>Ga0209943_1001107_pt1 | contig 17225 bp, 17 predicted proteins | sample SalPonR1_B_D2_MG_FD_185698 | JGI IMG/M metagenome (GOLD analysis project Ga0209943, IMG submission 185698) | Salt pond soil microbial communities from South San Francisco under conditions of wetland restoration - Salt Pond MetaG R1_B_D2_MG... ... | reverse complement strand
TCAAGCGCGGTGACACCATGCTGCTGGAAGCTTTCGGCGGCGGATTCACCTGGGGCGCGGCCCTGATAAAATACTAGCCACCGTCCCGATCCGAGTCGTCCGCCACGACAACCAACAACCAACAACAATAACCACCTGCAGCAACCCGGGGTAGTTGATTCATGACCGACACAGCAGCCATATTTCCGGGCCAGGGTTCGCAGAGCATCGGCATGCTCGCCAACCTGGCCGCCACCAGCGGCCTGGTGCGCGCCACCTTCGACGACGCCTCCCGTACCATCGGGCGTGATTTGTGGGCGCTGGCCCTCGAGGGTCCCGCCGAAGAACTCAACCAGACCCGCTGGACCCAGCCGGTCATGCTGGCCGGTGACATTGCGGTCTGGCGCGTATACCGCTCTCAAGGTGGGCAGATGCCCATGGCCATGGCCGGGCATAGCCTTGGCGAATACGCCGCGCTGGTGGCGGCCGGATCGATGGCGCTGGGCGATGCGGTGGCGGTCGTTCACGAGCGCGGGCGATTGATGCAGGAAGCGGTAGCCGAGGGCGAGGGCGCCATGGCCGCAATCCTGGGCCTGGACGACGAGCAGGTCGAGCGAATCTGCGCCGATCTCATGTGTTCGGGAAAGACCGTGGTGGCGGCCAACTACAACTCGCCGGGCCAGCTGGTGATTGCCGGCAGCCGGGCCGGCGTGGAAAGCGCGGTCGAGGCGTGCAAGAAAGCCGGCGCCAGGCGCGCGATGCAGTTGCCGGTCAGCGTGCCGGCCCACAGCCCGCTGATGGCGCCTGCCGGCGACGGCTTGAAGCGGGCGCTGGGGCTGATCGAGATCAAGCGGCCGGCATGTCCCGTGTTGCACAATTTCGATCTCCAACCGCGCGAGGCGGCGGAATCGATTCGTCACGCACTGGTCGAACAACTGACCCATCCGGTGCCGTGGACGGGTACCATTCGCGAATTGATAACCAGAGGCGCGACGCGGTTTCTCGAGTGCGGACCCGGCCGTGTGCTTTCCAGCCTCGGCAAGCGTATCGACCACGATGTCGACTGGATGGCGATGGAAACGCCTAAGGGCATCGACGAGGCGCTAGAGGAAGGCTGACCGCCGGACATCAGCGTGATACCTGAACCAACAGGGAATCTAATGGACCAGCAGACTCTTCCGGAAAGCTTGCGCCTGGACGGCCAGGTTGCGCTCGTCACCGGCGCAAGCCGTGGCATCGGGGCTGCAATTGCCGACATGCTCAAGGCGCACGGTGCCGACGTCTTCGGTACCGCGACCAGCGACAGCGGCGCCGAAGGCATCGGCGAACGCCTGGGCGACGATCGCGGGCAGGTGCTGGACGTGCGCGACGCAGATTCGGCGACCGGTGTGATCGAGACCATCACCACGCTGGCGTCGGCGCCGACGATTCTGGTCAACAACGCAGCGGTGACGCGCGATCAGCTGTTGATGCGGCTGAAGGATGAAGATTGGCTTGAAGTGCTCGATACCAACCTGACCGGTGCGATGCGGCTTTCGCGGGCCTGTCTGAAGGGTATGCTCAAGGCGCGCGGCGGCCGGATTGTGTCCATCTCGTCGGTGGTCGGTTACAGCGGCAACCCGGGCCAGACCAACTACGCCGCCGCCAAGGCCGGGCTCGCCGGGTTCTCGCGCGCGCTCGCCCGGGAGATTGCGGCGCGTGGCATCACCGCGAATGTCGTCGCTCCCGGCTTCATCGATACCGACATGACGCGTGCGCTGGACCAGCAGCAGCGCGAACGGCTCACGGAGACCATTCCGCTTGGGCGTCTCGGGCAGCCCGACGACATCGCTGCAACAGTCGCCTGGCTGGCGAGTCCCGCGGCCGGTTACATTACCGGCCAGACGATCCACGTCAACGGCGGAATGTACATGACGTGAAATCTAGGATAATGCTATAATTATTTGATTTTTAACATTTAAGAACAATTAAACTTGTTTCAACTCGGAACCGGTTGTCCGGTAAACTGGCAGCGGCGGCATTTGTTACCTACAATGTGCGCGCTTCCTTCAACCCATAGAGGAAATGACTGATGAGCAGCATTGAAGAACGGGTCAAGAAAATCGTTGTTGAACAACTTGGCGTCAAGGAAGAAGAAGTAACGCCGAGCGCCTCGTTCGTCGACGACCTGGGTGCCGACTCCCTGGATACGGTAGAACTCGTGATGGCGCTTGAAGAAGAATTCGAGTGCGAGATTCCCGACGAGGAAGCGGAAAAGATCACCACGGTTCAGCAGGCGGTCGACTACGTCAAGTCCACGGTCGACAAGTAAGTCGCCGGCCAATGATGCACGGATCGGGATCGATACATGCAGGGTGAGCGCCGCATCGTGGTGACCGGGTTGGGCTGCGTCAGTCCGGTTGGCAACGATATATCCTCGGCCTGGGACAGCATCGTCAACGGCCGCAGCGGGATTGGTCCGCTGACCGAGGTCGATGCTGAAAAGTTCAGCTGCAGGATTGCCGGGGAAATCAGGGATTTCGACACCTCGAAGTATCTGGCGCCCAAGGACGCGCGCAAATCCGATCCGTTCATCCATTACGGCATCGCGGCGGCGGTTCAGGCCATAGAGGATGCCGGCTTGCCTGATAGTTTCGGCGACGAGTGCGGCGACAATCGCGACGATCCGACCCGCTTCGGGGTCGCGATAGGCTCCGGGATCGGCGGCATCAAGACGATCGAAGACACGTACCAGACTTATGTCGATTCCGGCCCGCGGCGCATTTCGCCGTTTTTCGTGCCGGGTTGCATCATCAATATGGTGGCCGGTCATGTCTCGATTCGCTACGGCTACCAAGGGCCCAACATCTCGATCGTGACCGCGTGCACCACCGGCACGCACAATATCGGCGACGCCGCGCGTCTGATCGCCTACGGTGACGCTGACGTGATGGTGGCCGGCGGGGCGGAATTCGGCACAACACCGACCGCCATGGGCGGTTTCTGTGCTGCCCGAGCACTTTCGACCCGCAACGACGATCCCGAAGGCGCGAGCCGGCCGTGGGACCAGGGCCGTGACGGTTTCGTGCTGGGCAACGGTGCGGGTATCGTGGTGCTCGAAGAGCTGGAACACGCGCGCAAGCGCGGCGCGCGCATCTATGCCGAACTCAAGGGCTACGGCATGTCGGGCGACGCGCACCACATCACGTCGCCGCCAGAGCGCGGGCAGGGTGCGGCACGTTGCATGGCGTTGGCCATTCGTGATGCCGGTCTGGATACTGCCGAAGTCGACTACGTCAACGCCCACGGGACCTCGACCATGCTCGGTGATCGTGCCGAGATCGAGGCCGTGCGCGCAACCTTCGGTGACCATGCCGAATCATTGATGGTGAGCTCGACCAAGTCCATGACGGGCCACCTTCTTGGTGCCGCCGGCGGAGTGGAGGCCATCTTCACCATCCTGGCCCTGTACCACGGCATCGTGCCGCCGACCATCAACATCGAACAGCCCGACGAGGCGTGCAAGGGTATCGACCTGGTACCCGACAGCGCGCGCGAGAAATCGATTCGCGTGGCCATTTCGAATTCGTTCGGCTTCGGAGGCACCAACGGCACGGTCCTGTTCACTCGCTTCGAGTGAGTCACCATCTGCGACTGTCCGAACGGCCCGAGCTGCTGGCCGTTCATCGCAGCGATCCGGACGCCTGGCCGTTTCTGCTCGACAGCGCCAGCCGGGGCGGAAGCCTCGGCCGCTGGTCCATCCTCATGCGCGCCGATCCGGCCCAGCCACCCATCGTTGCCTTCAGGGATTCTATCGATGAGTTCCTGCCCCGCCTGGATGGCGCCTTCGAATCCGAAAGGTGCGCTCAGCCGGGCCGGCTTCCATTCGAAGGCGGCTGGTTTGTTTACCTGGGCTATGAGCTTGTCGGAGAAATCGAGCCACGCCTGAGTCCACGAGAAGTGCCCGACGGCACGCCGAAGGCATTTGCCAGGCGCTGCAACGCGGCCTTGATTCTCGATCACGAAACCGGTGTCGCGTTTGCAGTGGCCGAGTCGCCGGAACTGCTTGCGACAGTCGTGGAGGAAGCTGCCGGTGCCGGCTCGTTGCCGGATTCGGCAGACGATCTGGAATTACCCGTTATGCGCCCCGACGACGGCGGGCGCTTCATGCGCGGCGTCGAGCGGATTCGCGACTATATCCTGGCCGGCGACGTGTTCCAGGCCAATCTGTCGCGCGCCTGGCACGGCCTGACCGAGACCGCGCCGGACCCGGTCGAGGTCTACCGGCGCCTGTCGGCCAGCAATCCGGCCCCTTTCGCCGGGTTGGCCCGGCTTCCCGGCGGTACGCTGCTGTCGTCTTCCCCGGAGAGGCTGGTGTCGGTTCACGGGCGCGTCATCGAGGCCCGGCCCATCGCCGGGACCCGTCCCAGGGGCGACTCGCCCGAGCGCGATCGCGCGCTGTCGTCGGAACTGCTGGCGCATCCCAAGGAACGCGCCGAGCACATCATGCTCATCGACCTCGAGCGCAACGATCTCGGCCGGATCTGCGTGCCGGGCACGGTGGAGGTCGATGAACTGATGATTGTCGAGAGTTATACCCACGTTCACCATATCGTTTCCAATATCTGCGGGCAGCTGCGCGAGGATGTATCCCCGGCCGACGTGATCCGGGCCTGTTTTCCGGGTGGCACCATCACGGGTTGCCCCAAGGTGCGTTGCATGGAAATAATTGCAGAACTCGAGACCGCCGGCCGCGGCTTCTACACCGGCTCCATGGGATACCTGGGGCTGGACGGGCACATGGATCTCAACATCCTGATCAGGAGCATGCTGGTTTCCGACCGCGGCATCCGTTTCCGCACGGGCGCCGGCATCGTGGCCGACTCCGAGCCGGCCGCCGAGCTGGCCGAAACCGAGGCCAAGGCGCGCGGACTCATGCGCGCCCTGAATCCATGATGACGCGCGGACTCATGCGCGCCCTGAATCCGTGAGTGTCGTCCCATGACCCGCTGGCTGGTCAACGGCGAACCCGACGCGCTGGTCGTCCCCACCGATCGCGGCCTGCTCTACGGCGACGGCCTGTTCGAGACCATCGTGTTTCATCACGGCCGCAGCGCGCTTTGGTCGCTGCACATGGCGCGTCTTGTTGCCGGTTGCCGGCGACTGGCACTGCCGCAGCCGGATATCGATCTGCTGGCCGCCGAGTGCCACGAACTGCTGGGCAACGGCAACAGCGCGGTGATTCGCATAGCGATCACCCGCGGCAGCGGCGGACGAGCCTATTTTCCGCCGGAGCGTCCCGAGCCCACCCGAATCCTGATGCGGCGCGCAATACCGGATAGCCTGGAATCTCAGCGCACCGCCGGTCTGGACATGCACACCAGCGCAATTCGGCTAGACGCCAATGTCCTTGGCCGCCTCAAGCACATGAATCGGCTCGAGCAGGTCCTGATCGGCGCCGAGTGCGCCAGTCACGAGGCCGGCGAAGCGCTGGTACTCGATTCGGCCGGCATGATCGTCGAGGGTCTGGCCGGCAACATCGTCGTTGTTCGCGGCGACCGCCTGATCGCACCCGGGCCGCACCCGGCGGCAGTCGCCGGCGTAGGGCTGGAATGGCTGCGCAGGCACGCGGGCTCGAATCTTCAGGAGCGGCCTTTCGCCGCCGCCGAGCTCACCGGGGAAGACGCCCTCTGGGTGATAAACTCGGTGCGCGGCCCGTGCCCGATCCGCTCGCTGGACGGGCGAACCCTGGTGCGCGACAAGCGGATTCCGGAATGGCAGCAGCGGTGGCGGAAAGAAGTTGAAGAATGATTCATAAAATATTGATATTTATAGCTATCGTTTTAATTTCTGCTGCCGTCATGGCGGTCTGGGCATGGCGCGACTACAGCCGATTCACCGATTCTCCAATGATGGATTCCGGGGCTGGGACGGTCTGGATTCGCCCCGGAGATACGCTGGGATCGCTGGTCGCACGGCTGGATCAGCTGGGGCTGGCGAAGCCTGGATGGCACTGGCGGCTGCTGGCTCGAATCGAGCAGCCCGTGATCAAGGCCGGCGAGTATCGCCTTCAGGCCGGTGAGTCGCCTGGCGCACTCCTCGCCCGGCTCGACCAGGGCGATGTGGTTCGGCACAGCTTCACCATCGTCGAAGGCTGGAACCTCGCGCGGCTGAGAGATGAACTCGCGCGAGATTCGCGTCTGCGCTCGGAGGCCGCGGACGTCGCGCCGCAGGCGCTGATGGTAAGGCTGGGATGCCCCGACTGCTTCGCCGAAGGCTGGTTCCTGCCCGAAACCTACCAGTTTGTGCGCGGCGACAGTGACCTGGATCTGCTCGCGCGCGCACACCGCGCCATGCGCGATGCGCTTGCGGCGGCCTGGGAAGCGCGCGCGTCGAATCTTCCCATTGAAACCCCGGAAGAATTGCTGGTCATGGCCTCGCTGGTGGAACTGGAAGCCGTGGTCGCCGAAGAACGGTCGCAGGTGGCCGGTGTTTTCGTGCGTCGACTCGAGCGCGGGATGCGCCTGCAGACCGATCCAACCGTGGTCTACGGCATTACCGGCGAGTTCGACGGCCGCATTCGTCGGGTGCACCTGAGAACCGACCACCCCTGGAATACCTACACCCGCCACGGCCTGCCGCCGACGCCTATAGCCCTGCCGGGCAACGCCTCGATCATGGCCGCGGCGAATCCGGCCGACGGCGACGCGCTGTATTTCGTGGCCCGCGGCGACGGCACCCATCATTTTTCGGCTACGCTCGCCGAGCACAACCGCGCCGTGGCGCGCTACATCCTGGGACGCGAATGAAAGGAAAGATGATCTGCCTCGAGGGCGGCGAGGGCGCCGGCAAATCGACCGCACTGAAAGTCGTGACCGGTTGGCTCGACGGGCGGGGGCGGCGGTCGCTGGTCACGCGCGAGCCCGGCGGCACGCCTTTTGCGGAAAAGATCCGCAAGCTGCTGCTCGACCCCCAGACCGGCGAGATCGATCCTGTGACCGAATTGCTGCTGATGTTCGCCGCCCGGCGCGAGAATGTCGTCGACGTGATCGAACCGGCGCTGGCCGACGGCATCGACGTGATCTGCGACCGCTTCACCGACGCCAGCTATGCCTACCAGGGCGGCGGGCGAGAACTGGGCCCCCAACCGGTGGCGCGGCTGGCCGGCCTGGTGCACCCGGAACTGCAGCCCGACCTGGTGCTGGTGCTGGACGTTCCGGTGAAGGTTGGCCTGGAGCGCATCAAGCGCCGCCGCGGCGGCCCCGACCGATTCGAGGGCAGTCGCGTGGCGTTCCTGGAGCGCGTGCGCACGGCCTATCTGGAGCGCGCCCGGGCGCACCCGGACCGCTACGTGGTGATCGACGCCACGCAGGACATCGAAGAGGTGGGCGCAGAAATTCGCAAGCGCCTGGAGGAACGCCTGGCATGACCGCTCGCACAATCAATCGGCACCCGTGGCTGGGCGTCCAGCGTGAAGCACTGAATCAGGCTCTGGACGAGGACCGACTGGGTCACGCGCCGATGTTTCTCGGCTCGCCCGGCGTGGGCAAGCGCGCGTTGGGCGAATGGCTGGTGCGGCGAATCCTGTGCCTGCAGCCGGATCAGGGCCAGCCGTGCGGTAGCTGCCATTCCTGCAACCTGATCGAAACCGGCGGACATCCGGATCTTTTCCGGCTGGAACTGCTCGAGGACAAGAACGAAATCCTTGTCGACCAGGTGCGTGACTTCATCGCATCGCTGGGGCTGACGCCGTCGGTGGGCAGCCGGCGCATCGGCCTGATAATTCCCGCCGATCGGCTCAATCGAAACGCGGCCAATGCGCTGCTCAAGACGCTCGAGGAGCCATCCGGCGAGGTCTGGCTGGTACTGGTTACCGACAACGAAGATCGGCTGCCGGTGACCGTGACCAGTCGTTGCCAGCGACGCTATGTCGCCGTACCCGACAAGTCCGCGGCATTGGACTGGCTTTGCGACCGTCATGGTAATCGCGACCGCGCCGAGTGCGAATTGGCCCTGGATCTGGCCGACGGCGCGCCGCTGCTGGCCGACGATTGGCTGACGGGTGTCGGGCTGGAATTGGGACTGGCGATTCGCGACGGGCTTGTCGGCATGATTTCGGGCGGTGCAGACGAGGCAGCGCTGGTGGCGCAATGGCGCGAGACGCCCCGGGAGAGTTGGCGGTGGCTGGCCCGGTTCAGCCAGTTGTGGCTGCACGGCGTGCTGGCCGGTCCGCCGGGCGTGCTGGCCGACGCCCCGATGCCGGCCGCAGGTGCAGCGCCTGTGCTGGAGCAATGCTGGAAACAGGCGCTGGAAGGCGCCCGCCTGACCGGTCGGCCGGTGCGGCACGACTGGCTGATGCAGTCCTGGCTCATCGAATGGCGCAAGCTCTCCAGCATCTGAGCGACCAAACGCTCTGGCGATTGGGCCGAGGTTTCCGGTACACTTCAGCAACGTACACGCGATACTTCGGCGGCAAGTCATGGCACAGAAAGGGATTCTCTCGCACAGCATTGACGACAAGCAGGAACTGTACCGCTGCTACATGCCGTTCCTGCTCAACGGCGGGCTGTTCATTCCCACGCGCAAGCGCTTTCGGCTCGGCGACGAGGTGCTGGTGCTGCTGACGATGCTGGGCGAGGAGCGCATGGCGATTCCCGGCCGCGTCGCATGGCTCACGCCGCATGGCACGTCCAAGGCGGCCGGCAACTCCGGCGTCGGCGTCCAGTTCCAGGACACCGCGGAGGGCGAGCAGGCCCAGAGCCGGATCGCCTCCGAGCTGGCCGGCATGCTGGAGTCGGATCGTCCAACGCGCACGCTTTGAACGATTTTGGTGGCGTGACCGCCTGAATCGCGCAACATGACCCCTACCGAATCGCCGGCCGGCCCGACTCGCCGTGACAATCGACCGCTGGCCGATCTGCTGCGCCCGAAATCGTTTGACGAGGTTGTCGGGCAGGATCACGTGCTGGGCGAAGATGGTCCTTTAAGGAAGATGATCGACGCCGGCCGGGTGCTGCCGCTGGTGTTCTGGGGGCCGCCCGGTTCCGGCAAGACCACGCTGGCCCGGCTCTTGGCCGGCGTCAGCGATCTGCATTTCGAGCAGCTTTCCGCGATCTTCTCCGGCGTGGCAGATCTCAAGAAGGTCTTCACGGCCGCGCGCAAGCGTCTTGAGGCGGGGCAGGGCACGCTGTTGTTCGTCGACGAGATCCATCGCTTCAACCGGGCCCAGCAGGACAGCTTTCTGCCGGTGGTCGAGGACGGCACGGTCGTGCTGGTCGGCGCGACTACCGAGAACCCGTCGTTCGAACTCAACGGCGCTTTGCTTTCCCGGCTCAAGGTGCTGACGGTCGAACGGCTGGGCGAGGAGGCGCTGAAAAAGCTTGTCGCGCGCGCCGAATGCCACATCGGCCGCACGCTTCCGTTGACCGAGCCGGCCCGTGCGACGCTGATTTCGCTGGCCGACGGCGACGGCCGGTATCTGATCAACACGATCGAAACCATTGTCGATCTGGCCGACCCGGACAAGCCCATGGATACCGACGCGCTGCTGCGCCTGACCCAGCAGCGTTCGCCCGGCCACGATCGCGCCGGCGACCAGCACTACAATCTGATCTCGGCGCTGCACAAGGCCATGCGCGCCTCGGACGTGGATGCCTCGCTCTACTGGCTGGCGCGCATGTTCGCCGGCGGCGAAGACGTCAAGTACATCATGCGCCGGCTGATGCGCTTTGCCAGCGAGGACGTCGGCCTGGCCGACCCCAACGCGCTGGTGCAGGCGCTGGCCGCGCGCGACGCTCATGAGTATCTTGGCAGTCCCGAAGGCGAACTGGCCGTGGTCCAGGCGGTGATCTACCTTTCGACCGCACCGAAATCGAATGCGGTCTACACCGCCGAAAAAGCCGCTGCCCGCGCTGCGAAACGCTACGGTTCGCTGCCGCCGCCGGCCAATATCCTCAACGCGCCGACGAAGATGATGAAGGAACTCGGCTACGGCGAAGGCTACGTCTACGACCACGACACCGAGCACGGCTTTTCGGGCCAGAACTGCTTCCCCGAGTCCATGCCGCGGCAGCACTTCTACAAGCCGGTCGAGCGAGGCTTCGAACGCGACATCAACCGCCGCCTGGCCTACTGGGAAAAACTCCGGCGCGCGAAGAGCTGAAGTCGTTATCGGAATCGAAGTCAAAGGCAAACCAGCTCTCGTCAAGACGCAAAGGCGCGAAGGAAGAGCCAGTCACAAGCTTGCTCGCGCAAAGGCGCAGAGACGCTGAGCAAGGCAGAATGCGTGAGCACAGTTTTCTTTCGATTTTCCTTCGCGCCTTCGCGCCTTGGCGAGAGCTGGCTTGACTTTGATTTTGCTTTTCCTCTGCGCCTTCGCGTCTCTGCGCGAGGCCGCCTTTGATTTGCCCGTACGGATGAAAAACATGCCGCTCGCCCCCATTTCAGTGCCGGCTACCGAGTAGAGTTGCAGGCATGGAATTCAAGGATTACTACAAGATCATGGGCGTGACGCCCGAGGCCGGCGCTGACGAGATCAAGCGGGCCTATCGCAAGCTGGCGCGCAAATACCATCCCGACGTCAGCGATGATCCGAACGCCGAAGACCGCTTCAAGGAAGTCGGTGAGGCCTACGAAGTGCTCAAGGATCCGGCCAAGCGCGAGGAGTACGACCAGCTGCGCAAGGGCGGCTGGCGCGGCGGCCAGGAATTCCGCCCGCCGCCGGGATGGGATTCGCGCGGCGACGGCGCCGGGTTCGATTTTTCCGGCTTCGGCGACGGTGGCGGGTTCCGTTCCGAGGACGCCGGCGGCTTCAGCGACTTCTTCGAGACCCTGTTCGGCGGCGGCGGTCGCCAGCGTCGCGCGCACAAGGGCGCCGACGTCCGGGCACGAGTGGAAATAGACCTGGAAACCGCCTGGGCCGGCGGCACCCGGCGGATCAGCCTGGAGCGGCCCGAGCGCGCGCCCGACGGCTCGGTGCAGCGCAAGGTCCGGAGCATGGACGTCAGGATTCCGCCCGGCATGACCGAGGGTCGCCAGATCCGGCTGGCCGGCAAGGGCGATCCCGGCCCCGGCGGCGCGCCGGCCGGCGACCTGTACCTGGAAATCCACATCACCCCGCACCGATTGTTCGAAGTCGACGGCAGGGACGTGCACCTGACGCTGCCCATCGCGCCCTGGGAAGCCGCGCTGGGTGCAAAGGTTTCGGTGCCGACGCTGGCCGGGCAGGTCGAGATGAATATCCCGGCCGGCGCCACGTCGGGTCAGCGCCTGCGCCTGAAGGGCCGCGGGTTGCCGGGCAAGCCGCCGGGCGACCAGTACGCGCTGCTCAAGATTGTGGCGCCCAAGCCGGCCGACGAAAAGCAGCGCAAACTGTACGAGCAGCAACGTGATACCTTCGATTTCGATCCGCGCAGCGGCATGGAGGCGAAGCGATGAACGAGCAACGCGCACCCATAGAAGCCATCGACGTCGGCGAACCCGAAGCACTGACGCTTCACCAGGTCTGCAGCATTCTCGAGCTGCGCACCGAAGTGGTCTGCGAATGGGTCGCCGAAGGCGTGGTGCAGCCTTCCGGGGAACGTCTGGGCGATTGGCAGTTCGCCCCCGGCCAGATCGAGCGGGCCCGACGCGCCCGCCGGCTGCAGCGCGATCTTGAACTCAACACCGAAAGCCTGCCGCTGGTGCTGGACCTGCTGCGCGAAGTGGAGCAGTTGCGGTCCCGGCTGCGGATCATCGAACACCGGTTTCTCGAGTGATTGAAAACGCCGTGCAAGCCAATCCGGGGAAATCCGGAAGATGAGGCTGTCGGCGTCATGACCGAAAAAGCGCGCGACCCGCACGCGGGACTGATTCTGGAAGCGCACCCGTTGAAGGTATTGCGCGCCATGGCGGTGCCGGCCGTGATGATGATGCTGATGTTCGGCCTGAATTCGGTCATGGATGCGGTCTATATCGGTCAATTACTCGGTCAGCAGGCGCTGGCCGGTGTTTCGCTGGCATTTCCGGTCACCCAGGTCACACTCGGCCTGGGCTCGCTGGCCGGCATCGGTGGCGGCGTGGTGCTTTCGATTGCCATCGGAAAAGGCGACCAGGACACGCTGCGCAAACTGCCGGGTACCTGTCTCGGCATCGCGCTGGTCATGGCGGGACTCTACGCGCTGGCCGGTGTCGGCTTTACCGAGACGCTGGTCCGCGGCATGGGCGCCAGGGGCGAACTGGTACCGATCGCCGCCGACTATCTGTGGGCGCATTCGGCCGGGGGCTTCGCCGCCATCGGCGGGCTGACGCTGAACATGCTGCTGCGGGGCGAAGGCAAGATGACGCTGGCGGCCAAGTACATGGCCACCGGACTGGCCGCCAATTTGATCCTGACGCCGCTGTTCATCGCCGTGTTCGACTGGGGCGTGGCGGGTGCAGCCTGGGCGACCAATGCCGGTGCGCTGCTCGGCGGCGGGCTGGTCTGGCTGCGGTTTGCGCGAGGCCGGGCCAGCTACGAAGTCGACGCCCGGCACATCGGGCTGCCCAGAATACTGGCCGGGCGCATCACGAAGTTCGGCGTGCCGGCGATGATCTCGTCGTCGATGGGCATCGTCCAGGCTATTGTTGTGTTCAACATGCTTTCCAGAATCGGTACCGAGGAAGACATCGCGTTCTACGGCGCGGCCTGGCGCGTGCTGCTGTTCATGCTCACGCCCTTGTTCGGGCTGATGCGCGCCTTCCAGCCGGTCGCCGGCATCAACTACGGCGCCGGCCGGTGGGATCGCGTCAAGCTGCACTACTGGGTGTTCGTCGGCGCCGGCACGCTGATGGTGTTCCCGATCTGGGTGTTCATGGGACTCAACCCGGAAGCCACGCTGTCGGTGATGCTGCCCGGCGTCGAATTCAGCGACCTGGACCTGGGCCGCTTCCGAATTCTCATCCTGGTGCTGCCGGTCCTGCCGCTGGTATTCACCGCGCTGAGTCTGCTGCCGGCCATAGAGCAGCCGGGCAAGGCCACCATGGTCTCGGTCACGCGCCAGTTGTTGCTCTACGTACCGGTGATGCTACTGGTCCCGCCGATGGTCGGCATCTCCGGTATCTACTACGGCGCTACGGCCATCGACTTCACTTGCGCCATGTGGCTGCTGGCCATCGTGCTGACCACGTTCCGCAAGGGCCCGGGCGAACCGGGCGCCGGGGCAGGGCGCGTCATCGGGCCCAGCGATCCTTGGCGGGCCGGGGCGCCGGTCAGGGGGTAGACAGTTTTAGTCCGGGTTGCCCGGTAAAGATCACGGATATTGAGACCTTCGCTGCGGGACGGTCAATTCGCGAACTTCCGCGCCTCCAGAAAATCCATGGAAAAAGAAGGTAGCGAAAGCGAATGGGTCTGGCCACGGTGCGATTGTCGAGTGGCGTCGAGCGTTATGCAGAGATACGCTGATGCGAGGCCACCGGGATCGGTCGCAAGGAATTCAAAATCAAGCGTTTTGTGAAAATTTAATATGAATCAACAATCTGTGATCTGCATCGACAACCACGAATACCCCGCTTCGCTGGAACGGCGGAAGCTATACGAGGTGATCCCGGATCCGGATGCTGAGGCCCTGATCAGCTTCGCATAAAGGATGAATCGGGAGACGACTATCTGTATCCGAAAGAGCTGTTCATTCCTGTAGAGCTTTCATCGGATACTGAAAAGGCGGTTATCTCAGCGGCTTAAATTCTCCGACTCTGGAGTCATTACGAATAGCCCGGATATTCGATCGCCTCGGGGAAATCCCGCAATTCGTTATGATGAGGGTTTCAGACAGCAGGAGGCACCATGGAATTCCGGCCCGGCAACAAATCCTTCAGCAGCAAGAAACCCCGCCGTCCGCTTGTTGTTTTCATTGTCGTCGGCATCGTCATCGCCGCCGGCATGATGTCTGCCGCTCCGGTCGCTGCGCAGTCGGTGCTGGACAAGGCCAGGGAGGCCGCGGGCATTGGCGACGATAGCGGCGACGATAGCGGCGACCTGTCGCAGTCCACAATGACAGAAGGACTCAGGGAGGCGCTTCGCCTCGGCAGCGAACGCGTCGTCGACCGGCTGGGTCGCGAGGGCGGCTTCAACGCCGATCCCGACGTGCATATCCCGTTGCCGGAAACGCTGCGCCGCGCCCAGTCGTTGATGGAACAGGCCGGCATGGGCAACTACGGCGAAGAGCTCGAACTTCGGCTCAACCGTGCCGCCGAGGCCGCAGTGCCAGAGGCCCGGGATCTGTTCTTCCAGTCGATACGCGATATGTCGATCGACGACGCCAGGAACATCGTCACAGGCCCCGAGGACGCTGCCACTCAATACTTCAAGCAAAGCATGAGCCCGGAACTTCGCGAGCGCATGCGCCCCATCGTCACCGACACGCTCTCGGAAGTCGGTGCCGTCCAGGTCTATCAACGCTTCACCGGCGAGTACCGGAACCTGCCCATGGTTCCGGACCTCGAGGCCAATCTATCCGACTACACCGTGGACAAGGCACTGGACGGCGTCTTCCACTACATGGCCCGCGAAGAAGCTGCCATCCGCAACGACCCCGCACGACGCACGACCGACCTGCTGAAAAAAGTGTTCGGCGGCGAATGATGATCATTCATTTCAAAATGCTAATATGAAGCAAATCTGAAAGGAGAGCAGATCATGGTTGTCAATAATATCCGGGGTGCAATCGCGGCCGCTGCGCTGGCGCTGCTTTCACTGCCCGCGCTGGCCGAAACAATTGATGTCAAGATCCAGGTGCGCGCGGTGGATGCCAAGTTCATCGGCAGCGGTGTGGGCGGATTGAACGTGGTGATCGAAGACGCGCAGACCGGCGACCTGCTGGCCAGCGGCGAAATTACCGGCGCCACCGGTGATACCGAAGCGCTGATGAAGCAGGGCCAGACCCGCGGACACGCGCCGGCAACGCCGGATTCCGCCTCGTTTACCGCATCGATGGACATAGACCGTCCGGTGCTGGCGCGTATCCGGATCGCCGGGCCGCTGGCCGTGGCGCAGAGCATCCGGCACCTGAGCGTCACCCAGTGGGTGCTGCCGGGCCGGGACCAGGTCGACCCGGGCGTCGTGCTGCAGCTGCCGGGTCTGATCGTCTCCCCGGTCGAGGTGACGGTCACCGACGGCCAATTGCATGCCGGCGTGGACGTCACGATGATCTGCGGCTGCCCGATCACCGAGGGCGGCTTGTGGGACAGCAATGACTTCAGCGTAAACGCAAGCCTTTACCGCGAAGGCGAGAAGGTGCAGACCTTCCCGCTGGAATTCACCGGCCAGACCAACCGCTTCGCCGGCAAGACCAGCGCGCCGGAACCCGGAAGCTACGAACTCTGGATCTCGGCCTTTGAGAGCAACGCTGACAACACCGGCGCCTGGCATCAGCGGCTTGAGTTTTGAGTCTCTGAACAGCAAACATCCGCAATTTCCGGAGATTCAGGTAAAGTCTGACGACGAGCGCCGGTTGCTCGTAATCCACGCGAACCGGTGGTCGCAAGGCCAGGGTTTGCATGTTTGAAATTTAGGCGGTACCCTCGTTTTCAGATCAGGCAAGATTCGTCCGGAGATCAGCGTGCTGTCCCCGGAACGCCCTGTCGCCCGGAATTTCAGGGCGCTCTTGTAGAGCAAGCCGGCAATCCGGCGATCTCCTGCTTCCCATCAGTGCTCAAAAAAAATCAAGGGGTAATTCATGAAGCTTGAGCGATTCACTGTCTTGAAATCCGGCCTTGGCGGCGTGGCTATCGCCCTGAGTCTTCTACTGGCTGCCTCGGGTTGCTCGGACAGCGGCAACGACGAAGCTGGAAGCGCGAGCGCGGCAGCCCGCGAGGCAGAGGTTGAAAAAGCGCCGGAGGTTGAAAGCGCTCCAGAGGATGAAAAAGCGCCGGAGGCGATCGGCGAACTGGTCATCGACGGGCAATCCTATACCCTGACGAAAGCGCACTGGTGCGAACCCGCCGAAGGGTTCGAGAGCGGCACCACTGTCGCCATCCGCGTCGCAGCACAGGACAAAAGTGGCGATGTGACCGTCTACGGCATACAGGTTGATCGCGACGAGGATGAGTCGTCGACGTCCAGAATCTCTGTCGCGACGGATCCGAGTACCAACTATAAAAGCGAAGGGCTTGATCGCGATCCCGTGATCGTCCTCGAAGACGGAGCCGTACGACTTCGGGGAGGCGTATACAAGTCTCCCAGGGATCCGGAAGTTGTCGTCGTAGAAGCGGAGTTCTCACTCCCGCCGGAGCCGGGTTTCCCCGGCCAGTGCTGAACCCGAGCACTACCATCGAGATCGCTACAAGCCCGTGGAACCCGTGCACACAGGTCGTGCATGTTCCACGGGTTCTGACATCAACGCAGGGAGTTCCTTATGCCGATGATATTCCGCACCAGCCTCGTACTCGCCCTTTCCATCATGTTGCTCGCGGCCTGTGGCGGTGAGGTCGAAGACAGCTCGGCGGCCGGTGCTGGCGCCAGCGCCGGATGCACAGAGCGCGACGGTGCCTGGTTCGGTCGACGGGCGGACGGTACGGGAATCGTAAGCCAGACACAAGAAGCGTGTGAGAAGCGGCTTGACGACTGAAGTCGTGACCTTGCTGTGACAGCGACGGCAGTCTGCTGAAAGGATTTCCTGTTCTGGTTTTCCGTGGATGACTGGCCGGGCGCATGATCCAGACAGCGCCCGACGGGTCCGGGGCGATCCGGGCGCCGGCGCAGGGCGAGTCATCGCACCAACCCATCCGTGGCGGGTATGGGCGCCGAAGCGCGGACGGGCATCCGTGCCTCGCTTGCCCGGAAGTGAAAACTCATGCATCATCGCGGCAGGCGAAGAAGCAAGGGAACGCGGGGCCATGGCCTGGCAGCCGGCAGAAAATTCGAAGGATAGCCCTCACCAGAGGCGGATATTTCCGGGGGTGCGTTTTGAAAATACCTATGTTTTCAATCACTTCCCTGGCTACCTCTTGGCTGAACGAAGAATAACCGGCGCTTCAGCCCTGATATTCAATACCCGGCGCATACGACGGCCATTTTCAAATTATATGAATTCAAAGAGTAGCTATGAAGTTAATATATCGAGCTGGAGATATTACGGAAGCCCATATAATTTCAGGCATGCTAAATGCTAATGGTGTTGAATCGTTCGTGGGCGGGCATTATCTCCAGGGCGCGATAGGTGATATGGCAGTGCAAGATTTTGCGATGGTTCATGTCGCAGATGGAGATGTAGATGAAGCAAGGCGATTAATTGCTGCATACGAAGGCAGGG
>Ga0209943_1001106_pt1 | contig 17226 bp, 17 predicted proteins | sample SalPonR1_B_D2_MG_FD_185698 | JGI IMG/M metagenome (GOLD analysis project Ga0209943, IMG submission 185698) | Salt pond soil microbial communities from South San Francisco under conditions of wetland restoration - Salt Pond MetaG R1_B_D2_MG... ... | reverse complement strand
TCAAGTGGGTAGCGGTATCCGAGCGATCCAAGTAGGCAGCGGTGTAGAAGCGATTGCTGTCGGCAGCGGCGTTCATGCCATCCAGGTAGGTAGCGGTATCCGAGCGATCCAAGTAGGCAGCGGTGTAGAAGCGATTGCTGTCGGCAGCGGCGTTCATGCCATCCAGGTAGGTAGCGGTATCCGAGCGATCCAAGTGGGCAGCGGTGTAGAAGCCATTGCTGTCGGCAGCGGTGTTCACGCTATCCAGGTAGGTAGTGGTCTCCGAGCGATCCAAGTGGGCAGTGGTGTAGATGCCATTGCTGTGGGCAGCGGCGTTAACGCTATCCAGGTAGGCAGCGGCGTAGAGGCGATTGCTGTCGGCAGCGGAGTCCAGGCCATCCAAGTCGGCAGCGGCGTCGACGCGATAGCGGTCGGGAGCGGCGTGAAAGATGTCGATGCTGCGTCACTTATCGAACTGTTTGCCCCCGTTGATGCGGTATTGGACAGTCAGTCTCTAAGTGTGCTCGGTCAATCTGTCGACCTGAGCGCGCTTCCTGAGAATGTCTCTAGCCTCTTTTCGCAAGGACGGATGGCTTATCTTCAAGGCGTAACTGGAGACGATGGGGAGTTCGTCGCGCTTAACGCGCTGATCTACCCCCATCCCTACGTTGCTGGTGCCACCGAGGTCTTGGTGTCAGGTCCGGTTCAGTCAGTGGATAACATGACTGGCACGGCTGTCATTGGTGGCTTTAGGGTGGATTTGACGCAGACGTTCGGTCGGTCACACCTTCCTTCCGTTTCGGTAGGGGATCGCTTTGCCGCATATGGTAGTGCCTATCCCGGCACAAACGTGTCAGTGTTCGCCAACGAAATTAGCGACCTGAAGTAAAAAAAAGGCCGGCATCCATGCCGGCCAATATCTCGCCTCAACTTAGGAGATTTGAGGGTTGGAGGAATCTTCTCCGAGCGATAAGAGAAGACTCGAGATGAAATGTACCGGAGGCTTGCAACGCCTGGTGTGACCTGAATCACATTTCCCCGACAAAAAAGGGGCGCCACTCAGGGTGCGTCAAAACCCTGAGTGGCGCCCCTTTTTATTGCCTCTGGGCTTGGTGTGTCAGTTGCCCGCCTCGTCGTTGGCGGATCTCAGACCATCCAGATAGGACTGCAGCTTCTTCTGCTCGACCACCGGCTTCAGCCGTTCCTTCACTTCTTCGAACGACGGAGCTTCCGTCTCCCGCGAATCCTCGCGCAGGATCACGTGCCAGCCGAACTGGGTCTGCACGGGTTCGCTGGTGTAGTCACCGTTCTCCAGCGCGACGACCGCGTCGGAGAAAGGCTCCACCATGGAATCCGGCGGGAACCAGCCAAGGTCGCCACCGTTCGGTCCGGAGGGGCCGGTGGACTTCTCCTTGGCCAGTTCCGCGAAGTCGGCGCCTTCATCGAGTTGCGCGATTACCGCCTGGGCCTCGTCCTGGGTGTCCAGGAGGATGTGCCGTGCTTTGTACTGCTGCGGCTGATAGCCGGCCACTTGGGCGCTGTACTCGGCTCGCAGTTCCGTTTCTGTCGGCGGATTCTCTTCCAGGTAGTTGGCAGCCAGTGCCGAGGCCAGGGTGGACATCCGCTGGAGTTCGAGCTGTGCCGCAACCTCGGCATCTTCATCCACGCCGGCCGCCTCGGCTTGTTCTGCCAGCAGGTAGAGGTCTGCCACCTCGGTACGGAACTGCTCGCGCTGCTCGGCGGAGATCTCGCCCTGGGTACCCCGGGCACGGTTCTGGATGTAGAGCTCGAGCACCTTGCCTTGCACCTCGGGTTTGGCGGCGGAGGTGCCGTTGTCGGACTGTGCGCAGGCCGCCGTGCTGAGCAACACGGCTGAGGCAAGAAGCAGCGCCTTGCTGGCGCCCAGCTGGCGCAAATATGTTGTGGTCATAGTGGGTCCTCTGTTTCTTCGTAGTCGAATTGTGCCCTCAGTCGCGGTCGGCCTCGCCGGGGGTGAGGGCGGATATGCTGAGTGCGTGTATATCGGTTTCCATCAGGTCGCCGAGGGCGTCGTAGACGAGGCGGTGGCGCTGAATTCGCGACAGCCCCTCGAAGGCGCCCGCGGTCAGGCGGACGGCGAAGTGGCCGCGTCCGTCTTGCGCACCGGCGTGGCCAGCGTGCAGATGGCTCTCGTCCTTGACCCGCAGTTCTTCCGGCTGCAGCGTTTCCCGCAGGCGTTTCTCCAGCTCGGCCTTGCGTCCCTGGGTCACGGCAGTACCTTGTTGAATGGTTTGACGATGACGCGCTGATAGACGCCGACTGCCACGTACGGGTCCTCGTCGGCCCAGGCACGGGCGTCTTCCAGCGAGGCGAATTCCGCGATTACCAGGCTGCCCGTGAAACCGGCTTCGGCCGGGTCCACGTTGTCGATGGCTGGATGCGGGCCCGCCACCAGGAGCCGCCCTTCGTCACGGAGCATGCGCAGCCGCTCGAGGTGTTGCGCTCTGGCGCGGGCGCGCAGCGGTGCGCTGTCCGGCACGTCTTCGCTGATGATCGCATACCACATCGCTAGTCGGTTCCACTGGTTGGTTTACGTTCGTTTCTCGAGACCATGATGGCCAGCCACACGCCCTGGACGACCATGAAGGCTAGAGTCAGGCCGAGCAGGCCGAAGAGCTTGAAGCTCACCCATACGCTCTCGCCGAACTGGTAGGCGACGAAGATATTGGCGGCGCCGGAGATGGCGAAGAACAAGCCCCAGATTACGGTCAATTGACGCCATTGGGCGGGCGAAAGTTCCACGGCCGACTGCAGCAGCCGCTGGATGAGCGGCTTCTCGCCAATGTAGAGACTGGCGAAGCACACCGCCGCCATGGCCCAGTTGAGCAGGGTGGGCTTCCAGATCAGGAACAGGCTGTTGCGCAGCGCCAGCGTAACGCCACCGAGCACGAGTACGAGTGCGGTGGAGATGAGGTAGATGCGTCCCACCTGCCGCGTGAAGATCCAGTGAGCCAGCGGCACCAGGGGCATGGTGGCCATGAGGACGATGGTTGCCGTGTAAATGTCGGCCTGCTGGTAGGCGACGAAGAACGCGACCACCGGAAGATAGTCAAGTATCAGTTGCATTCGCTCGGAATCGGGTCTGCGGCGCGCACTGCGATCGGCGCATGATAGCGCACCCGTCGGCCGACCCCAATGCAGCGAATCACGGCAGTCGGATTTGATCCGGGCTGCCGGTAGAATGCGCCACGTGTCCCAGATCATCACCATCCATCCGAAGAACCCCCAGAAGCGGTACGTCGACCAGGCGGTCGACATGATCCGTGGGGGCGGTCTCGTGATCTACCCCACCGACTCGAGCTATGCGTTCGGCTGCCAGATCGGTAATAAAAAGGCGCTGGACCGCATCCGGCTGCTGCGCCAGGCGGACAAGCTGCACGACTTCTCACTCGTGGTGCGCGACCTCTCCGAGATCGCCACCTACGCGCGGGTGGATAACTGGGCCTACCGGCTGCTGAAGCATTTCACGCCGGGGCCATATACCTTCATTCTGAAGGCCACGCGGGAAGTGCCGAACCGGCTCAGGAATCCGAAGAAAAAGACGATCGGCATCCGGGTTCCGGAGCACCCCATTAGCCAGGCGCTGCTGGAGGCGCTGGGGGAGCCGATGATGAGCTCGACGCTGCTGCTGCCCGGTGACGACGTGCCCATGACCGAGCCGGTGGAGATCGCCGGGAGGCTGGGGAATCAGGTGGACGCGGTCATCGACGGCGGCCCCGGCGGCATGGAGCCCTCCAGCGTGCTGGACCTCACCGAAGGTACGGTGCGCATCATCCGTCGGGGCATCGGGGACGTCAGCACTTTCGAATGAGTGGCCACGGCGGGGCCGGGATTACGTTAGAATTGCCCTGTGTCCGAGTCAGAGAAAAAGCAGCCGGTTCTCCGTGTGGTGAGCGATCAGGGCGCGCCGAAGCCGGTGCCGGAGGATCTGCGGCCCTCCCAGGCGGAGATGCCGTTCGCAATCGTGGACGGCGAGCCGGTGACCGAGCTGCCCCAAGACCTGTATATCCCCCCCTACGCCCTGCAGGTGTTCCTGGAGGCCTTCGAGGGGCCGCTGGATCTGCTGCTCTACCTGATCCGGCGACAGAATCTCGACATCCTCGACATCCCCATCGCGGAGATCACCCGTCAGTACATCGAGTACATCGAGCTGATGAAGGAACTCCAGCTGGAGCTGGCCGGGGAGTACCTGGTGATGGCCGCCATGCTGGCCGAGATCAAGTCCAGGATGCTGCTGCCGCGGCCAGTGGTAGAGGACGACGAGGAGGAAGATCCCCGCGCCGAGCTGGTGCGCAGGCTGCAGGAGTACGAGCGTTTCAAGAAGGCGGCGCAGAACCTCGACGAACTGCCGCGGGTGGAGCGCGACGTGCACGTGGTGCAGGTGGTGGCGCCCGAGCGCCAGGTTGTGACGAAGCTGCCGGACGTGACGCTGAAAGAGCTCACGGTGGCCCTGCAGCAGGTGATGGCGCGGGCCGAGATGTACAGCAATCTGCACGTCCAGCGCGAGCCGCTGTCGGTGCGCCAGCGCATGTCGGAGATCCTGACCCGGATTCGGGGTGCCCAGTTCACCCAGTTCGAGCGGCTATTCGACGTGGAGGAGGGCCGGATGGGCGTCGCGGTGACCTTCATTGCAGTCCTGGAGCTGCTCCGCGAGGCGCTGATCGAGGTGGTGCAGTCGGAGGACTTCGCGCCACTGCACGTGCGTGCGGCGGCGAACGTACGCGTTGTGAACGACGAGGGAGATGCCGAGGTGTCGGACGAGAGCCTAACCTCCTGAACCCCGGTACAGTGACCCATGGATGAGACGAGTATCAAATACATTCTCGAGGCGGCGTTGCTGGCCGCCTCGGAACCGTTGTCGGTCGACCAGCTGATGTCGCTGTTCGATGAAAAGTCGCGCCCTGAGCGCAAGGACATCCGCGCGGCCCTCGAGGAGCTCGAGTCCGATTACGAGGGTCGGGGCATCATGCTGGCCGAGGTGGCCTCCGGTTATCGCGTGCAGATACGACCTTCGATGACCGCGATGCTGCAGCCGCTGTGGGAAGAACGCACGCCGCGCTATTCCCGTGCGCTGTTCGAGACGCTGGCGCTGATCGCCTACCGCCAGCCCGTTACCCGGGGCGAGATCGAGGATGTCCGCGGCGTCACGGTCAGCCCCGGTATCATCCGCACGCTGCTCGATCGGGAGTGGATCCGCGTTCTCGGCCATCGCGACGTGCCGGGCAAACCGGAGATGTTCGGCACGACGAAGGCCTTCCTGGACTATTTAGGTCTGAAGCGGCTGGATGACCTGCCGCCGCTGGCCGAGCTGCAGGATATCGAGGGGCTGAACGAGCAGCTGGACCTGGCCGGCGCCGAGCAGGGCCAGAAGGCGGTCGCGGCCACCGTGACCGCGCTGCCGGTGGAGGAAAGCGAGGACGAGCAACGCACCAGCGCCGGCGTGCCGCCGTCCAGCTGACGCGCGCCGCCATGGCCGAGCGCTTGCAGAAGGTGCTGGCGGCGGCCGGCCACGGTTCCCGCCGGCAGATCGAGCGCTGGATCGACGAGGGAAGACTCGCCGTCGACGGTCGCACCGCAGCGCTGGGCGATACGGTGACCGGCGACGAGCGGATCACGCTCGACGGCCGACCGCTGCGGGTCCGTGCCCCGGAAGCCGGCTCGCACCAGCACCTGATTTACCACAAGCCCCAGGGTGAGGTCTGCAGCCGCAGCAGCGAGTCGGGTCATGCCACGGTATTCGAAGCGCTGCCCCGCCCGTCCCGCGGACGCTGGGTGGGGGTCGGCCGTCTGGACGTGGCCACCAGCGGCCTGATGATCTTCACCACCGACGGCGCGCTTGCCAATGGCCTCATGCATCCCTCGAGCGGCCTCGAGCGGCGCTACGCCGTGCGGGTGCGGGGCACGCCTTCGGCCGAGGACCTGGCGCGCCTGACCGAGGGCATCACACTGGAAGACGGCCGCGCCGCCTTCGACAGCGTCGCGGAGAAGGGCGGCGAGGGCGTAAACCAGTGGTACGAAGTCACCCTGCGCGAGGGCCGCAACCGGGAGGTCAGGCGCCTGTGGGAGGCGGTCGGCGTTGAGGTCAGCCGGCTGATCCGGGTCGGCTACGGCCCGGTCAGGCTGCCCCGGGGGCTGCGCCGCGGGCTGCATCGCCCGCTGAATCGCGGCGAGATTGCAGCACTGTACGCCGCGGCGGGACTGCCGGCACCGGGCGGCGGCGATGCCGGGCGCAAGCCGGCACGAAAGCCCGCCCGCCGGCCGGGCGGCCGCAACCCGGCCCATCCCGGAGGGCGGCCTACTGGGCGTCGAAAGACTCCCCGGTGACGCCGCGGCTGTCCGGGCCGAGCAGGTAGATGTGTGGGCGAAGCACCTCCTCGGGGGTGGCGAGCTTGCTCCTGTCCTCCGCGGGATAGGCCTTCAAGCGCATGTCGGTGCGGGTCGCGCCGGGGTTTACGCAGTTCACCCGTATGCCGGTTTTCTCCGTCTCCCGGGCGAGCACCTGGGAGAGCCCTTCGACGCCGAATTTGGACACGGCATAGGCACCCCAGTAGGCACGTCCCTCGCGGCCCACGCCGCTGGACGTGAACACGATGGAGCCGTCCTCTGACTTACGCAGCAGAGGCAGGCAGACCCTGGTGAGCACGAACTCCGCGGTCAGGTTGACGTGCAGGACCCGCTGCCAGAGGGCCACGTCGTAGTGTTCGACGGGGGCCAACTCTCCCAGGATGCCGGCGTTGTGCAGCAGGCCGTCCAGTCGGCCGAACTCCTCGGCGATGCTGTCGGCGAGGCTCGTGTAGGCGTCGCCGTCGGCTTTCTCGAAGTCCATGGGCGCGATGGAGGGGCGCAGGTGACCGGCTTCGATGATCTCGTCATACACCGACTCCAGCTTGCTCACCGTGCGTCCGAGCAGGATCACCCGCGCGCCCAGCTCGGCGAAACGCGTGGCTGCCGCGCGTCCAATGCCGTCGCCGGCGCCGGTGACGAGGATGATGCGCTCGGCAAGCTGGTTCTCGCGGGGAGTGTAGCTGCGGGGATCGAAGGTCACGGCTGCTCCTGATTCGGGGTGGCGATGCGCGCCTGGCGGCGCGCGGCGCGCCAGGCGCGCCAGAGCAATTGTACCGGATGGGCGGAGCGCCCGGCGCGCCGGCGCCGGGCGCTCAGATGAGCCTCGCTGACGGCACCCACCACGGCCGTGACGGCGCTGGTGCTCGCGACCTCGTGCCGTGCCCGCGCGAGTTCCTCGAGTCCGGCCTCGGCCAGGCGCTCGACCGCGCGCCGGAATGCCCCGTGTTCCGGCCAGCGGCCGGCGGGGACGTCCTCCAGGCCGGCATCGGCGGCGAGATCCCGTGGCAGCAGGAAAAGCTGCCGGCCATCCGCCAGCGCAGCCGTGCTCTTCGCGAGACCCCAGGCGATGCCGGCATGCCGTGCCGCCGTGCGCCGGGGGTTGTCGTCGGCGGCGTCGCCGTCGGCAGCGGCAGCCAGCGTGAGCACGGTGCCCTCCCGTCGGAAACAGTGCAGGCGGAGCCCGTCGACGGAATCGGGTGCCTCGCGCCGTCCCAGCGACTCCGTGCAGATCACGATTTCCTCCAGCCAGGGCAGGTAAGGCGAGTCGGCTTCCAGTTCCGGCTGCAGCGCCCGGGTCAGGGGGTGACGCGGCTGGCCGGCGGCCAGCCGGCCGAGTTCCTGGCGCCACCAGTCCAGCTTCACTGCGCCCACCGCCGGTTCGCGAACCTGCGCCGTGGCGGCGAGTATGGTATCCCGCAGTGCGCACAGCAGCCGGAAACGCCGTTGCCCGGCACCCCGCAGGAAGTTGGCGACCAGTTCCTCTTCAGACCCCGGCGCAGGCTGCGTCCAGTTTTCGATTGCGTCGGTCACCGGATCAGGACAGGCCGGTTCCGTCCGCCCCGCCCGCCGGGTTCTCATCCTTCTCATCCCCGTTCCCGGTACCCGCCTCCGCCACACGGGTGAGTTCTTCCACCGGTTCCAGCGCATCGAGGGACTTGCGAGTGTGTACGCCCAGCTCCGTGAACTTGCGTGCGCCGGGCAGCACGCTGCGCTCCAGTGAGCCCACCGCCGCGTTGAAAGCGCTCACGCTGCCGGACAGCTGTCGCCCGACCCGGTTCAGGTGGTTGCCGAAGGTGGCCAGCCGGTCGTGGAGTTCCACGGCCAGGCGCCGGATCTCCTCGGCATTCTCGGCAAGGGCGAGCTGGCGCCAGCCGTAGGCCACCGCTTTCAGCAGCGCGACGAAGCTGGTCGGCGTGGCCAGGATGATCTTCTGGCGCAGCGCCTCGTCCAGCAGGTCGGGGTTCTCGTTCATGGCCGCCGCGAGGAACTGGTCGCCCGGAATGAACAGGATGACGAACTCCGGGCTGCGGGGGAACTGGGACCAGTAGTGCTTGCCGGCCAACTCCCGGATGCGCTCGCGGACCTTGCGCTCGTGGCGGGCGAGGGCGGCGGCGCGCAGCCGGTCGTCCGTGGCCTCCACGGCCTCCAGGTAGGCGTCCAGCGGTGTCTTCACGTCCACCACCAGTTCCCGGTCGTCGGGCATGCGCACGACCATGTCCGGACGGATCCGGTCGCCGGCGCTGCCGCCCGTTGCCTGTTCGACGAAGTCGCAGTGCTCCACCATGCCGGCCAGTTCGACCAGCCGCCGCAGTGTGATCTCGCCCCACTGGCCGCGCACTTCCGGGCGCCGCAGGGCCTTGACCAGGTTGCCGGTTTCCGCCTGCAGTGCCTGCTGGCTGGCCTGCATCGCGGCGATCTGGGCGGTGATGCTGCCATAGGCCTCGGAGCGGGCCTTCTCCAGTTCACCGATCTGGCGTTCGGTCTTCTCCAGCGCCTCACGGATGGGCTTCACCAGGCTCTCGACCGCCTTCTCCCGCTCGGAGAGCGCGTGCCGGGCCTGCTCCTGCTGGGTGCCGAGATTCTGTTTGGCCAGGCGCAGGAAGGCCTCGCTGTTGACCCGCAGGCTGCGGTTCGCCACGTCGCCGAAGGACTGCTGCAGCCGGCTGGCCGCGAGTTCGAACGCCGCTTCGCGTTCGGCCCGCAGCGATTCCTGGTCCTTGACCCGGCGATCGGCATCGTCGCGTTCCGCGGTCAGCCGGGCGATGCGCCCGCGCACCAGCAACCAGTGCAGGAGAAGACCCGCGGTGAGCGCCGCCGCGCAGGCCGTGCCGGCCAGCCACAGGGGCACCGCCTCCTGCAGCCAGTCGCTCACCCGCGCGCTTCCTCCAGCATCGGCAGCAGCGCCACCGGATGCCTGATGACCAGGTCGGCCTGCCAGCTCCGCACGTCGTCGTCCGGCAGCAGATAGCCGTAGGCCGCCGCGATGGTGCGCATGCCGGCAGCCCGGCCGGCTTCCATGTCCCGAAGGTTGTCGCCCACGTAGACGCAGTCCGCGGCGTCGACGGCGAGTCCGCGGGCGGCGTGCAGCAGCGGCATGGGATGGGGCTTTCGCTCGGGCAAGGCGTCTCCGCCGATGGAAACCCGGGAGCGGGTATGCAGCCCGAGGCCTTCGAGTAGTGCATCCGTGAGCCCCTGGGGCTTGTTGGTCACGATGCCCCAGGGCAGACCGGCTGTCTCGATGGCGGCGAGCACCTCCTCCATGCCCTCGAACAGGCGGGAGCTGCGGTGGATGCGGTCGGCGTAGCGCTGCAGGTACTCACCGTAGAGTGCCTGGCGGGCATCCTCGTCCCGATCGGGAAAGGCGAGGCGGATCAGTCCCGCGGCGCCGTTGGTGATACTCGCGCGCGCCAGACCATACTCCGGCGGGCGGATGCCGTGCGCCCGGCAGAGTTCGGTCAGCGTGTCGGTCATGTCCGGCGCCGTATCGATGAGGGTGCCGTCCAGATCGAACAACCAGCCGGCGAAACGGGCGGGCGCCGTCATTGCCCGGCACTCCTCCGGCGGAAATGGGCAATGTAATTGACGTCGACATCGTCGGTGAGGCTGAAGTGGCGGGTGAGCGGGTTGTAGCGCACGCCGGTCAGCTCCTCGAGCCGCAGGTCCGCCTGCCGGGCCCATGCTTCCAGCTCCGAGGGGCGGATCAGCTTGTCGTATTCGTGGGTGCCCCGGGGCAGGAGGCGCAGCACATATTCGGCGCCCACGATGGCCAGGGCGAATGCTTTTGCAGTGCGGTTGATGGTGGAGAAGAAGATATCGCCGCCGGGTCCCACCAACCGGCTGCAGGCATCGACGACGCCTCCCGGGTCGGGCACGTGCTCGAGCATCTCGAGGCAGGTGACGACGTCGTAGGCTTGTGGGCGTTCGGCCGCGAGATCCTCGGCACTGGTCTGCAGGTACTCCACCTCCACACCGGATTCCGCCGCATGGCGCCGTGCGACGGCGAGGGGGGCGGCCGCGAGATCGATGCCGGTCACCTGCGCCCCGGAATGCGCCATGGCCTCGCTGAGGATGCCGCCGCCGCAGCCGATGTCGAGCACCCTGCGCCCTTCGATGGGCGCACGCTCGTCGATATAGCCGAGCCGCAGCGGGTTCATCTGATGAATGGGGGCGAAATCCCCTTCGGGATCCCACCAGGTCTCCGCCATCGCCTCGAACTTGCGGATCTCGCCCTGGTCGACGTTGCCGCCGCCGCTCTTCGCTTCGGGGTCACTCATGATCGTATTTCCAGATTTTCTCTCTCCATTCTGCGGCCCGGCCGCGGATGTCGTCCAGGTGCAGGCGCGTCAGCCGACCGTCCTTGACCAGCCGCTGGCCGGCCACCCAGACGTCGCTCACCTGGGAGGCCTCGGCGGCATAGACGAGCTGTGATACCGGCTCGTAGACGGGCTGGGTGCGTGGCGCCGAGAGATCGACGGCGCAGACGTCCGCCCACTTGCCGGTCTCCAGGCTACCGATGCTCTCGGCGAGCCCCAGCGCCGCCGCTCCGTTCAGGGTGGCCATGCGCAGGACGGTGTGGGCGGACAGGGCGCTGGCGTCACCGCTGGCCGCCTTGCCGAGCAGCGCCGCGGTGCGCATCTCGCTCAACATGTCCAGGTCATTGTTGCTGGCGGCCCCGTCGGTGCCGAGCGCGACGTTGATGCCGGCGTCGAGCATCCGCGACACGGGAGCGATGCCGCTGGCGAGCTTCAGGTTCGACTCCGGACAGTGGGCCACGGAGACGCCGGCCCCGGCCGCCAGGGCGATCTCCTCGTCGGTGAGGCAGGTCATGTGCACCGCCAGCAGCGAGCCGTTGACGAAGCCCAGGCGGCGAAGCCGCTCGAGCGGCCGCAGCCCGTGGGCCTCGATCTCGGCGGCCACCTCGGCGGCGGTCTCGTGCACGTGCATGTGCACCGGCACGTCCAGCTGGTCGGCCAGTGACCGGAGCTTGCCCAGGCCAGCCTCGCTGACCGAATAGGGGGCATGAGGGGCGAAGTGGGTGCTCACCAGCGGATGGGAGGCGTAGCGGTCGTGCACCGCGACCCCTTTGGACAGGTACTCGCCCGCATCCTTCGCCCAGGGCGTCGGCGCGTCCACCAGGATCATGCCCACCGAGGCGCGCATCTGGGCCGCGGCCGCGGTCTCGGCGACGATGTCCGGGAAGAAGTACATGTCGTTGAAGCAGGTGGTGCCGCCGAGCAGCATCTCGGCGATGGCCAGGCCGGTACCGTCACGAACGAACTCGGCATCGATCCAGCGGCCCTCTGCGGGCCAGATGTGCTCGCGCAGCCAGACCTCCAGCGGCAGGTCGTCGGCCAGTCCCCGGAACAGCGACATCGCCGCGTGGGTGTGGGCGTTCACCAGCCCGGGGATCACGAGGTGATCGTCGAGATGGACGAGTTCTGCCGCCTCGAAACGCCTGTCGGCCTCGGCGGCGGGCAGCACGGCCCGGATCGCACCGTCACGGATTGCCACGGCGTGACGCTCCAGCACGGTGTCGGCGGGTGCGACCGGAGCCAGCCAGCGGCAGAAGAGAATCAGGTCACATTGCTCCATATTGCTGATTTCGCTGATTAAAATCCTGCCGAATCGGGCCCGTGGCGAGGGCGGAGCCGCTAGTATACAGGCCCGTTCCGCCCGGACTGCGTCAGCCCGCCTCCGGCTACGTACAAGTCCCGATTTATGCTAAAATTTTCGCTCGTTCAGGAGCCAGAAAAAGGCTGACTCCGGCCCCCGCCGCAAGCACTGGCCGAGACCTGAATCCTTCAGCCCGGATCGTCCGCCGGACCCCCAGTGGAGGGCGGTGGATGGGTTTTATGTGAGTAGCCATGACTGACATCGCCCAGGAAGTCTTTTCGGTCAATCTCGAAGACGAGATGCGCCAGTCCTATCTCGATTACGCCATGAGCGTGATCGTGGGCCGGGCGCTGCCCGACGTGCGCGACGGCCTGAAGCCGGTGCACCGGCGCGTGCTCTACGCCATGCGGGAGCTGGGCAACGACTACAACAAGCCCTACAAGAAATCCGCGCGCGTGGTCGGCGACGTGATCGGTAAATACCACCCTCACGGCGACAGTGCCGTCTACGACACCATCGTGCGCATGGCGCAGTCGTTCTCCATGCGCTACATGCTGGTGGACGGGCAGGGCAACTTCGGCTCGGTGGACGGCGACGCCCCGGCGGCCATGCGTTACACCGAGGTGCGCATGGCGCGCATTGCCCATGAGCTGCTGGCCGACATCGAAAAGCAGACGGTCGATTTCGTGGAGAACTACGACGGCTCGGAGAGCGAGCCCTCGGTGCTGCCCACGCGCATTCCCAACCTGCTCGTCAACGGCTCCTCCGGCATCGCGGTGGGTATGGCCACCAACATCCCGCCCCACAACCTCGGCGAGATCATCGATGCCTGCGTAGCGGTGATCGACGACCCGGACATCGATGTGGCCGGGCTCATGCAGCACCTGCCGGGGCCGGACTTCCCCACCGCCGGCATCATCAACGGCGCCCAGGGCATCTACAGTGCCTACAAGACCGGCCGGGGCCGCGTGCACATCCGCGCGCGCAGCCATATCGAGGAGATCGGCAAGGGCAGCCGTGAGGCCATCGTGGTCACCGAGTTGCCCTACCAGGTCAACAAGGCGCGCCTCATCGAGAAGATCGCCGAGCTGGTGCGCGAGAAGAAGCTCGAGGGCATCAGCGAGCTGCGCGACGAGTCCGACAAGGACGGCATGCGGGTGGTGATCGAGCTCAAGCGGGGCGAGGTGCACGAGGTGGTGCTCAACAACCTCTACAAGCAGACGCCGCTGCAGAGCGTCTTCGGCATCAACATGGTGGCCCTGCACGAGGGTCAGCCGAAGCTGATGACGCTGAAGCAGATCCTCGAGGCGTTCGTCGCCCACCGCCGCGAGGTGGTCACGCGGCGCACGATCTACGACCTCCGCAAGGCGCGCGACCGGGCGCATATCCTCGAGGGCCAGGCCGTCGCGCTGGCCAACATCGACGAGGTGATCGCGCTCATCAAGGCATCGCCGTCGCCGGCCGAGGCGAAGGCCGGCCTGGTGGCGGGCCGCTGGGCGCCCGGGGCGGTCACCGGCATGCTCGAGCGGGCCGGCGAGATCGATACCCGTCCGGACGCGGACCACGGCCAGTTCGGCATCGGCGAGCAGGGCGCCGTTTACCGCCTGTCCGAAACCCAGGCGCAGGCCATCCTGGATCTTCGCCTGCACCGTCTGACCGGTCTGGAGCAGGAAAAGATAATAAACGAATACAAAGAGATACTAGAGAAAATTAAGGAGTACTCTCTTATACTGGCCGAGCCCGACCGGCTGCTCGCCGTGATCCGCGAGGAGTTGCAGGCGGTGCGCGACCAGTTCGGCGACGACCGCCGCACCGAGATCATCGAAGACCACTCGGACCTGACCATCGAGGACCTGATTCCCGAGGAGAACGTGGTGGTGACCCTGTCCCATGGCGGCTATGCCAAGGCGCAGCCGCTGGACTCCTACCAGGCGCAGCGCCGGGGCGGCAAGGGCCGCGCGGCCACCCGCATGAAGGACGAGGACTTCATCGACAACCTCTTCGTGGCCAACACCCACGATACGCTGCTGTGCTTCTCAAGCCGGGGCAAGGCGTACTGGCTGAAGGTCTACCAGTTGCCCCAGGCCGGTCGCGGCGCCCGGGGCAAGCCCATCGTGAATCTGCTGCCGCTGGAGCAGGACGAGCGGATCAATGCCGTGCTGCCGGTGCGCGACTTCGAGGCCGGCAAGTTCGTGTTCTTCGCCACCAGCCAGGGCACGGTCAAGAAGACGCCGCTGGATGCGTTCTCCCGGCCGCGGTCCAACGGCATCATCGCGATCGACCTGCGCGCCGGCGACCATCTGGTGGACGTGGCGCTCACCGGCGGCGACAGCGACATCATGCTGTTCGCGAGCAGCGGCAAGGCCATCCGCTTCCACGAGTCCGACGTGCGGACCATGGGCCGTGGCGCGGCGGGCGTGCGCGGCATCCGCCTGGCGGCCGGCCACGAGGTGATTGCGCTGATCATTCTCGCGGACGGACTCATCCTCACGGCCACGGAGCACGGCTACGGCAAGAGGAGCGAGGCGGACGAGTTCTCGGTCCAGGGCCGCGGCGGGCAGGGCCTAATCGCCATCCAGACCTCCGAGCGCAACGGGCGCATGGTGGGCGCGCTGCAGGTCTCCGACGACGACGAGATCATGCTCATCAGCAACGCCGGCACCCTGGTGCGCACACCGGTGGCCGATATCTCCATCCTGGGCCGCAATACCCAGGGCGTGCGCCTGATCCGCCTGGGTGACGACGAGGCGCTGGTGGGCCTGGAGCGCATCGAGGCGTTGGCGGAGGACGAGGAGGAGTGATTGCGTCGTCGCACGGGCGCGGCGGCACCGGTAATGGCGCTGACCCCTGATGGCACGGGTGTATAACTTCAGTGCGGGTCCCGCCGCGCTGCCGCTGGCGGTGCTCGAGCGTGCCCGGGACGAGATGACGGATTTCGCCGGCACCGGCATGTCGGTGATGGAACTCAGCCATCGCGGCAAGGCTTTCCGCGAGGTTGCAGAGCGCTCGGAGGCCGCCCTGCGCAGCCTGCTGCAGCTGCCGGACGGCTACCGGGTGCTGTTCCTGCAGGGCGGCGCGACGCTGCAGTTTGCGATGGCGCCGCTGAATCTCGCGACGCCGGAGGCCACGGCGGACTACCTGGTCACCGGCAGCTGGGGACTCAAGGCCGTGGCGGAGGCCCGGCGTTTCTGCCACGTCAACGTCGCGGCGGACGAGGAGGCTTCGGGCTACACCCGGGTGCCGCCGCCGGCGGGCTGGCGCCTGCGCGACGATGCGGCCTATCTCCACTACACGCCCAACGAGACCATCGGCGGCGTGGAATTCCACTGGATCCCGGACGCCGGGGCGGTGCCGCTGGTGGCGGACATGTCGTCCAGCATTCTCTCGCGCCCGCTGGACGTCGGCCGCTTCGGCCTGATCTACGCCGGCGCGCAGAAGAACATCGGCCCCGCGGGGCTGACCCTCGTGATCGTCCGCGACGACCTGGTGGAGACAGCCCGGGACGGCGTGGCGAGCATGCTTCGCTACGCGGTGCATGCCGGAGCGGGTTCCATGAGTAATACGCCTCCCACCTTCGCGTGGTACGTGGCGGGGCTGGTCTTCGACTGGCTGCTGGAGCAGGGCGGCCTCGAGGCCGTGGGCGCGGCCAACGCCCGCAAGGCCGAGACCCTCTACCGGGCCATCGATGATTCCGGTTTCTATGCCAACCCGGTGGAGCCGGGCTCCCGGTCGCGCATGAACGTGCCCTTCACGCTGGCCGAGCCCGGCCTGGACGCCGCCTTCCTCGCGCAGGCCGAGGCGGCGGGCCTGACCAACCTGAAGGGCCATCGCTCGGTGGGCGGGATGCGGGCGAGTCTGTATAACGCCATGCCCCAGTCGGGTGTCGATACGCTGGTGGAATTCATGGGGGAGTTCGAACGGGCCCGCGCCTGAGGTGTCCCGCGCCCAGCCAGCCGTTAGACTTGCCGCCTCAGGACAGGAAAGCGTGATGAACGAGCCCAAGACCGGCCCGGATCTCGGCGAGATCCGGCAACGCATCGACGAGATCGACGAGCAGATCCAGACGCTGATCAGCCGCCGCGCCGAGCAGGCCAGGCTGGTCGGCGAGAGCAAGGGCGAACTCGCCCGATCGATCGACTACTTCCGGCCGGAGCGCGAGGCGGAGGTACTGCGCGGCGTCCTCGCCCGCAATGAGGGTCCGCTCAGCGACGAGGAGATGGTGCGGCTGTTCCGGGAGATCATGTCGGCCTGTCTCGCGCAGCAGGAACCGCTGAAGATCGGCTTCCTCGGCCCGGAGGGCACGTTCACCCAGTCGGCGGTCACCAAGTACTTCGGCCATTCGGTGCGGGCGCTGCCGCTCGCCACCATCGAGGAGGTCTTCCACGAGGTGGAGGCCGGCCATGCCGACTTCGGCGTGGTACCCATCGAGAACTCCACCGAGGGCACGGTGAACCACACGCTGGACATGTTCCTGATGTCGCCGCTGAAGATCAGCGGCGAGATCGAACTGCGCATCCGTCAGCACCTGCTCGGCAACCTGCCTTCCCTGGAAAAGGTGGAGCGCATCTGCGCCCACCAGCAGTCGCTGGCCCAGTGCCGGGTCTGGCTGCGGGAGTACCTGCCCCAGGCGGAGCTGATCCCCGTCACCAGCAACGCCGCCGGCGCGCGCCGGGCCCGGGACGAGGCGGGTACTGCGGCCATCGCCGGGGAGGCGGCGGCCGAGGTGTACGGCCTGGACGTCATGGTGGCGGACATCGAGGACCGGCCCGACAACACCACCCGCTTCCTGGTGATCGGCCGCGATCTGCTCACGCCGAGCGGCGACGACAAGACCTCGGTGCTGGTGTCGGCCAGCGATACGGTGGGAGCCGGCGTGCTGCACACGCTGCTCGCGCCGTTCTCGAGGCACGGCATCAGCATGACCCGCATCGAATCCCGGCCCTCCCGGCGCAAGAAATGGGACTACGTGTTCTTCATCGATCTCGAAGGCCACGCGGACGAGTCACCGCTGGCGGACGCGCTCGCGGAGCTGGAGCAGGGCACGTCGCTGTTCCGCGTGCTGGGGGCCTACCCGAAGGCGGTGCTGTGAGGATTCGCGCTTTCCGCACGGTGCCCGGCGGTGTGCCATCGGGCGAGATCCGGGTTCCGGGGGACAAGTCGATCTCGCACCGCTCGCTGATGCTGGGCGCCGTCGCGGAGGGCGACACGCGGGTGACCGGCTTCCTGGAGGGCGAGGACTGTCTCGCCACA
>Ga0209943_1001100_pt1 | contig 17276 bp, 14 predicted proteins | sample SalPonR1_B_D2_MG_FD_185698 | JGI IMG/M metagenome (GOLD analysis project Ga0209943, IMG submission 185698) | Salt pond soil microbial communities from South San Francisco under conditions of wetland restoration - Salt Pond MetaG R1_B_D2_MG... ... | reverse complement strand
TTAAACCCTAACCCTTAAACCCTAACCCTTAAACCCTAACCCTTAAACCCTAAACCGTGAACTCCCGACTTCCCGGAACCTTCAGCCACTACCACCCTGCCCGGCCAGCGCCCCCATAAATCCCCGGTAGTACTTGAGCTCTTCGATCGAGTCGCGGATGTCGGCCAGGGCTTCGTGGCCGGTATCCTTGACCAGACCTTCGGCGATCTCGGGGGCCCAGCGGCGCGCCAGCTCCTTGAGGGTACTGACGTCGAGGTTGCGGTAGTGGAAAAAGGCTTCCAGTTCGGGCATCAAACGGGCCAGGAAGCGGCGGTCCTGGCAGATCGAGTTACCGCACATCGGCGATTTGCCGGGCGGGACCAGGTCGGCCAGGAATTCCAGGGTCCGGCGCTCGGCGGCACGGGTATCGATGTGGCTTTCCAGGCAGCGCTGGATCAGCCCGGAGGCCGTGTGCGTGCGGGTGTTCCACTCGTCCATGTCGGCCAGTTCGTCGTCGGTAGCACGAATCGCCAGGTTGGGCCCGGTGGCGACTTCCACGAGTTCCGAATCGGTCACGATGGTCGCGATTTCGATGATCCGGTCGCGCCGGACGTCGAGGCCGGTCATTTCCAGGTCGATCCAGATCAGTCTCGTTTCGTCCATTTCGATCATCCCCGTGCTCCAGCTTGAACTATACCAGCCGTATACTGATTTCATCGACGAGCAAGGCTTACAGGCATGGCATTCGAATGACCGCATCGTTTCGCGTACTGATCGCGCTGGGCAACCACGGCCTGGCGGCGAGCGACGGCGCGCCAACCGAGACGCCCGAGGCAAGGGGAATCGAGACGATCGAAATCCAGTTCCGGAGAAACGTGGGCCGTCCGCTGCCGGGCGATCTGGTCACCATCGACGAGCACGGCGCGGTCAGCGCCATCCTCGAGCGCAGGACCGTGTTTGGCCGCGGCGGCAACCGCGGGCGTTTCCAGCCGGTCGCGGCCAACCTGAACACGCTGCTGATCGTGATCGCGCCGGAGCCGGCGCCGAGCGTGGATCTGCTCCACCGCTACGTGGCCGCCGCCCACATCCACGGCATTCGGCCGGTAGTGATCGTCAACAAGTCCGACATCCCGGTGCCCGACGCGGCGCCGTTCACCCACCTGGACGACATGAACGTCGAAGTCTTCCACACCCGATGCGACGGCGAAATCTCGCTGGACGGGCTGGACTCGCTGTTGCAGGACGGCATCCACCTGCTGGCCGGGCAGTCGGGCGTGGGCAAGTCGTCGCTGGCCAACGCCCTGCTGCCCGATCTTTCCCTTCAGACCGACCGGCTCTCGCGCTCCACCGGCAAGGGCCGCCACACCACCACCAGCGCGCGACTGCTCAGGCTGCCGGCCGGCGGCTGGCTGGTCGATACCCCGGGCGTCTGGGAATACGGCCTGTGGCAGATGCCGGTGACCGAACTCGAGCGCGGATTTCCGGAATTCGCCGCGGTGGCCGGCGGCTGCCGCTTCAGGAACTGCACCCACGATCACGAGCCCGGCTGTCGCATACGCGCGGCGGTGGCCGACGGCGCGATCCCCGAATCGCGCTACGAAGCCTGGCTCAGCCTGCTCTCGGAACAGCAGCGGCTGGGGAGTGCTTGAGAAATACCGCTCGCGACGGGCAATTTCCAAGAAGCCTTAAAGCCGATAACCACGAAGAACACGAAGGGCACGAAGAAGAGAACAGCGATCCAATTCAGGCCCCTTGACCGCGCTCACCCACGCAAGGTCGGGAAACCGAAGCGGCGCTTCCAGACCATGGTGTTGATGTTCTTCGTGTGCTTCGTGGCCTTCGTGGTTATCTGCTTTTGACTTAGCTTTCGTTAGCGCGTTAGAAGTCTTTGCAGACCTGTTTTCCGGTTCGAAAAAATCCGCCTGGCATGCGCCCTGCTACCAGGGCAAGTCCTCGCCGTTGGCGTGGTGGAAGCTGCCGGTGGTTTCCAGCGAAAGCTCGTCGATGCGCCTGATCAGCCCGGCTGCGGATTCGTCGGTGTCGACGTGACCGGTGTTGCCGGTCATGTCGGTCCTGACGTAGCCCGGATGCAGCAGTCCGACGGCGATGCCGCGTTCCGCGAGTTCATGGGCCATCGAAACGCCACCCATGTTGACCGCCGCCTTGGACATCCGGTAGCCGTAATGGCCGCCTGAATCGTTGTCGGCGATCGAGCCCATCCGGCTGGTGACGATGGCGACCTTCGAACCCCGGCCCAGCCTGTCCAGCAACGCACGCGTCACGCGCAGCGGCGCCAGCGAGTTGACCTCGAACTGCAGCCGGAACGCGTCGAGCTGGTCTTCGATCTCGTTGAAATCGGTTCGACGCATCACCCCGGCGTTGTTGATCAGAACGCCGATTTCCACCTCCGACAACCGATCGGCCAGGTCGGCCAGCGATTCACCGTCGGTGACCTCGATGCCGGATTCGACCCGAACACCCAGCGCGTCCAGCTCGCTGGAGGATTGGCGACAAATTGCCACGACGCTGTCGCCGCGGTCCCGGTACTTTCGGGTCAGCGCCAGCCCGATGCCGCGGTTGGCGCCGGTGATCACGATATTGCTCATACGCGTTTTCGCTTGAAAAGAATTCAAGCCATTGTACGAATACGATGCCGCCGTTGCAGCAACCCGGCAGAAACTCTAAGCGGGCTCGACCAACCGCCTTCGCACGATGTCGAGGCCATGGGCCACCGCCAGACTATAGGCGCTGACCAGCCATACGCCCAGCGGAAAACCGGTGAACATCAACAGCCAGCCGAACGGACTGCCGTGGAACTCTTCGGAGCCGAAAAAGTACGCCAGGCCAAATAACGCCGTGCAAGCCGCCGCGGGCAAAGCGGCCAGCAACAGTTTGCGCTTCAGTCGCATCGATCCGCGCGGCCCGAAAAACACTGCGCGCAGCATGCCAAGCAACCATCCGGCCAGCGCCAGGATTGCCCATGCCCTGAGCACCCACGGCATGAAGTCCTCGTCGCTGAACCTGATAACACCGTCCTCCGGCCCGCCGGACTCGGTTTGCGCGGCCGGCGCGGGCTCGAGCGGACCGAAAAAGCGCTCGTATGTGGTCGCGCCCCATTCGATCAGCGAAAACGACTGCTGCTGGAAATTGACCAGCAGCATCGCGCCGACCATGATCAGCAGAAACGCCCAGGCGGTGATCATCGGCACGAGTTGCGTCCAGCGGAAATAATCGATGGCCAGGCCGGCCAAGACCCTCGGCACTGAAACGGTTTCGTAACTCGGGTTCGCGGGCATATTGTTTTCCGTCTGAAAAAACGATCCTATCCGGTCGCACTCTTCAGAAATACGAAATATGGTCAGTCGCCGGCTCCGGGGCTGCCGACCAGCCACTGCCGGGAATACCAGAAGAAATCGCCGCTGCCGTCGACCGCCGGGGCGGTGCAATTGATCTTGTTGCGTCCCGGCGCGCCCACGCCGTGCACGTCTACGCGGAAGACGAGCGGGTCGTCGCCCTCGATAGCCGTATCCAGCCGTCGGCCGGAAGCGGCAAAACAGTTGAGTTGTCCGGCCCGGAACCCCTGGCTCTCGCTTGGCATGCCAAGCGTGAGCTCGATCGCCCGGATATCGCCTTCGCGGCCGTCTTCATCGCGCGTTTCCTTTGTCGACGTCACCGGCAACGGCCTGGACCGTACCGCCAGCTCCAGGCGCTCCAGCGAGGCGAAGCCGGTGGCCATGGGAAAGCGCGGAACGCTCAGGGGATCGCTCAGCACGCCAACCGGGCCGGAGCGCTGAGCCAGCGCGTACGCGTGCGCCTGGTCGACGATTTCGGCCAGCGCATCGGAATCCTCGCCGTACGGGTATGCGAACAGCGTCGGCGCGCGTCCGGTTTCATCGGCAATTCTCGCCCGCGCGCTGGCGACGTCCCCGGCCACGCGGCTTTGCCAGGCGTTCGGCGATTCACCTTCCGCCGGCCTGGACATATGCCCGTGAGCGGCGCTGTGGTTTTCGATCGCCACGCCCGATTCGTGGAGGGTCCTGATCTGGGCCCAGTCCATGTACGGCGAATGCCCGGCGTCGATGGCGTCGGTGTTGACGAACACCGTGTAGGGCCAGCCACGTTCGGCCAGCCGCGGCCGGGCCTCGGTGAAAACCGATTCGTAGGCGTCGTCGAAGGTGATCGCCACGACGTCCGCAGGAACGGCTTCGGTACCGCGCAAAACGGCGTCCAGCAGTCGCTCCAGCGGCCAGACCCGGTAGCCGTATTCGGCGAGATAATCCAGATGGCTTGAAAACTGCGCCGGCGTGACACTGGTCGAGGCCGGTGTCTCGTCGCTGACGTGGTGGTAGAGGAGAATCACGCCGTGCGGCGTCGCGGCCTGGCCGCCCTGCAGGAACGAAGCGAACAGCAATCCAGCGATCATATGCGTGAAACGATGCATCAAAGCGTCTCCCGCACCCGGGCAATGATCGGGCGATTGATCCTGATGACGGTCTTGATCTCTTCGACATAATCCTCCCGACGCTCCGAGTAAAGCATCAGACCGTCGGCCAGCGCCATGGCCGTGAGCGATTCACCCTGGCGGCGCAACCGCGCGCGAATCGCGCGTAGCGGCGCATAGGCCGCATGCGTGTTGAGGTTGTGCAGGTAGCGCGAAACCGATTCGGAAACGCTGTCGAACGCCGCCACTTCGTGCGCGGCATCGGGGTTTCTGCGCGCCGGTACCAGGCCGCAGCCGGATTCGTAACACCAGTGTCCGAACAGGTTGTTGCCCTCGGTCGCGAAGCGCGACCTGCCCCAGCCGGATTCGGTAGCCGCCTGGACCAGCGCCAGCGGCACCGGCACCGCATCCACGCGTCGCTCAAGCATGGCAAGGGATTCCAGCCGTTCGCTTTCGGTCAGATCGGGATTCCAGACCACCGCGTACTCCTCGGCCAGGCTGTCGAGCCAGCGCCTGTCCAGCCAGCCAGCCCTCTCACCGGCCCGAACCCGCTCGGCCAGGTCCAGAAGGCGCGCGCGCTGCGCCAGCACGTGTTCGTTCTCGGCTTCCACCACCGGCGCCAGAAATTCAAAGAACGCCTGCTTGCGATCCGAGATGTCGGATATGGTGGAGAAATCCGGCAGACGCTGCGGCGCCTGTGAAAACAGTGCTGCCAGTACCACCGCCAGGCCGACGACGATGGCGGTCGCCGCCAGCGCACGTCGAAGGTGGTCGGTGATCCTTGTCGCGTGGGTTCGCGAGTTCTGCGACTGCGGCTTGTCTTCGGTCATTCCTCGATATTTCCTTGCTGTTCGAGCGGATTCGCGCCAAGGGCGGACAGCGTTTCGGGGTCGGGATAGCCGTCGGCCACTCGATCATTCGCCTGCTGCCACGCTCGAAGGGCCGAGCGCGTGGCCGGGCCCAGCATGCCGTCCGGTTCGCCCGGATCGAATCCGGCCTCGGCCAGGCCGCGCTGCAATGCCGCGATCCGAGTTCGCGCCGGCGCGGTTTCAACCTCGGGCAGGGCAGCCGTCAACCTTCCGCCGCCGGCGATCCGGTCCGCGAGGTGCCCGACCGCAAGCGCGTAGGCCTGCGAGCGGTTCCAGGCCATGATCACCTCAAAATTGGCGTACACCATGAACGCCGGCCCCTCATGCCCCATCGGCACGAGAATCGACGCCTGCATGTCGGCCGTTGGTAATTCGGATCCGTCTGCCTGACGCACGCCCAGCGCTCGCCAATCGGCAAGCGGAGCCGAATGCGCAAGCCCGGTCTGCCCATAGGGGAATCCATCGGGCAGCATGACTTCGCGGCCCCAGCGCTCGCTGCGCCGCCAGCCGAGCTGCGCGAGGTAGTTCGCCGCCGAGGCCAGCGCATCGACCTCGCTTTTCCACAAGTTGATTCTGCCGTCCCCGTCGCCGTCGACGGCATGGCTGGCGTACGCCGACGGCATGAACTGGGTGTGTCCCATGGCACCGGCCCAGGAACCGCGCATCGCGTCAGGATCCAGTTGTTCGCGAGAAATCAGCAGCAGCGCGGTGATCAATTCGCCGGTGAAGAATTCGCGTCGTCTTGGATCACAGGCCAGGGTGGCGAGCGAATCCAGCGTCGGCATGCTGCCCAGATAGGAGCCGAAATTCGTTTCCATGCCCCAGAAGGAAACCAGGTAATGGCCGGGAATCCCGTATTCGCGCGTCAGGCGATCGAGTAACCGGCGATGGGTGGCGAGCAGTTCACGGCCGCGACGAACTCGTGTATCACTGACTCTTGCGCGCAGATAGGCCGAAAACGACTGGCGGAATTCCGGCTGCGATCGATCGAGTTCGATCACGCGCGGCTGATGCCGGAGCGCGCCGAGCACCTCGGTCACGACCGGCTCCGGAACCGCCCGGCGACGTGCAATCGACTGGAGATTGGCGATACACGCGCTGAACGCCGCCTCGCCGTCGCTTTCGGAAGCGAACGACAACGAGAGCGGCAGGCAAACGACTGACAGCAGCGCAAAGAAAGAAAAACGTTGCAAGCGATATATCCCGTTGAACACTTTGCCGATACGTCTGAACCCGCGCGACGCGAGAGGTTCCGGACAGAGCGACATCTTACCGGGGACGGGCCGGACGAATCTTCATCGCGGTCGACCGACCGGGTAGCCGGACGCGGCGGGCGGACGTTAACATGGTTGGCTGTTTATCGACATCGGGTAGGGTAAAAATGGATATTTCGCAAGCAATCGCCGCGGCGGCCGAAACAGCCCGGCCTTCGGCGGCGCGCGGCCGCGTCGCCGACTATATTCCGCAACTGGCCGAGATCGAGCCCGACCGCTTCGGCCTGGCCGTCATTGAACTGGACGGCACCGAACACATGGTCGGCGACGTGGACGTGGCCTTTCCGATCCAGAGCATGTCCAAGGTCTTCGCGCTGGTGCTGGCGATGCAGAAGATCGGCGGTGAACGTGATGTTCGCCGCGAGATATGGGAACGCGTAGGCCGCGAACCTTCCGGCGACCCGTTCAATTCGCTGGTGCAGCTTGAATACGAGTGCGGCATCCCCCGCAACCCGATGATCAACGCCGGGGCACTGGTCATTGATGACCTTCTGATCGAGCACTGCGAGGACCCAGTGGCCAGCATCGTGGAACTGGTCCGGGAACTGGCCGGAGAAAACGTCGAACCGGATCCCGCTATCGCGGCGGCGGAAGACCTGTCCTCCCAGCGCAACCGGGCCATGGCCAATCTGATGGCATCGTTCGACAATCTGGAAAACGATGTCGATGCGGTGCTGGATGTCTACAACACGCAGTGCTCGCTGATGATGACTGCGCGCCAGATCGCGCGCAGCATGCGCTTTCTCGCCAACGACGGCATCGATCCGGCCAGCGGCACACAGATTCTTTCGGCCTCGCTGGCCAAGCGCGTCATGGCGATCATGCTGACCTGCGGCACTTACGACGCCGCCGGCGAATTCGCCTTCAGCGTCGGCCTGCCCTGCAAGAGCGGCGTCGCCGGCGGCATCATGGCCGCCGCGCCCGATCACTCCGGCATCTGCGCCTGGTCGCCGCCGCTTGACGACGCAGGCAACTCGCTTGCCGGCCGGATAGCCCTGCACGACCTGACCGACCGATTGGAGCTTTCGATCTTCTGACCCGGAATGTCGGGCCCCATTCACGCAACGATTCGTATACTTTCGAATAAATCAATGACGTCGTCGACTTTGAATAAATCATTGCCGCTATGGGTGTTTGTGCTGCTCTGGTCTGCGTGGATGCCGGCCCAGGCGCAGCGCAGCGGTGAAGTCCAGCGCGACCATGTCGTCGTGGAACTGGTCAGCGAGGTCGAAGCGGTCACTCCCGGCCAGCCGTTCCGCGTCGGGCTATCGCTTCGCCACGCGCCCGATTGGCATACCTACTGGCGCAACCCAGGCGATTCGGGCCTGGAAACCCGCTTTGACTGGGCGTTGCCCGATGGTTTCGCGGCGGGCGAGATCCAGTGGCCGTACCCGGAGCGCCATGTAATCGAGCACCTCGTCAATTTTGGCTATTCGGGTGAAATTCTCCTGCCGGTTCAAATAGCGCCACCCGACACGCTAGCGAATTACCAGACAGTGACCGTTGGCCTGAAGGCGGACTGGCTGGTGTGCAAGATCGAATGCATACCCGGCACCGCCGAACTCGCGCTGGAGTTGCCAGTGCTCGACCGCGACACCGGTGCGCAACAGCCCATTCCTCGGTCCGACCTTGCACCACGCTTCGCGCGCGCCGACGCACGTCGACCGGAACCGGTCGATTGGCAGGCACGATTCGCCACCGACGGCGGCCGGCTAAGCATTCAGGTTCAGGGCGCCGACCGGCTGGAAATCGATTCGCTTCTGTTCTTCCCGGCTCACCCCACTCTGGTCGAGCACGCCGCAACGCCTTTTTTTGCTCTCGACGGCCACACGTTGCAGATCTCGCAGCCTTTGTCGCCTTATTTCAGCCAGCCACCGGAAAGTCTGCAATTTCTTCTGGTCGATCCTGACGCGGCGCGCGCCTGGGCGCTGACCGCGCAACCGGGCACGCTCCAGAGCGTCGGTCCGGTACCGGGGGCGGCCGGCGCAGACCAACCGCTGTACCTCCTGATCGCAATGGCGCTGGCCGGGGGCATCTTGCTCAACCTGATGCCCTGTGTCTTTCCGGTTCTTTCGCTAAAGGCGATGAGCCTGGTGTCCAGCGGGCTGGAACGTCCACTCAGCCACGCGCTGGCTTATACCGCCGGCATATTGGTTGCGTTCGCCGTCCTGGCCGGCACGCTACTTGCCCTCAGGGCAGGCGGCGAGGCTATCGGCTGGGGCTTCCAGCTGCAATCACCATGGTTCGTCGGCGTTTTGATCTACCTGCTGTTCGCGATGGGCCTTTCGCTTTCGGGGCTGGTCGAATTCGGCACGCGCTGGATGGGCCTGGGGCAGAATTTTGCCGATAGCGAGGGCCCGCGGGGGTCTTTCTTTACCGGCGTCCTGGCCACGCTGGTGGCCAGCCCCTGTACCGCGCCCTTCATGGGCACCGCGCTGGGCGTTGCGGTGATGCTGCCGTCGGCACAGGCGATGACCGTGTTTCTGGCACTGGGCTTGGGGCTGGCGCTGCCGCTGGCGGCGATCGGTTTGTGGCCGCCGCTGGCGCGCATTCTGCCCCGCCCCGGTCCATGGATGGAAACGTTCAAGCAGTTCATGGCGTTTCCGCTCTACCTCACCGTCGTCTGGCTGATCTGGGTACTGGCTCGCCAGACGGGGCCCGATGGTGTCGGCGCGCTGCTGGCCGGGCTGGTCGCACTGGCTTTCGCGCTCTGGATGGTCGGACGCTCCGCGACGCACCGGCCAACGGCGGCGCCAGCTCATGCGGCCACTGCACTTGCATTGATCGTTGCGCTGGCCGCACTGGTCGCTGCCACGCGCCAGCAGGGCGAAACTCGACCGACAGCGGAATCGCCGTGGGAACGTTTCAGCGACGCGCGCCTGGCCGAGATCAATGCGAACCCGGAGATCGGCGCATTCGTCAACATGACTGCGGACTGGTGCGTGACCTGTCTGGTCAACGAACGCGTGTCACTGAATACCGAGACGGTACAGCGCGCAATGCGCGAATCCGGCACCATCTACCTGAAGGGCGACTGGACCCGGCGCGACCCGGCGATTACGCGCTACCTGGAACGCTTCGGTCGCAACGGCGTCCCGCTTTATGTCTTCTATCCGGCCGGCAACGCCGAAAATCCCGTAGTACTGCCGCAGATTCTTACGCCAGCGACCGTTGCCGCGGCGCTGAACCGCAACTGACCGCTTCCTTCAACCAGAACTTCAGGAGAACACGATGACCATCCGCAATCTCGCATTCCTTGCCCTGTTGTCGGCCGCCACCGCAGCTGTGGCGTTGCCTGCGATCGCTGCCCCGAAAATCGGCGAGCCGGCGCCGCAGTTCGAGCTCACCGACACCGCCGGCAACACGCACGCCCTGTCCGATTTCAAGGGCCGCAAGGTTGTGCTGGAATGGACCAACCACGACTGCCCGTTCGTGCAGAAACATTATTCGTCGGGCAACATGCAGGACCAGCAGCAACTGGCCACGGGCAAACACGACGCCGTATGGCTGACCATCATCTCGTCCAAACCCGGGGCCCAGGGCCACGTCTCGCCTGAGCGCGCCGACGAACTGACCCGCTCGCGCAATGCGGCCCCGACAGCGGTACTGATCGACGAATCGGGCGATGTCGGGCGCGCCTACGCCGCCCAGGTTACGCCGCACATGTACATCATCGACCAATCCGGCGCGCTGGTCTACATGGGCGGAATCGACTCCAACCCCAGCGCCGACCCGGCCGACATCCCGTCTTCGACGCAATACGTCGTCGCCGCGCTTCAGGCTATGCAAGCCGGACGTGCGGTCGCCGATCCGGTGACAAGACCCTACGGATGCACGATCAAGTACTGAGGCACGGAGTCCAGGCTGCAAGGTCCCGGCGCTCGCAAACCGGCGGCGCTCGGCCGGCTTTCAGGGCGGGCGGCCCGAGACCGCCCCGGCGGCGACGCTGCCTCAGGCTTGCTTGCGCGTAGGGTCGTTGCGCCCCAGTTGATCGTGGCTTGAAACCCAATCCAGAGATGATATCGCGGCGGCCAGGGAAATCTCGCCGGCCAATACGGTCCCGGCTACGATTTCGGCCAGCTTGCGTACTTTCCCCACGCCGGCGCAGTCCATGATCCGCAGACTTTCATTCTGGGTCGGCAGACCGGTACCGCCGCCGACGGTCGCGACGATCAGCGACGGCAGCGTGATCGACAGGTACAGGTCCTTGTTCTCGGTCAGATCGCCATAGAGGATTCCGGTCGAGGATTCGGCGACGTTGGCCACGTCCTGGCCGGTGGCGATGAACATCGCGGTAATTGCATTGGCGGCATGGCAGCCGTTGTTGTTGGCCCCGGAAAGCATGCTGCCGACGTTGGCGACCTTGCCATGCTTGTAGAGTTGCTCGGTATCGGCGTCCATGATGTCGCGCAGCACCTCGCGCTTGATCAGACATTCGGCCGTCACACGCTTGCCGCGGGTGCGCATGGTATTGATCATGGAGGCTTTCTTGTCGGTGGCGAAATTGGCCTCGAGAAAAAATTCCTGAATCTCGGCATCACGAAAGTTCTGCAGAATCCAGTTGCAGGCCGCGAAGGTCGCCTTGCCGACCATGTTCATGCCGGCCGCGTCCCCGGTCGTGAAATTGAAGCGCGTGAAGCAGAACTTGCTGGCCAGGTAATAATCGACGTACTTGAGTTCGACGAACGGATCGGACTCGGCGCACACGGCCTTGATGTCGTCGAGGTGCTCGACGATCCAGTCGGCAAATCTGCGGCCGTCGGCGGCATTGTCGAAGATGAATACCGGCGCACGCTGCATGTTGTCGCCGACCACCGCGCACTTGACTCCGCCGCTTTCGTGGATCACCTTCATGCCGCGGTTATATGAGGCAACCAGGGTGCCTTCAGTCGTCGCCAGCGGGACGTAGAACTCGCCCTGTGCGTGCTCGCCGTGCACCAGCAGCGGCCCGGCGATGCCAACCGGCACCTGCGCCACGCCGGTGAAATGCTCGATGTTGCCCTGGGTCTGGTGCGCATCGTACGAGCACGCGGAGATATGCTCCAGGTCGACGCCGCTCTTTTCGCGCACGAAATCCCGTCGGGCCTGGATGATGCCGTCGGCGTAATCGTCCTCGGCATCACGCGGCACGGCGCCCGGCGCATGTTGAGCGCGGCGCGGCCGATCCGAGACCGAAAATTCCAGCATCCCGAAGGGTTCGACCTCGAACGCCAGCGCCAGGCTATGTTCGGCGTCACTCAGCGGCCCGATGGAAACATCGAAGGTCAGTAGCGTGCCCAGCGGGAAATCCATCGACGAATGGGCTGTCAGCCGATCCAGCTGCACGGGATCGCCACCGTCGACGGCGACCGTGACCTGCTCGACCGGAATGGCTTCGCCGTTCAGGACGAGCGGCTTGACCCGTTTGAGTTTTGCCGGGCTGAGGCGGTTCTTGACCGAGAAGCGCACGCCCGATGAGGTGTTGCGCAGACTGGAACGGTTATAGAGCTTCTTGAGAAGCGCCTTGGGAATGAACTGCATCGCCACCCTCCTGTACCGGGCATCCAGGCTGTATCAGTTTCCAAATGGGGTCAGCGCGTCCCGAAACGACGCATTGGTTTACGCGCGAAACGGCGTCGCGGGGACCGGCTGCGCGGACTCTTCATCGCGCGCAACCGGTGCCCGGCGAACCTTATTCCTCTTCTTCCTGCTCGGCCTTCATTTCCTCGTCGATTCTGGCGAGGATGTCGGTCGCGTTTTCGGGCAGTTCGTGCACGATGCCGTAGTGGCAATCGATGCAGGTCTGTCCACGCTGTTCTGCAGTTGCATGCCGGCGCGAGGCGAAGCGGTCCTGGGCTTCAAGGTCCATGCTCTCGATACTGTGGCAGTTCCGACAGTACTTGGAGTCGTTTTCCTTCATGGTCCGCCAGACCTTTTCAGCGCCGTGCGGACGATACGCCTCGTATTTCTCCCGGGTCGAGATCACGCCCTGCATTTCGGGAATGATGTCCTTGGACACGATGATCTTCTTGGTCACGTAGGCGAACCAGTCATCCATCATTTTCGGCAGATGGCAATCCTTGCAGCCCGCCGTTACGCCGGCCTGGTTCTTGAAGTGGCTCGAGGCCTCGTATTCGGGCTTGATGAACTGTTCGTGCGAATGACACTGGTAGCAGAATTCGGTCTTGCTGGTCTGGTGCAGCGTGTAATTCATTGTCTGCAGCGCAGCGGCACCCGCGACCACGGCCACGAAACCACCCAGCGGGATGCCCAGCAGCCACTTGCTGTTCGGACGCGCCCAGAGACGTGCCCACCAACCTTTCTTGGAATCCGTCATCTTCTTGACCTTATGTTCTGAATTGGGTTTCGATCAACCTGCTGTATGCAGAATATTCATCTGCCGCACGGGTGGACATGACTCAGATCAAAAAAGCGTTCCAATCTGCACCCAGACCCGCGAAAGGGCTGACCCATTATTCCATTACCCTATCACTCCTCCACCAGCTCGCGGTGCACACGCACCGCCCCGTTTCTGGGTCGAATCGTATTTCCGCGCGCCTCGAACTGGGCGCGAGTGAACGAGGCGCCGAACAGCAGGATCAGCGACGAGTAATTGACCCAGAGCAGCAGCAGCGCCAGCGAGCCCGCCGCGCCGTATGTCGACGCCGTGGCCGCATTGGCCAGGTACATCGCGATCAGCGATCGTCCGAGCGTGAACAGGACAGCCGTCACAAGACCACCGAGCAGTACATCGCGCAGCGAAAGCACCACGTCCGGAAGCACCTTGAACATGGCCGCGAACAGCAGCGTGACCACGGTAAGCGAAACCACGATCTCGACGCCCACCATCGCCCACCCGGGCACCGGCAACCACTGATCGGCGAATACGATCAGGGCGCGCAGCGTCACGCTGAGCGCAAGCGAAACCAGCAGCACGAAGCCGATCGCCAGCACCACCGTCAGCGACAGCAGTCGCGCCTTGACGAACCGCCACAGCCCGCCCTTGCTGGGCCGGGGAGCGACGTCCCAGATGGCATTCAACGACTGCTGCATCTGGGCGAACACGGTGGTCGCGCCGAGCAGTATTGCACCAATGCCGGCAATGGTCGGCAACCAGCCCGACTGATCAAGCTGCGAATTGACCACCGCTGTTTCGACCGCGCCGGCAGCTTCCGGGCCGACAACCTCGCGCAGCTGCTCCAGCAACTCGCCCTCGGCCGCACGCGGGCCGAGGATGACGCCGACGACGGCCACCGCGACGATCATCACCGGCGCGATAGAGAAGGCGGTGAAGAATGCAAGCGCTGCAGCATAGATGAACGCCTGACTCTCGAGCCAGTTGCGACCAGCCGAGGTCAGGACGCCGGCCCACCATACGGCGCTCTCTTTCAATTTCGCAAACTTGCTCATCCTGTCATTGTAGGGGCCGGGCAGCGCGAGTTCGTGGGTCTGGAAATTCCATGCGGGCTTTTCCCGATTCACAGCCCGAAAAACCAGGACGGCGATGTTAGACTTGATGCATATACGCAAGCAACCTCGGTCTCGCCGGCCCTGACCACCGGTCGAGTTATCTGCTGGTTCACTCGTATCCGTCGATCTCGCAGGAGGTTCGGCTATGAAAAACATCTTCGTGATGGGTCTCGGACCCTTCAACCTCGAACTGCTGAGAACCATCGGCGGCGACCGGCAATACTGTTTCCACACCCTGTTCGAACCTTCGGAAGTCGTGCGTCCGAAAAGTGGCGAATATCCCTCGCTGGACGACTTGCGCGAGCGCGCACGCGCGAAATTTTCAGAAGTCCCCGGTGGTCCCGATGCGGTCATGGGCTACTGGGATTTCCCGACCAGCGTATGCGTGCCCATGTTCGCCCGCGACGCCGGGCTTCCCGGCCCGTCGCTGGAATCCGTTGCGCGTTGCGAACACAAGTACTGGTCGCGACTTGAGCAGAAAAAGGCGCTCGGCGACATGATCCCCGACTTCCAGGCGCTCGATCCGTTCGCCGAAAATCCGGCCAGCCAGGTAAAAATCGACTACCCGTTCTGGCTCAAGCCGATCAAGGCGCATTCGTCTTTTCTGGGTTTCTACATCGCCGGCCCCGAAGACCTGGAACGCCACATCCCCGAGATTCGCAACAAGATCGGGATCGTGGCGCGACCGTTCAACGAATTCATGGCCCACGTCGATCAGCCCGACGAGGTCGCCGCCGTCGACGGCTATCACTGCATTGCCGAAAGCATCATTTCCAGCGGCCTGCAGGCCACGCTCGAAGGCTATTCCTGGAACGGCCGGATCAAGATCTTCGGCACGGTCGACTCGATTCGCGCCGGCCGGACGCGTTCATCGTTCTCCCGTTACCAGTATCCGTCCAAGTTGCCGCATCGGGTCCAGGCGCGCATGATCAAGGCCGCGCGCAGAATCATTCGCCACATCGAGTACGACGGCGCAGCATTCAACATCGAGTTTTTCTGGAATCACAGGGACGATTCGATTCGTCTGCTGGAAATCAACTCGCGAATCTCGAAATCGCATTCGCCGCTTTTCCTGATGGTCGACGGCGCGACCAATCAGAAAATCGTGCTCGACCTGGCACTGGGTCGCCGCCCCGACTTCCCGCATCGCCAGGGCCATTACAAACTTTCCGCCAAGTTCATGATGCGGCTGTTCAAGGACGACATTGAAGACGGGATCGTGCACCGCGTGCCCGACCGACGGGATATCGAAACGATCAAGCGGGCCTATCCCGAGGCCCGCGTGAAATTGCTGGTCGAGGAAGGCATGCGATTGAGCGACCTCGGATTCCAGGACAGCTACAGCCATGAAATCGCAGTCGTGTTCCTTGGCGCGAATCGACAGAAGGAACTGCTCGACCGCTTTCGCGACGTGGAAGAACGACTGCCATTCGAAATTCACCCAACCCGGGAAGAGGCAGCTTGAAAAAAGTTACGGATTTTCCGCACGAAATCATCGAACAGGCCGATGTCCGGATCCCGATGCCGGACGGAATCGAGCTGTCGGCACGCATCTGGCGACCCAGGGACGAGCGGCCGGTACCCGCCATCGTCGAGTACATCCCTTACCGCAAGCGATTCGGTTCCACCGCCCGCGACGAGATCATGCACCCTTGGCTGGCCGGGCACGGCTATGCCTGCGTGCGGGTCGACATCCGCGGCAGCGGCGAGTCCGACGGCGTGCTCGAGGACGAGTACCTGCAGCAGGAACTGGACGACGGCTGCCGGATCCTGACCTGGCTGGCCGAACAGCCCTGGTGCACCGGCGACATCGGCATGATGGGCATTTCCTGGGGTGGGTTCAATGCGCTTCAGATCGCGGCCATGCAACCGCCTGAACTCAAGGCGATTGTCGCCGCCTGCGCGTCCGATGATCGTTACACCGACGACGTGCACCACATGGGCGGTTGCCTGCTGGGCGACAACATTTCCTGGGCTTCGGTGATGTTCGCCTACAACTCGATGCCGCCGGACCCGGCGCTGGTCGGCGACAAATGGCGCGAGATGTGGTTCGAACGCCTGCGCGGCAGCGGTCTGTGGCTGGAAAAATGGCTGCGCCACCCGCATCGCGACGACTACTGGACGCACGGCTCGGTCTGCGAGGACTATTCGGCCATCAAGTGCCCGGTGTTTTCGGTCAGCGGCTGGGCCGATGGATATTCGAATGCCGTTTTCCGCCTGATGCGCAACCTGGATGTGCCGCGCAAGGGACTGATCGGTCCGTGGAGTCACAAGTATCCGCACCAGGGCGTTCCCGGCCCGGCGATCAATTTCCTGCGTGAACTCCTCAACTGGTGGGATCGATGGCTCAAGGGCGAAGACAACGGCGTCGAAGACGAGCCCATGCTGCGCGTATGGATGCAGGACAGCGTGCCGCCGACCACTTATTACAGCAAGCGGCCCGGACGCTGGGTGGCCGAGGACCAGTGGCCCAGCGCAAGAATCCGCGAGCGCACCTACAACCTGTCGCGCTACCGGCTGGTCGATCCCGAGCTCGAAGCAGAACCGTTCGCGCATACGGTTCAATCGCCGCTGTCGGTGGGTCTGTTCGCCGGCAAATGGTGCTCTTACGCGGCCGGTCCGGACCTGGCCCACGACCAGCGCCAGGAAGACGGCGGCTCGCTGGTGTTCCAGAGCGAGCGCCTCGACGAGGGCTTCGAGATCATGGGCGCGCCGTGCGTCGATCTCGAAATCTCCACCGAGCAGGAAGTCGCCATGGTCGCGGTGCGCATCTCCGACGTCGCTCCCGACGACAAGGTCACGCGCGTGACCTACGGCCTGCTCAATCTCACCCACCGTTACGGCAGCGAACAACCGCGCAAACTGCAGCCGGGAAAACGCTACAAGGTGCGCGTGGAACTCAACGGCATCGCCCATGTGTTTCCCAAAGGCCACAAGGTTCGCCTTTCGGTGTCCACTTCTTACTGGCCGCTGGCCTGGCCGCCGCCGAAACCGGTGCGGCTGAACGTTCATACCGAGGGCTGCTCGCTTTTTCTGCCGGAGCGCGAACCGCGCGATGCCGATGCCGAACTGCCCGATCTCGGCGAGCCCGAGGGTGCGCCGGGCGCAGACATCACGCTGCTCGATCCCGAACATCACAACTGGCTGGTGCACCGCGATCTTGCGCTGGACGCCTCGGAACTGGAAGTCATCGATGATCGCGGTCGACACCGCCTCGACGATATCGACCTCGAAATCGAATGCAGCGCGGTGGAAAAGTATTCC
>Ga0209943_1001098_pt1 | contig 17297 bp, 10 predicted proteins | sample SalPonR1_B_D2_MG_FD_185698 | JGI IMG/M metagenome (GOLD analysis project Ga0209943, IMG submission 185698) | Salt pond soil microbial communities from South San Francisco under conditions of wetland restoration - Salt Pond MetaG R1_B_D2_MG... ... | reverse complement strand
CCTGTTCGTAGCTGTCGAAAAACGCGCAGACCCAGCCTCGAGCATGCAGCACAAGCCCGTCCGTCGGATCGAGCCGGATTGCTGCTTCGGAATCGCGTATGGCCTGTGCCTTGTCATCACGATGCTGTTCGCTAAACCCAAACGCGACAGCGGTTGCAACAGTAACGGCCCGAGTCGCCAGCGCCCGCGCATCTCCGGGGCCGCGCGCCACGGCGATCTCAGCCAGCTTCCTCGCCTCTCGAAACGTGTCACCGTCATGTCCGCTGAATAAGAATGCGTGGTGAGCGAGCCGGGTGAGAGAGGAGGCACTCAGGTTATCGGTGCCAAGATTCAGCGCGTGTCTGACTTCAGCGCCGATAATGGGAGGCACGAGCTGGGAGGCAATCTGCAGGGCGAGGAAATCACTCTCGCCGACGGATTCGTCCAGCTGCCGCGAATAGTAAGCAGACCAGAACTGACCGCCTGTCCGCAAATCAGTCAGCTCGGCGGTGATCCTGATATCGGCCCCGCGCGGTCGAGTGCGGATTTCCAGTGCATACTTCATTCCCTGTGAACGCAGCGTATCCAGAGGGACCGCCTCACTCAAAAAGCGAACCTCAAACAGGGATGAGCGAACCAGGATAGTTTTCAGATCATCGTTCAGCTCGTCTGCCCATTCGTCATCGCGGTCGTCGTTGACCTTGTCGATAACCGGCAAAATGGCAAGTGTGGCCTCTGAGGCCATGGGGACTGATGTTGGTGAGGGCTCGTGCGCGGGAATGAGACGCGGCGTATCCGGCCCGGCGGCAGTCACTGCCGGATCTCCGGGCGCGCCGGCTGCTTTTACGACCGGTGCCGCGACGGACTGTTCTGATGAGCGAAGCCCCCTGTCGGACCGCCGATCGCGAACAAGTCGGTAGATCGGGCTGAAAACAAAGCCCAGTAGCGCAAGCATCCCCACGACAGCACTGATGGCTGCCTCACGTTCACCAAGCCATGCAATTATCGTTTCCATCATCGGCTTGCCAGTCGCGGTGTATGGCTGTCCCTTCACCAAGTCTACATGAATAAACCAGCCTTTAGCGCACCCGGAGTGAAATGCTGTTCGACGCCGTCAGCTTTGTGGTCTATAGCTTAATGGGCGACCCGGGTCAGGCAACGCTCTGAATTGCCGCGTGACAGCGTTGTTGGTTTGTTGCGGTAGGGGCTCTCCGAACTCGCGGCGATGTTCACAGAACGCTGACTATAACAATATAGGTAAACACAGGATGGCAATAAAACTGATCTGCCTGTCTGATCTGCACCTGGGGGCTGATCACAGCATCCTGACTGAGCTTGACGGTACGCAGCACGCGAGTCGTTCATTGTCGGCCTTTGCTGATGCCTTTTCTGCCATGCTGGAGCATTTGGCGATCACGAAGAACACGCGTCTTGTCCTGTTGGGAGACGTGCTGGATCTCGGGTTCTCCAGCCTGCCTGACGTCGTTGCAAGCTTCAGGGTCTTTGCAGAAACCTTGCTAGGGTCCAAGGGGGGTAGAAAACTCTCGCACGACATTTTGTTTGTACCCGGCAACCACGACCATCAGCTGTGGCAAACGGTAAAAAACACCTACATGGTGCGTCAGGTGGTTGAAGGCAAGACACAGGATCCGCGTGAAATCACCCACCTGTTCAATCCGCAGCACCTGGAGTCCTATCTGCTGCGGGATATTCTCAAGACCGTGCCGGGGGCCCGGGACTACAGCGTCCAGATTGCCTACCCCAACTATGCCGTGCTTGATGACAGCGGACAGAAAGGGGTGGTGCTGCATCATGGACACTATACGGAGTCCATGTATCTGGCCATGAGTGGCTTGCGACAGCGGCTTCAGGGCAGGCTGTCGCTTTCAGAGGATATGAGTGAAATCGAGCGAGACAACGGCTACTGGGTGAACTTTCTGTGGTCAAGTCTGGGGTCGTCCGGCTTTGGCCATACTGCGTTCAACATGTACGAGACCCTGCTCGATACGGGCGCCAGTCACGAATTCATCAGAGCGTCCGGGAAAACTATCAAAAAGTTCATGGTGAACTCCCTGAGTTTGAGCGACAACACGGTTCAGTCTATTGAGCCAGGGCTTAGCCTGGAGAAAATAATTGATGCAATGCTGGATGCCAGCGTGGGGAAATTTGCAGGCTCGGAGCGACTGAGTTTCGGCAGCGTCCTCTCGCCGGATGGTATCAGCAAGCTAAAATGGTATCTTGCCGGCCCGGTAAAACAGCAGTTTATACAGGAGCGGGTTGACGTTCCAAAAGACCTGAGCTTTGTTTTCGGGCACACGCACAAGCCCTTTGAAGACAGGCTGCCCACGCCCGGCTTCGAGGAGCCGGTCAGGGTGTTCAATACAGGTGGATGGGCAATAGACAAACCGGTGATCAGCAGTGTTCAGGGCGCCGCCGCCGTGTTTATCGATGACGACTGTGATGTCGGTTCCCTGCGGCTTTTCAACTGCTCGCCCAATGACGCGGTGGCGCCACCGCATATCGCCGGTGCCGGAAGCCTCGATGACGCAGAACGTCCGCTGTTGCGGCTGCTGGAAGACGCGCTGGCCCGCAGCGCTGGAGACTGGGCAACCTTTAGCGCTGCGGTGAACCATGACGTCCAGCGCAATACCTCGCGAGTGCTTGATCGTTACTTTGATCCCACGTCAGAGACCGGCGTCAGAATCGGCAGGGCGGTGTAATGAAGCGTATTGCCGTTACCCTCGACAAAGCCAGAGATCATTACGACATCCTTGTCGTTGGTTCCGGGTATGGCGGCGCGGTTGCGAGCTCACGCCTGGCCCGTGCGGGTCGCCAGGTCTGTCTTCTGGAGCGTGGCTGCGAAATTCTTCCGGGCGATTTTCCCAACAGCATTGCCTCCGCGAAAGACCAGTTTCAGCTAAATACACCCATGGGGCCCATGGGCAATCCCAAGGGGCTGTACGATATCAAGGTGAATGAGGACCTCAATGCACTGGTGGGTTGTGGTCTCGGCGGAACGTCGCTGATAAACGCAAACGTGGCGCTGGAGTTCAAAAAAAACGTCTTCAACCAGAATAGCTGGCCAACGCAATATCGACGCGGCGACTTCCTTGAAAAATACTATGAGCTTGCCCGCGCCATGCTGGGCGCCAATCCTTACCCGCGGGATGACCTTAACAAGCTCAAGGCGCTCGAGCAGTCTGCGCGGTCGATGGGCCTCGATTTTTACAAACCACCGATCAACGTGACGTTTGAGGATCGCATCAACGCGTTTGATGTCGAGCAGCGCGCCTGCACGAACTGTGGCGACTGCTGCAGTGGCTGCAATTACGGTTCCAAGAACACCACGCAAATGAACTATCTGCCGGACGCACACAACCACGGCGCAACCATTGTCTGTGAGGCACGCGTAGAGAGGCTGGAGAAACTGGCCGATCAACAGTGGCAGCTGCAGGTCACTGATCTATCCGGCGATACCGCTACACCCCGAGCGTTGACAGCCAATATCGTGATCCTGTCTGCAGGCACCTTTGGCAGCACCGAGATCCTGCTGCGCTCCCGCAAAGAGAATGTGCTGGAATTCTCGTCGCAGCTGGGCAAGCGGCTTTCCGGCAATGGCGATGTTCTGGGCTTTGGCTACAACAATTACTGGGCACGCGACGAGGAAAAAAAACCCAGGCCCGTGTACGGCGTTGGCATGGCCGCAGCGACGGCGCCAAAGGCGGCCTTCCCCGGACCCTGCATCACCGGCATTATCGACAATCGGGACTCCGTCAGCCTTGAGCAGGGCCGGGTTATCGAAGAGGGTGTTATTCCGGGTGCACTGGCAATGGCACTGCCGCCCACCTTCTTCTTTGCCGGTGCCCAGTATGCCAATTTCCTGCATTACGGTATGCAGCAGGCCGCCGAGCGGCTTGAAGATGCCAGCTCCCTGGGCAATGCCATTGCCAACGACCCGGGATCCCTGGTCTCACTCGCCTACTCGGGAACGGTATCGAGAACCCAGACCTACCTGATCATGAGCTACGACGATTCCGGGGGCACGCTGCATCTGGATAAAAACGGTAACATCCGGGCCAGTTGGGCCGACGTCGGCCGCAGCAAGTGTATCCGTGATGATAATGCGGCGCTGCAGGATGCCTGCCTGGGTATCATGGGGCAGTTTATCCCGAACCCCATGTGGTCTGAGCCACTGGACTACAAGATTATCACCGTACATCCTCTGGGTGGATGCTGTATGGGTGATGATGCAAATCGCGGCGCAGTCAGTCCGCAGTGCGAGGTGTTCAGTGCCGATGGCGGCGTCCACGATGGCCTGTATGTAATGGATGGTGCGGTGGTGCCTACTGCAGGCGCCGTCAATCCGCTGCTGACCATCTCGGCAATTGCCGAGTACGCCGTAGAGCGTCTGGCTGACAAACATGGCTGGACCATCGACTACTCACTCAAGGCCGCGCGCCCGCTGGCGCCAGAAACACGCGCCGATGATCACAAGAGCGCGTCCACCGGGCGCAACATGGAAAACGCCACGCTCGACGAGCCGATGGCCCACCCCGTCCTGAAAAAACATCCGGCCTGGACAGCGCTTGGCAAGCGGCTCGCCCGCCTGAAAGATTCACTCGAGAACGACGCAGCCGACGTGGCGAAGGACATACTCCGGGTGCTGGTGAAGGACTACCCGGATTTCTTCAGCCCGGGCGTGTATTTTGCAGAGACGATGCGTGGTTTTGCCACCGCAAATTTCGACACGCACCAGCCAGATCCGGCGCAAAGAATCTCTAATGATTATCAGCTGGCATATGCGCAAGGCAAAGGTGACGGTCATGCGATTCACTACCATCTCGCCATCAGCGCGGAGAACCTGAACGCGTTCACCAAGAACCACCGTGCGGACATTACCGGGAAGGTGTCCTGCGCGCTCCTGGGAAGTGCGTCACTGGAGGTAACATCAGGCGAGTTCCTGCTGTTCAATCCAGACGAATACCAGGTTGAAACCTGGACGATGATGTACCGCCTGCACCTGAAAAGCGAGCGTGGCCCCCTGTATTTTGAGGGAACCAAGTACCTGCAGCGCAAGGCGAATTCGCATTGGTGGAATGATGTAACCACGTTGTACGTGGATGTTTATGAAGGGGACGACAGGCACGGCAAGCACCTGCTTCAGGGCATGATGTTATTGGGTATCGATGACGCGATCGCCATGAGCCAGACTGTCAGGACACCGCTGCAGACACACGGGAACCGGCCGCTGGAACATGCCATGGCGAAGCTCCTGGCATCCATGGCCAAAAAATACCCGAAACTGGAGAGTGCGCTGGATACGCTTTTCGTTGCGCGATTCGGCGCTTTTGTGGCGCAAACGGTTTTCGGGGCATACGGCGGGCTGCTGGCGAACCTGAAAAATTTCCCCCGTGATGAGAACGCGGCGCGTCAGAGTGATCGCCGGGCATTGAGTCTGCCGGCGCCAGAGGTGATACCGCTAACGATGCCTGACGGTGCGGGCATAACCCTCTATCGCTACGCGCACAGCGAGGCGACACCGCGCCGACAGATTGTGCTGGCGCCGGGTTTTTCGGTCACCGCCACCTCGTTTGCGACACCGACGGTGGATTGCAACCTCGTAGAGTATCTCTTCCACGCAGGCTCTGACGACAATGCATCCGATCGCGGCTTCGACGTCTGGATGCTGGCCTACCGCGCGAGCCCCGATTCCGGCAATACCCACACCAAATACAGTATCGACGATATCGCGAACCACGACTGGCCCGCCGCCATCCAGTGTATTCAGGACAGGTCCGGGGTAAGCGAGGTGCACGCCATTGCACACTGCGTCGGATCGATGTCGCTGCTGATGGCCCTGCTGAATGGCATGGCCGGCGTGCGCTCTGTGATCAGCTCGCAGCTGACCCTGCATCCGGTGACCAACTGGGAAAACTTCCTGAAAGCGGATATCGACCTCGTCGGGCTGCTGGAGCACAGCGATGAGAACCACATACCGGACAGCCTGCCGGATATGCGTGAAACGATCCCGCTCGTGCCCGCCAAAGCCGATAAAAGCGGCAGTCCAGACAAGCAGTCCGCGGCGCTCGACGTACTCTGCTGGCAGGTGCCTCTGCCGCCGGGCGAAGAGTGCAACAACCCCGTCTGTCGTCGGGTATCAGCCATTTTTGGCCCCTCTTACAGGCATGCGCAGCTCAACCACGCAACGCATATAGCACTGGAAGAGTGGTTCGATACGATTGCCGTCACGCCATTCCGGCAGCTGGAAGTGATTATCGAAAAGCAGTACTGCGTCAATAGCGAGGGCGACAATACCTACCTGCCCCAGGTTTCACGGCTGGCCCACATCCCGATTCATTTCATCGCCGGGGGACGTAACGAGATATTCCTGCCGGAAACATCGCTGCGCACCTGTGAATGGCTCAAGGCCCATAACACCCAGGGTGACTACAGTCGCAAGGTGTATGAAGACTACGCACACATGGACTTTTTTATTGGCCGCTCTGCGGCAACGGACGTTTACCCGGATTTTCTCGTTTTCCTTGACGAGCACTCGCGGCCCCCTGCCGCCGCTGGTGTCACAGACAAGTAGTCCACTTGGCGCATGGTTTTTATCACAGGCCTGGCTGACGCTCAGCCAGTTCAAAGACAGCAGCGCCGCGTCCGCTGACATCACCCGCCAACGTGACTACAGGATGGGCACAGCCCCTGGCCTGATCGACAGCGTCGCCTGTATCGTCCATGATCACTGCCCAACCGGTCGGCATGCATGTGCGGGAAACGTCTCATCGCCAGGCAAACGCTGGTCGACCACCGCCATAAGCACAGCAAGGACGCGACAAGGCCCATGCCAGCGAGCAGCGAACGCGACATCAGGCAAAATTCAGTGGTCACCCATACTCGGCCCTACTCCACAGCCCAGGCAGTGGGCCTGGCACTGGGTCCGTCCCTGTTTGCGCTGACAATGCTGTTCTTCGCACCCGAGGAGCTGGGTTACGCGGGCCGCGTCGTGCTGGCCACGACGCTGTGGGTTGCCACCTGGTGGATTACCGAGGCCATTCCCATCCCGGCCACGTCACTGCTGCCACTGGTGCTGCTGCCGGTCTTCGGCGCGCTGGACAGCGCGACGGTGACCGCCTCCTACGGCAATGACATTATCTTCCTCTTCCTGGGCGGCTTTTTCATCGCCACCGCCATGGAGAAGTGGCATCTGCACAAACGCATTGCACTGGGCATTATCGATGTCGTCGGTACCAGCACGCAGCGCATTCTGCTCGGCTTCATGCTCGCCACCGCCTTTCTTTCCATGTGGGTGTCCAACACCGCCGCGGTGATGATGATGATTCCCATGGCTCTGGCCATCACCGCACAGGTAGCCAGTGGCCTTAAGGGCAAGCCCGAGGAGCGCGACCTGCCCACCTTCGAGAAATCGCTGATCTTCGGTGTCGGCTATGCCGGCACCATCGGTGGTGTCGGCACTCTGATAGGCACGCCACCCAACATCATACTGGCAGCACAGGCGAGGGTACTGTTCGGGGTCGAGATCACCTTCGCAGGTTGGATGGCAGTCGGCGTCCCTGTCGTCATACTGCTGCTGTCGATCGCCTGGCTCTATATCGGCCGCGTTGCCTTTCCTACCCGGATCCGGGAACTGCCCGGCGGCCGCCGCGTGATCCACGCCGAGCGGGAGGCCCTGGGCCGGACTTCCTTCGAGGAAAAAGCGGTTGCCGCGGTTTTCGTCTTTGCCGCCTTCCTGTGGATTAGCCGCGGCTTCATCTGGGCCGACCTGCTGCCGGAAATCCGCGACGGCATGATTGCCGTCACTGCGGCCTTGCTACTATTTGCTATACCCGCGAAAAGCCATATAGGCAGCCGCATTCTGGACTGGAGTGATGCGGCCAACATCCCCTGGGGTATCCTTCTGCTGTTCGGCGGCGGCCTGGCCATCGCCGCCGGTTTTCGCGAGAGCGGCCTGGCCGAATGGATCGGCACGCAGCTCACGGTGCTTGAGGGCCTGCATCTGATGCTCATTATCAGCTGCGCCACCCTGCTGATTCTGTTCCTGACAGAAATCACCTCCAACACTGCGACGGCCACCATGATCCTGCCGGTAGTGGCGGCACTCGCACTGGCGTTGAAGGTTCACCCCTATGCGCTGATGATTCCCTGCGCCATGGCCGCCAACTTTGCCTTCATGCTGCCGGTGGGCACTCCCCCGAATGCCATCATCTTTGCCACCAACAAGCTGACCATTCTAGAGATGGTGCGCACCGGTATTTTGATGAATCTGATCGCGGCGGTCATCGTCGTTTTAATGGTGTATTTTCTGGTGCCGCTGATGTGGAGCCTGGACTTCAGCGCGATACCGGCGAGCTTCCGGTAGCCGGCACCCGGCGCAGAGTTATCGCCGGGTGACTTATCCGGCGCAAGCCCCGGGTTTACCGTACTCAGGAACGGCTTGTGCGCATTCCGCGTCAAAACGGAACGTTTCCCGCGCCGCGCCAGTTTCGTTAAGCTGTTCCTTCAGATGATCCGAGAGTCCCTATGCCCGAAAGCGCCGCAAGCGATAACACCGACATCAGTCAGCCGTGGGATCAGGATAACCAGGCCTGGTGGGATTGGTATGTCAGCCTGGCAGACAACGCCGGCGAAGACTCGCGGATCCTGCCGGCACCACCCATACCGGAGCTGGAACTCCCCGATGATCCCGCCATTTTCGAGGAACTTTGCGCACCCTACCGCGTCACCGAAGAGCAGCGCAGCTTTTTCCGCAACAACGGTTTCATCAAGCTGAAGCAGGTGTTCTCACCCGGTGTGCTGCTGCGGCTGCGCCGTGAGCTGGTTCGGATGCTAGAGATTGAATTCGGTGCCAACCCGGATACCGATGCCCCGGACCGCTTTCTCAGTCTCGAAATGATCTGGCAGAACAACCTCCTGCTCAGGGCCTATGTCTTGTCTCCGCGGCTGGCGCAGATCTCCGCGGAACTTCTCGGCGTGGGCGCGGTTCGTCTCTATCACGACAACGTGCTGGCCAAACAACCCGGCTGCGGGCGCACGCCGTGGCATTTTGACGATCACCACTTCCCCTTTGACACGCATAATGTGGTGACAGCCTGGGTCCCCGCCCAGACAATACCGCTGGAGATGGGCCCCCTTGCCTTTGCCTACCCGCTGGATGTTCATCGCCTGGTAGACGCCGTGAGCTTCGAGAAATCCGGCACCGGCTATGACCGCAGCGTCGCCGGTATCTTTGCACGAAACAACGTTAGCATTGACGAAACGCCCTTTGACATCGGCGATGTCAGCTTCCACCATAACCTGAGTTTCCATACCGCCGCCCGTAACCGCACCGACCGCAGCCGGATTGTACTGGCCAACACCTATTACGAGGATGGCGCTCGCATTATCGATTCCCCGACTCTGGTTTCCGGTGACTGGCAGAAGTTCATGCCCGGCGTCGGCCCGGGCGAGGTCGCGGCAAGTCCGCTGAATCCGGTTTGCTGGCCCGTGGAGATTGCGCGATGACCGACAAATTGCTGGCGCGAAGTTCGGCGCACTGGTCAGAGGCCCGGCGCCGGGGAATGGAGGCCTTCTACACGCTTGCAACGGACGATTACCGATATCTGGCCGAGGCACGCGACTGGGCGACCTGGCTTGCACAGGCGCAGGCATCCGCAGGCGAACGGTCTCTCCGCCTGCTTGACGTTGCCTGCGGATCCGGGAAATTCCCCAACGCACTGGTTCGCCATGCCGACATCGCCACGCCAGGCCTGGCTCCGATCCTTACCGATCTGCTGGACCCTTCGGCATTCTCCATCGCAGAAGCCCGCGCGGCACTGCCGCTGCCATTTGTTCCCGCTGATGAGCATGAGGTGACCCTCCAGGACTTTGCCCCACAACCCGAGGGTTATGACATCGTCTGGGCAACCCATGCGCTCTACGCCGTGCCGCAGGAGGACCTGCAGGCGGCCTGCGCAACGTTCTGCGCCGCAATCGGCAACAACGGCCAGGGGATTATCGCCCACAGCGCCGCAGCCGGACATTACGTGGAGTTTCATCGGCGCTTCCTGGCTGCTTTTGGCAAGGGCGATATCGAACCTTACGTCTCTGCGGAGCAACTGGCCGCCTGCCTGCGGGCAAGCGGCGCCAGAGTAACTGTTACCGACATCTGCTACGACACCATTGCCCACCCCGGCGCCACCGGTGCCGTGGAAGGCTACCTGCAGCGCTGTGTGTTCGACGACAGCGTTTCGCTCTCCGAGCTGCTGTCACAGTCGCCGACCTCAGAGTGGCTGGCAGACTGCCAGACGACGGATGGCTGGCGCTTTCCACAGGTGGTTCACCTGCTTGACGTCACGCTCTGATTCCCATTGACCCTGCAAGCGGCACGAAAAGGACATTCCCGTTGAACAATCTCAGTCCCTTGCGCTCCGGTTGGACAGAAAGCCTTGCACGCGGCGAGCAGCCCGACGCCAGTGCACTGCGTTTACACCTGCGCGCCATCCATCATGATAACCCCGGTTTCACCGAGACCTGCGCGCAGGCGTGTCGCGACGCGGCGGGACGCACGAGCTATGAATGGCTGGCCGAAACCGCACCCGGTGGTGAAGGCCGTGTGCTGGACCTTGCCTGCGGTTCCGGCGTACTGCTGGATATTCTGCATACACGAAACCCAGCGCTGTCCCTGGTCGGTATTGACATGTGTCCCGAAGAATTGGCGCTGGCGCGGCATCGGCTGCCCTGGGCAGCGGCACGACTGCTGCAGGCGGAGGCGCAGCATCTGTGCGTACTGCAGGATGACTCCATGGACGCCGTGCTGTGTCATTGGGCCCTGACCCTGATGTATCCCATCGAGCCCGTACTTAGAGAGGTAAGGCGGGTACTGAAGCCGGGCGGTACATTTGCGGCGCTGGTGGACGGGCCGATGCAGGCTGCACCGGGCTACGCAGCGGCACATGACCTGATCTATGGGCATGTGCAGGCTGAACTCCCCGACTACGGTAGTATTGATTTGGGTGACCCGCGCGTGCGCGGCACCGACAGTCTGATTGAACTGGTGAGCGCCGTGTTTCCACAGGCAGACGTCACCGTCGAAACCGGCGTCGTCGCCATGCACGGAACAGCGACGGAGGTGGCAGAGGCTGCGGCCGGTTTCTTTTACGCAGCCTTCACGCTGTCGGGGGCGCGGCGAGCACAAATGTTAAAGGAGCTCTCACACCTGCTGTGTGCACCGGCCACCATCGCGACAACGGATACCCCGGCCCGGTTTGCCATGCCGGTCAACCGTTTGCTGGTAAGGCCGTGATCACTCACCGAATCCGCCGCGCGGATAGTCTCCTGGCTGGCACCGGGCTTGAATGAGGGAGGGTAGCCGACTCCGCGGTGGCGGTTGCTGTGAGCTGTGTCGCCGACAGGTCACAGTGCTTACGCGACACCACCTGATCCCCCAGACGCGCCACAGGAACCGCCGCAACAAGCGCGATTTCGACCGCGATGACGTGAAGCACAGGATTGCACTGCTGTGCCGGCCCTGCCACGCACATGTGCACGCAACGCTCGACAACAAAGCTCTGGAGCGTGAATTCAACACCGTCGAAGCACTGGCTGCGCATCCCGAGATCGCCCGCTTCGTGGCCTGGATCGCGCAGCGGCCGGACGGGACGCGGGTCGGATTCCGGCGCTGGAACGAGACGTGACGGCAGCTTGTCGCGACTACTCCGAGGTGTTCGCCGAGGCGCTGTCACACTCACGTCATTGTTGTGTGTTACCTCTCTCCGACTCAACTTCCCTACACGGAGACCCCCATGACACGAATTCAAAGCGGCGCTATCGCCCTGACACTGTTGCTCGGCCTTGCGCTTGCCATCCCGGCGGCCTTCAGCGCCGACAGCAAAGACGTTGTGCTTCGATTCGCCGCGCTGGGCGACGCTGAGCCGAAGCCCGAGCCCCGCTTCCCGCACATGGCGGCGGCCGTAGCAGACGTGAACCGCCTGGCGCACGCCATCGATATGGATTTTGTCATCGGCGTTGGCGATATCGCCCACAAGGGAACCCGCATTCAATACGAGAACGCGACCGAGGTCCTGCAGGCGCTGAACCTGCCCTTCTATCCCATCATGGGCAATGAAGAGCACGGCAGCACGGTGGAGCGTTACCTGGCCTACGCCAATCGCTGGGGCGCACAGAAGGCGGAAATAAAGGACCCCAGTTACGTGGTCGAGACGGATACCGTGGCGTTGGTATTTGCATCGCCGGACGTCGGCCGGGATTTCAAGGACAGCGGCATCGAGTGGATGCTGGAGCAGATCGGGCAGCTTGCACCCAGGCCGGTGCTGCTGATCGTGCACGGAGCGCAGACCGGTGCCTACCCGGAAAATCCGGACAAGGGCATCACCCACGCACGCTTTGCCGAGGTTGTCGGCCAGCCCAACCTCGCGGCCGTCATTTCCGGTGATCTGCACATGGACATGGAGCGGGTGAACCACTCCAAGCGGATCGGCGCGGTTCACTACCTGCACATTCCGGCGCTGGAGCGCACCAAGATTCCCGATGAAACCCGCCACACCGCCATGTTCCGGATGTTCACCGTGCGCGCGGATGGTGAGGTGCTGGTGGAAACCTACGAGGTCGGCGTCGCAGAGCCGCTTGAGCGGCACGACTACCGCTTCCATCTCCGCGGAGACGCGCGCTCATAGCGGGTGACACGCAACCGATAAACCCCGGCTCAGGGCTTCCTGAGCGCGAACTCGTCAATCACCTCGCCCGATTCGGCGATAGCGCGATAGCGCAGGGTTCCGTTAGCGGGGTCGACGTCGATCACCTGGTAGGTGCGGGTGTCTGTTGCGCCAAACGCCGCAAAATCGGGCAGCGACTGTTCGTACATCTTGGTCCCCGACACGGCCACCAGATACACGGTGCCGTGTTCGCCCTCGGCCACAGGCGTGCCGCCGCGCAGGGGTTGCGTGCGCATATAGGCGTGATCGTGCCCCTGGAACGCGATGTCGACACCATGACGGTCAAAGATCGGCAACCAGGCGTCGCGCAGTGGCGCATTGTCGCGCTCGGGGTGGGAGGCGTAGAGCGGGTGGTGGTAGATGACGGTCTTCCAGCGCGCATCACTCTCGCCGAGCACACGATCCAGCCACTCGGTCTGCGTCGCAGGATCAATCAGGTCGTAATTCGAGTCCATGACCACCACCAGAAGGTCCTGGTAGGTCACGTGGTAGGTGCGGCCCGGGTCCAACGTGTCTGTGCCGTTATCGGGCAGGGCAAACTGCTGCAGGTACAGCGTGGGGTGTCCGCCGTGGCTGTCGTGGTTGCCGATGGCGGGCAGCACCGGACGTCGATCAAACACGGGGCTGCTTTCGGCAAAGAACTGGTCCCAATTGTCGCGCTGCGTGCCCTTGTCGATCAGGTCACCGGCTATAAGAAAAAAGCGGCTTTCCGGGAAGCGGTGGTCCGACTGCCTGATGAGCTCGCCCCAGCGGTCGAGTCCGTTCTGCGGGTCGCCGAGATAGACAAAGCTGTAGGGCTCATCCCGGGGCTCCGCCGCCGTGCGGAAACTGCGCAGTTCGCTCCACTGCACGCCGTCGCCGTTACTCACCGCGTAAGCATAGTCCGTGGCCGGTGCGAGATCATCGAGGGTTACCCGGTGCAGCGTGATGGCAGGATCGTTGACGATCTGCGGGGTCGTCATGACGAAGGGCTCTGCCGGCACGATGCGGGCGCTGCCCGGGTTTTCCTGCAGCAGGTCTGACTGGCGTGCCAGCCAGAGACGGCCATCGTCACTCTCGCCGCGGGTGCGCCACTGCACCGTGATGCTGGATGCAGGATCGCCCTGCCAGGTGAGCTGTACGTGGTCGGGCCGATCGCTGGAGGGATAGTCGGTGGCGCGGAAATGCCCCACGAGGCGGGCAACAAGTTCCCAGCTCTCATAGGAACGCAGCATGGGCAGCCCCATCAAACGATCGGGCAGCGTGGTCAGGTCGTCATCATCGTCGAGAAAGGCCTGCTGGCCGAGGGTCGCCTCCACCACATCGACGCCGGGCACCAGGGGCTCGACCTCGACGGTGTCGGCATTGTCGGCCTCGATGAAGATGAGGTAGGGCTTCATTTCACCGCTGAATCCCGGAATCCCGAGACCGATCTCGCCGGCGGGGAAGCGCTTTGACCAGGTGGCGTAGTCGTCCTCGCCTTTCACCAGGAAGTCGAGGTCGCTGCGCCGCTCAAAGCCGCGCGCCGGTAGCCAGAAGGGCACCTCGCCGGGCGCGGATTCGAAGGCCACGTGAACCGTCACCGGTGCTGAGACCTGCAGCCTGGCAAAGCCGGTGGAGAGCAGCTCCCGCTCCCGCGCGTTCAGGAACGACGCGGCCGACTCCGGCGTCAGGGCCAGGCGCTCCTCGGCAGACAGCGTCTGCTGCATTCGCTCAATAACCCCCGAAACGGCGCGCTCCAGTTCGACATGGGGTGTCTGCGTCTCCGCGGAGACGCCTGCCACCCCCAGGGTGGCAAGAAGGATGCCGGTGGCGGCGGCACGAATCAGCGAGGTCTGCATGGCAATAGGTCCCATCAATCGGTTCACAGGCGAACCTGGATGCCGAGTCGCACGGTCCAGGAATACTCCTCGTACTGTAACAGCCGGTTGGCGCCCGGGCCGCGCTGGAAGGCCACAAAGGGCTCGTCCGTCAGGTTGAGGAACTGCGAGTAGACCTTGATTTTTTCGCTGACGTCGTAATTCGCGGTGAGATCCACCTGCAGGTGATCCCTGACATAGCGGTCCTCCTCCGGGGAGCCTTGCAGCTCGTCGAGGTATTCATCCCGGTAGGCGGCGGTGAGGCGGACGGACAGAGGGCCGGACTCGTAGCCGAGCATGGCATTGTAGGTCTGCTCCGCCGCAGCCGGCAGGGGAATCGTGCGCTCGCCGATATCGCCCTCGGCGTCGGTATAGGTGTAGTTGAGGCCGAGCAGAAGGCCGTTGAACGGCGCCGGCAGCTGCGTCAGCGCGTGCTGGTAGTTGAACTCGACCCCCTGCACCGTGGCCTCGTCGCCGTTCAGCGGAATGATCCCCTCGTCAAAGGGAATGCCGTTGTACACGCCGTTGAAGGGCGGCTCATCGGCCTCGAAACGCGCATTGACGATGAAATCGTCGATTTCCTTGTAGAACAGGCCACCGGACAGGACGCCGTTCTCGCTGAAGTACCACTCGACGCTCGCGTCCACGTTGAAGGCCTTGTAGGGTTTCAGGCCGGGGTTGCCGAACTCGCCCTCACGACCGCCTCCCTCGGACTCCTCGATGATAAAGATTGGCGCCAGCTGCTCCGGGCCGGGGCGCACCAGGCTGTTGAAGAACCCGGCACGCAGTACGATGTCGTTGCGCAGGTCGTAGCGCGCACTCAGGCTGGGCAGCCAGTCGGTATAGCTGCTGTCCTCTTCGCTGGGCGTGAAATTCACCTGGTCTTCCTCGAGCGTGACGCCGTTGAGAACGCTGCCTTCCTCCAGAATCTCGGTGAGATTGGCGCGTACCGTGTTGTCGGTGCGCTCCACGCGGACACCGCCAATCACCGTCAGCGGCCCCGACTCCCAGCGCGCCATGAGGTAGCCCGCAAGAATGTCCTCGTCCACGCTGAAATTCTCGATGTTGGATTCCAGCCGGGTGTCGAAGTCGTTGAGGACAAAGCGATCGAGGTTATCGATATTGAAATTGCGCACCGCGCCGAGACCGGGCACGGGATCGATGTCGGCGAGGCCGAAACTCTGCCGGCCGGTGACGTCTGCCAGCGTGTAGTCACCGTCGAAGTCGTCGAACACCTGCAGGGAAGTGTCGCGCTCCTTGCTGCGCTGCCGCAACTTGCTGCCGAACTTGAGCTGCAGCGTGCCGCTGTCCATGCGGACATTGCGCGCGGCGTTGAACTGCCAGGTGATTTCCTCATCCTTTGACAGGGCGTCGGGAATCTCCACCACATCAAACTCGTAGGTGCCCGGATCAAAAAAGGCGTCTGCGCCCTGACTGATGCCATACCGGGGCTGCTCATCATTGCTGTAGTCGAAGTCGATGCCCAGCGCGCCCGGGTCCTCAAAACCCGCCGCAAACAGGGTTTCGAAGGTGTCTTTCTCGTGCTCTTCCGCGTAGGCATAGCTGACGCTGTAATCCAGCTCCCAGTCGCCGAAGAGGGTTTCACCGCCGATGGCGTAGGTCTGGATCTCCTGCGCCTCGTAGCGGTCCTTCTGCTCGCGCTCGGCGACAATTTCACCATCGTCTGACAGGAAGGACGCCGAGGTGGCGCTGCCGGAGCGCGGCTCCTCGTCCATCTCCAGGACCAGCCGGCGGCGCGACTCGGTATCCTCGAACAGGCTGTACATCATACGCGCATACAGTGTGGTGCTTTCCGTGGCCTTGAAATCCACGGTCAGCGAGGCGCTGGAGCGTTCCCGCACGACGTCATAGTCGCGGTACTCCACCGTGTCAGCGTAGAGAACGCCGTCATCCGTGACGTCCCAGCCTTCCGATTCGATATTGTCGGTGGAGAACTCCCGATCCTGGTAGGAGACGCCGCCGGCAATGCCCAGCCGATCGTTGATGGGAAAGAGGAACTCCACGGAGCCCTTGGGGGAATAGGCGTCACTCAGGTCGTTGTAGGACTGCTCGGCCTTGACGGAAAAGAAGCGGTCGTCGGCCTCGAAGGCACGCATGGTGTTGATCTGGATCGAGGCACCGATGGTGTCGGCATCCATGTCCGGCGTCAGCGTCTTCACCACCTCAATGGATTCCACCAGCTCGGAGGCGATCACATCCAGGGCAACGGCACGGGTGTCCGCTTCCGGTGAAGGAACGCGCACCCCGTTGACGTTTGACGCATTCAGACTGGGATCCAGCCCGCGAACGGCGATAAAGCGACCCTCGCCCTGGTCGTTGAGAACGTTCACACCGGGCAGCCGGCGAACGGATTCCGCCACGTTCTGGTCCGGCAGGTTGCCGATGGCATCCCGCGTGATCACGCTCATGATGCGGTCCGAGTCGCGCTGGCGATCAATGGCGCTGCGCATCATGTCGCGCTGGCCATACACCAGCACTTCCTCGATGCGTGGGCCATTGCGGTCTGTTGCTGACTGGGCGGCAGCGCCGCTGGCGATTAACGTGCCAAGGGCAGCCGCAACGCCGGCGGATAGCTGGGTTTGCAACTTCATGGGTGTCTCCGGCTAGGATAGGTGAAGTGCCGAAGGCTAGGTGCGTCGCGGCTACCGCTCAATGCATTTACCGAGTCTTCACGGAAAATTCATGCAAAGTTCTTGGAGAATTCACAGGGCTTTCATCACTCTGT
>Ga0209943_1001094_pt1 | contig 17381 bp, 14 predicted proteins | sample SalPonR1_B_D2_MG_FD_185698 | JGI IMG/M metagenome (GOLD analysis project Ga0209943, IMG submission 185698) | Salt pond soil microbial communities from South San Francisco under conditions of wetland restoration - Salt Pond MetaG R1_B_D2_MG... ... | reverse complement strand
CGAACGAGACGGCGCGCCTGTCCCTGTCGCGGCGGATCAGCCGGTGGCGGAATCTTCCGAGGCCCGGGGAAAACAAGAGCCCGCCTCACAAGAGCCCGAGCCTGATTTGGAGACTGAGTCCGAGCCGGAGATTGAGCCCGAGCCCGAGCCCGAGCCCGAGCCGGAGCCCGAGTCAGAGCCCGAGTCGGAGCCCGAGCCAGAGCCCGAGCCGGCTGGCATGGCGCAGAGCCGGACCGCAGCTGCCGCGATGGCGTTCCCCTCGAGCCGCTTGCGGATCAAGGAGGGCGATGACGCCCTGCGCCTCGAACTGCGCCGGCCGGCCGGCTATGCGGGCGTGCTCAGCGTGCAGTGGCGCACCGTGGACGGCAGCGCCCGGGACGGCGTCGATTTTGTCGGCAATCCATCGTGGCAGCAGGCCATGTCCGCCTCGGACGCGCGCTCGCTGGTCCTGTTCATACCGATCGTCGACGACAGCGTGCCGAATCCTGATCGCGATTTCGCGGTGGAGTTGCGGCAACTGCCGGGCGGGCCGCCGGTGGCGGCGCCGGACCGCGTGGAAGTCACGATCCTGGACGATGATTGAAGTCCGGGGCTGGCTTCTCGCCGGCGCGAGTCCCGCTCGCTGACATCGGTTTCTCACGATTGCTGCCCGGCCCTCAAGGTTCAGACTGGAGCCTGAGGGGAAAAGTATGGCCAAGGATACGGCAGCGCACTGGGCTACCCCGGAGACGAGTCGCCAGGTGGCCGAGGTGCTGGAGCGCTGGGACAATGATCCGACACACCTGGTGCAGGTGCTGCGCGAGGTGCAGGAGCATTGCGGGTGGCTGCCGCCCGCAGCCCTGACCACGGTCGCCCGCCGGCTGAAACTGCCGCTGGCAGCGGTTCGCGGCGTGGCCGGCTTCTATGCTTTCCTGTACACGGAGCCGGCCGGCGCCTACCAAGTCCTGTTCTCCGACAACGTGACCGATCGGATGCAGGGCAGCGAGGCTCTCATGGAGGCGTTTTGCCGCCAGCTATGGGCGGAACCCGGCAAGGTCTCCGAGGATGGGCTGGTGCGTGTCGACCGCAGCGCGTGCACCGGCCTGTGCGACCAGGGCCCTGGCCTGCTGGTGAACGGCCGGGCGATTCCGAATGCGAGCAGCCGGAGGCTGGACTTGATCCGGGAGCTGATCCTGGAGCGGCGCCCACTCGACGCGTGGCCAGTCGAGCTCTTCGAGATCGTCGACAATATCCGTCGCCCGGGGATTCTCCTGGGGAGCAATGTCCGGCCGGGCGAAGGGCTGCGAGCGGCGTTCGAGCGGGGCGCCGCGATGGAGCACGAGCAGGCGGCGAACGAGCGCTCTTGGCGCGAAGGCATTCCGGACGATGCCCGGGAGCCGCTGGCGATGCTGCGCGAGATCGAGCGCTCGGGGCTGCGCGGGCGCGGCGGGGCGGGGTTCACCACGGCGGCCAAGTGGTCCGCCTGCCGCGCTTCGCCGGCCGACCTGCGCTACGTGGTCTGCAACGCGGACGAGGGCGAGCCGGGCACTTTCAAAGACCGTGTTCTGCTGGCGAGCCATGCGGACCTGGTCTTCGAGGGCATGACGGTTGCAGCCTGGTGCGTCGGCGCCCGGGAAGGGCTGGTGTATCTGCGAGGCGAGTATCGCTACCTGCTGCGACCGCTGGAGGCGACCCTGGAGCAAAGGCGGGCCGCAGGCCTGCTGGGACGAAATATCCTTGGCCGGCGCGGCTTCGACTTCGACATCCGCATCCACGTGGGCGCCGGTTCTTATGTGTGCGGCGAGGAGTCCGCCCTGCTGGAATCCCTGGAAGGCAAGCGCGGCATCCCTCGCAACCGTCCGCCCTACCCGGTTACCGCCGGCTACCGCGGCCGACCCACCGTGGTGAACAACGTGGAGACATTCTGTGCCGCAACCCTGGTGGCTGCACGCGGCGGCGAGTGGTTCAGGGGCATCGGGACACCGCATTCCGCGGGCAGCAAGATCCTGTCGGTGGCTGGCGACTGCGCGCGGCCGGGCCTGTACGAGTATCCCTTCGGCATCAGCGTGCAGGAGGTGCTCGAGGACTGCGGCGCCGAGCGTACGCTCGCGGTGCAGATCAGCGGTCCTTCCGGCCATTGCATAGACGCGAGCGAATTCCGGCGCCGCATCGCCTTCGAGGATTTGCCGACCGCAGGCGCCTTCACGGTCTTCGACGACAGCCGCGACATGTTCGAGGTGGCGCGCAACTACACGGAATTTTTTGCCCACGAGAGCTGTGGCTTCTGCACCCCGTGTCGCGTCGCCACCAGCATGCTGCGCGGCATCATGGGCAAGATTCACGGCGGCCGAGGCAGCCTGCACGAACTGGAGCAGATGTCGCGTCTTCACCCCGTGCTACAGATGTCGGCTCACTGCGGGCTCGGCCATACCGCCTGCAATCCGGTCCTGGACACGCTCAAGCGTTTCCGGCCGGCCTACGAGCGGCGTTTGCAGGCGTTGAGGTTCGCACCTGACTTCGACCTGGACGCCGCGCTTGCCTCGGCGCGCCGGGCAACCGGCCGGGACGATGCGGGTGCGCACCTGGAGACCGGCAATGAATGACCGCCCCCGCTTCCTGCTGGACGGGCAGGAGGTGCCCTTCGAACCGGGACAAACGCTGCTGCAGGCGGCGCTGGCCGCCGGCCGCTACATCCCGCATCTCTGTTACCACCCGGAGTTCCGGCCGCACGGCAGCTGCAAGCTGTGCACCGCCAGCATCAACGGCCGCATGGTCACTGCCTGCACCACGCCCGCAGCCGCCGGCATGGAGGTCGCCAGTGACACGGAGGCGCTGAACGAGCTGCGCCGCACGCTGGTGCAGATGCTATTCGCCGAGGGCAATCACTTCTGCCCCTCCTGCGAGGCCAGCGGTAACTGTGTGCTGCAAGCGCTGGGCTACGACCTGGGCGTGCTGACGGCCGGATTCCGGCATATGTTCCCGATCCGTCCCGTGGACGCCTCGCATCCAGACATCCTGCTGGACTTCAACCGCTGCGTGCTGTGCGAGCTGTGCGTGCGCGCGTCCAAGGAAGTGGACGGCAAAAGTGTATTTGCCTTGTCCGGGCGCGGCATCGACAAGCACCTGGTGGTCAATTCAGAGTCCGGTGAGCTGGCCGACACCGACATCGAACTCAGCGACAAAGCCATGGAAGTCTGTCCGGTCGGCGTGATCATCAAAAAGCGCGTCGGCTTTGCCACGCCGATCGGCGAGCGGCGCTACGACCGGCGGCCCATCAGCGCCCAGGCGCTGGATGATGCGCCGCAGCCCGCGGACAAGCCCGAATGAGCGCTCTCCCGGCCCGCAAGTTGAAGGTCGCGACCACTTCGCTCGCGGGCTGCTTCGGCTGCCACATGTCGTTCCTCGACATCGACGAGCGGCTCTTCCCGCTGCTGGAGAAGATCGAGTTCGACCGCTCGCCGCTGACCGACATCAAGCACTGCAGCCGCTGTGACATCGGCATCGTCGAGGGCGGCATATGCAACGCCGAAAACGTCCGGGTGCTGCGCGAGTTCAGGGCGCAGTGCCGCATCCTGGTCGCGATCGGCGCTTGTGCCGTGACCGGCGGCCTGCCCGCCCAGCGCAACCACCTGGACCTCGGGCTCTGCCTGCGGGAGGTCTACCAGACCGAGCCCAGCCTGGCCGCGGGCGCGATTCCGGACGATCCGGAGCTGCCGCTGCCGCTCGACAAGGTGCACCCGCTGCACGAGGTCGTGAAGATCGACTACTTCATTCCTGGTTGCCCGCCCTCGGCCGAGGCCATCTGGAGTTTTCTCAGCGACCTCATCGCCGGACGCACGCCGCGGCTCGGCCACGGACTGATCAGTTATGACTGAAAGCAACCCGCTCGAGACCGACCGCACACCCGGCCTGAAGCGGGTGGTGATCGAGACGCTCACGCGCGTGGAAGGCCACGGCAAGGTCACCCTGTTGCTGGACGAGGACGGGCACGTGCGGCAGGCGCGGCTGCATATCGTGGAGTTTCGCGGCTTCGAGAAATTTGTCCAGGGCCGCCCGTACTGGGAAGTGCCGGTGATGGTGCAGCGCCTGTGCGGCATCTGCCCGGTCAGCCACCACCTGGCGGCCAGCAAGGCAATGGACCAGGTGATCGGCGCAAAGGCGCTGACGGCGACTGCGGAAAAAGTCCGGCGGCTGATGCACTACGGCCAGATCCTGCAGTCGCATGCCCTGCATTTCTTCCACCTGTCGTCGCCCGACCTGTTGTTCGGCTTCGACTCCGACGTCGCCCGCCGCAACATCGTCGGCATCGCGGCCGCGCATCCGGAGCTTGCCCGGCGCGGCGTGCTGCTGAGGAAGTTCGGCCAGGAGATCATCCGGGTCACGGCCGGCAAACGCATCCATGGCACCGGCTCGGTGCCCGGCGGCGTCAACCGCAGCGTCCCGCTGGCCGAGCGCAAGGCGCTGCGCGCGGAGTCCGGCCGGATGATCGAGTGGTGCCGTGACGCGGTGCAGCTCGTGCGCAGGTTGTTCGAGCAAAACCTGGCGGAGTACCGCGATTTCGGCAGTTTTCCCTCGCACTCGCTCTGCATGGTACGAGGCGATGGCGCCATGGATCTTTACGACGGTGGCCTGCGCGCGCGCCTGGCCGACGGCAGCACGCTGTTTGATCACGCGGATTACTCGACCTACTGGAAGCATATCCTGGAGGACGTCAAGCCCTGGTCCTACATGAAGTTTCCCTTCCTGCTGGCGCTGGGCGCCGAGGACGGCTGGTACCGGGTCGGACCGCTGACGCGGGTGACCGGTTGCGATTTCATTCCCTCACCACTGGCCGAGCAGGAGCGGCGTGAATTCCTCGCCTTCGACGACGGCAGCGCCGCTCGCGCCACGCTGGGATTCCACTGGGCGCGAATGATCGAGATGTTGCATGCCGCCGAGGTCATCGAGGCGCTGCTGGAGGACGAAGATGTCTCCGGCGACGATCTCATGGCTCGCGGAGAGCGGCAGCGGCGCGGCGTCGGCGTGATCGAGGCGCCTCGCGGGACGCTGATCCATCATTACAGGGTCGATGAGCGCGACCAGGTGGTGCGTGCCAACCTGGTCGTTTCGACCACGCACAACAACGAGCCCATGAACCGCGCGATCCGATCCGTCGCGCGGCGCTACCTGGACGGACGGACGCTGACCGAGGGCTTGCTCAACCACATCGAAGTCGCCGTGCGCGCCTTCGATCCCTGCCTGTCCTGCGCCACCCATGCGCTGGGCAAGATGCCGCTCGCCGTCGAGCTGCGTGATGCCGACGGGGCGCTGCTGCATTCGCTGCGCAGCGGCCGGGCGTGATCGCGCCGATCGTCGTGTTCGCCATCGGCAACCCCAGCCGGGGCGACGATGCGATCGGCCCGGTGCTGGCCGAGCGCCTCGAAGCCGAGGCCCTCCCCGGCATTGAGGTGGTGGTGGACTTCCAGCTGCAGATCGAGCACGCGCTTGATCTCGAGGGTCGGCGGCTGGCGGTGTTCGTGGATGCCGCCGTGGACGCGGCGCCGCCGTACGAATTGCGGCGCGTCCGGCCCCGCAGGGACCGCAGCCATAGCTCCCACGCGTTGTCTCCGGCCGCCGTTCTCGAGACCTACGAGCGCTGCACCGGGCGAGCGCCGCCGCAGGCATGGGTCCTGGCCGTGCGCGGCGATCACTTCGAGCTGGGTAGCGGCTTGTCCGCCGCCGCCCGTGCGAACGTCGAGGCAGCGTGGTCCAGGCTGGAGACGCTGGGCCGCCCTAGCGCAGCCCCGTCTCCTGGCGCGCGATGACCATGCGCTGGATCTCGCTGGTGCCCTCGTAGATCTCGGTGATCTTGGCGTCGCGGAAATAGCGCTCGATCGGCATTTCCTTGCTGTAGCCCATGCCGCCGTGGATCTGCACCGCGGCGTGGGTGATGAACATGGCCGCCTCCGAGGCGAACAGCTTGGCGCAGGAGGCCTCGGTGGTATTGCGGGTGCCGGTCGCCGCCGCCTTGCGCTTGTTCCAGGCCGCCTTGAGCGTGAGCAGGCGGGCGGCCTCGAGACGCATCTTCATGTCGGCAATCTTGCTCTGGATCATCTGGAAACTGCCGATGGGGGCGCCGAAGGCCTGGCGTTCGCGCGCGTAGTCGAGACTGGCCTGGTAGGCGGCGCGGGCGATGCCGACGGCCTGGGCCGCGATGCCGATGCGGCCGTCGTCGAGGATGCTCATGGCGATCTTGAAGCCGTCGCCCTCTGCGCTGATGCGATCCTCCACCGAGCAGCGGTAATCCGACAGCTCGATCTCGCAGGTGGCCGACGCGCGGATGCCCAGCTTCGGCTCCGTTTTGCCGCAGGCAAAGCCGTGCTTCTCGGTATCGATCATGAAGGCCGACACGCCCTTGGGTCCGGCATCCGGGTCGGTGACCGCGAACAGCATGATGTACTTCGCGACGGGCCCGGAAGTGATCCAGGACTTCTTGCCGTTGATGACGTAATGATCGCCGTCGCGCACCGCGCGGGTGCGCATGTTCGCCGCGTCCGAACCGGATTGCGGCTCGGTCAGCCCGTACGCCGCGAATACCTCGCCAGAGGCCACGGGCGTCACGAATTTTTGCTTCTGCTCTTCCGTGCCGTATTTCAGGATGCCGTTGCAATACAGCGAGTTATGGACCGAGATGACCGTGGAGTGCGCCGCGTCGGCGGCCGCGATCTCTTCCATCATGAGCGCGAAGCCCACCGCGTCCAGGGCCGAGCCGCCGTATTCCTCCGGCACTTCCACACCCATGAATCCCAGCTCCCCGGCCTTGCGCAGCGTGTCTTCCGGGAACGTGCCGCTGATGTCGAATTCGGCCGCGACCGGTACGATCTCGCGCTGGGCGAAGTCGCGGGCGGCTTCCTGGATCATGAGTTGTTCTTCGGTGAACGAGAAGTCCATGAGCGGTCTCCGGGGTCTGCGCTGGGTAATGCGTTAATTTTAACCCACTGTGGGGTCGGGCCGTGCAAGGCTCCCCTCGCTCAATGAAATCTTTATATCGCTCGGTGAGCCTTGCACGCCCCGACCTGCCGCGGGAATATTTTCCGGGCGCCGCCGGGCCCATGCCGGTCGGCAGAATCGGTCCCGGAGACCGCCCAGCCGATCACCGGGCGGTTCGCGGATCGTGACGGCTCCCTCGGGCAACTCCGCAGTGGCCGGAACATGACAGGGTTCCTCGAGCGGCATCTGCCTTTTTCAAGCGAGAGGGACCCTGTCGTGGTTCGGCCGCGGCCCGTGAGAGAAGATCCTGTCGTGGTTCGGCCACGGACTTGCGAGACGTAGGCACTCTCATGTCCTCGGCGCTTCGTACTCGACATCGAGCAGCAGCCAGGTCTTGCGACCCGCGGCCAGCTCCAGCGTGACCTCGTCGCCGGGCCGCCGCTTGAGCAATGCCCGGGCAAGCGGGGCGTCCATGCTGATGTAGTCGGGCGCCTGGTCGAACTCGTCGGGACCGACGATGCGAAAGCGCGCCTCTGTGCCGCTTTCGTCCTCCACCGTGATCCACGCGCCGAAGAAGACCTGTGCCGTGTCCGCGGGCCGGCGGTCGACCACTTGCAGCACGGCCAGCCGCTTGCGCAGGTAACGCACGCGGCGATCGATGCCGCCCAGCTGCTTCTTGCGGTAGATGTACTCGGCGTTCTCCGAGCGATCGCCCTCCGCGGCGGCGTCGGCGAGGGCGCGCACCACCTCGGGCCGCTCGACGCGCCACAAGCGGTCCAGCTCGGCGCGCAGGCGTGCCGCGCCCTCGGGCGTGATGTAGGGCGAAGACTTCGGTGCCGGCGGCCGGTAGCGGCTCATGCCTCGGGCGGCGTGACCGAGTGCAGCAACTCGCCCACCGTGCAGTGCCGCTCCAGCGGGTGGCGCAGCGGCGCATCCAGGTTCAGCGCGTAGCGGTTGCGGCGTCCGTGGCGCTCGCGCCGCACCACGCCGCCGGCTTCCAGCTCGGCGACGATGCGCTGCACCGCCCGTTCGGTGATGCCGACCTGCTGCGCCACTTCGCGCAAGACCTGGTCCGGGTTGCGCGCCAGGCATACCAGCACATGCGTGTGGTTGCTGAGGAAAGTCCAGCCGGGCGCTTCCGCCGGCCCGTCTGCGACCCGGGGCTTGCGCCCGCTGTCTTTTTGCGCTTTACTATTCACGACATAGATTTCGTATTTAAGGAGCTCCGCATGTCTGCCGCACTCGCCCCGCTCGCTCGTGCCCCGGAACAGGGCTGCATTCCCACAACCCTGCCCGCGCGTACCATTACCGTGGCCGCCGGCGACGGTATCGGCCCGGAGATTACCGCAGCCGTGCTGCGCGTGCTTGCCGCCGCCGACCCCATGCTGAGCTTCCACGAAGTGACCGTCGGGCTCAAGGCCTATCAGCAGGGCGAGGCTTCAGGGCTCGGCAGCGAGGCGCTGGAGGCGGTGACCGGGCATGGCGTGTTCCTCAAGGGGCCCATCACCACGCCGCAGGGTGGCGGCTACAAGAGCGTCAACGTGACGCTGCGCAAGCTGCTGGGCCTCTATGCCAACGTTCGTCCCAGCGTCGCTTACGTGCCTTTTGTGCAGGCGCTTCATCCCGGCATGGACGTGGTGGTGGTGCGCGAGAACGAGGAAGACACTTACGCAGGCATCGAGCATCGCCAGACGGACGAGGTCTACCAGTGCCTGAAACTGATAACGCGCCCGGGCTGCGAGCGCATCTGTCGCTACGCCTTCGAGTACGCCCGCGCGCACGGGCGGCGCAAGGTCACCTGCATGACCAAGTCCAACATCATGAAGCTGACCGACGGGCTGTTCCAGCAGGTCTTCGAAAAGACCGCGCGCGACTATCCCGAGATCGTCGCCGAGCACATGATCATCGACATCGGGACGGCGCGCATGGCCGCGCGCCCCGAAGAATTCGACGTCGTCGTGACGCCGAATCTCTACGGCGACATCCTGTCCGACGTGGCCGCCGAAGTGTCCGGTTCCATCGGCCTGGCGGGTTCCGCCAACATCGGGCGTGACTGCGCGATGTTCGAGGCCGTGCATGGCTCCGCGCCGGACATCGCCGGACGCGATGTCGCCAATCCTTCCGGGTTGCTGCTTGCGGCGGTGATGATGCTGAATCACCTCGGGCGCCATGCGCCCGCGACGCTCGTTCAAAACGCGTGGTCTCGCACCCTCGAGGACGGCATCCACACCGGCGATATCTTCCGGCCGGGCATCAGCAAGCGGCGCGTCGGCACGCAGGCTTTCGCCGAAGCAGTCATCGAGCGCCTCGGTTTGCAGCCACAACACCTGCCGGCGGCGCAACCCGCCCGTCGCGTGCCGATGCCGTGTTTCGAGGAGGCTACGGTCCAGGCCGCGCAGCCATCCAAGGAGCTGGTCGGCGTGGACGTCTTCCTGCACTGGGACGAGGCGGGGCGCGACCCTGCAGTCCTGGGACGCCGGCTCCAGTGGAGCCAGGCCGGGGGGCTGCGGCTCGACCTGATCACCAACCGCGGGGTCAAGGTCTACCCTGGCGGGTGCCCGCAGACGCTGCGCTCCGACCACTGGCGCTGCCGCTTCTCGGCAGGCGGCCCGGCCGTGGCCGCGCGTGACGTGCCGGCGTTGCTGTCACAACTGGCGGAAGCCGGGCTGGACGTCGTGAAGACTGAGAATCTCTACGTTTTCGACGGCCAGCCCGGTTACTCCCAGGCCCAGGGCGCCTAGCGGCGCCCGGAGGGCCTAGTGCGGCTCGTTGCTGATGATCGGGTCGCAGGGCACCGTGCCCGAGAACTCGGTGGGGTGACCCTCCGGCTCGGTGAAGAACACGCCAGTGACCTCGTAGCGCGCATCGGCTGACAGCGTGACCTTGTTTTTCTTGGTTAGACTTTTTGTGCCACCGCGACGCTACACGAAACCGGCAGGAATAGCTGTTTCGGGCTCAGTCGTCGAAGACCGGGAGCGGGAGTCGCGGATCGGCGTAGCCGAGGGCGCGCAACTCCTGTGCGGCCGCGCGCGCCTCTTCGGTGCGGCCCAGCCAGGCCGCCAACCGGCAGAACATGGCCTTTTGCGCCAGGTCGCGCGCATCCGGCGGCGGCAACGCGTCCAGCCCTGCCTGCCAGGCAAGTGACGCTGCCGCAGGATCTCCCGCTGCTGCCAGGGCAAGCCCAAGCGTGTCCTCGATCGCCGCGGCATTCGCGCCCTGGGTGGCCAGCTCGGGACCGCCGGCTGCCAGGATTTCGCGCGCCTCTCGAGCGCGGGCGACGGCGTCCAGGGGCCGGCCGGTCTGCAGGTTCGCCATGGCCTGCGTGCGGTGCGCCAGCGCCAGGCCGTGGCGGAATTCCGCAGAAGTGACTTCCTCCGCCAGGAGCGACTCGAAGCCCGCAATCGCGATATCAAGCATGGCTTGATCCGCTTCGTCCCAGCCGGCGACGACGGCGACTTCCGCGAGCTGTCTCCGCGTCCTGAATCCGGCCCGGCGCCAGCGCGCATTGGCGGAATCGTGTTCGGCGAGCGCCTCCTCGATCGCCAGCGCCTCGGCCAGGCGCGCCCGCCCCGCCTCCAGCTCGCCGCGCCTGAGATGCACGTCGCCAAGGAACGCGGCCATGCTGCTGACCTGGTCGTTGTGCAGCGGGCTTTCGCTCAGCCGGTAAGCCGACTCCGCATAGCCGAGCCCCGCGGCGAAGGCGTCCTCCGCCTCTGCGAGCCGGCCGAGGTCGAGCAGCGCGGAGCCGACCCAGGACCAGTTCTCGCTCAGGAGCATCAGTAAGCGGGTGTCTTCAGGAGAGGCGTCGGCGAGCGGTTGGGCCGTCGCGATCGAATCGCGGAAATGGCGCAGCGCGAGTTCCTGGTTGCGTCGCTCTCGCGCTATGGCGCCGAGGTTGGTATAGGCATAGGCCAGCTCGAGGCGGTAATCGTTCCTGTCGGGGTCGCGGTCGAGCAGGGCGCGAGCGTGCGCCATGTACGCCAGCATGGATTCGCCGGCAGCCTCCAGGCGGTCTTGCTCCCAGGCGACGTAACCCACCCAGAATTCTGCCTGGCCCAGCTCGAACAGGTAGCGATCCTGTTCCGGGTACGCCTCGTACAGGGCGGCGGCAATGAGGCGGGATTCGCCGAATGCATCCAGCGCCTCCTGTAGCTGTCCTTGCTGGAAGCGCACCTCGCCGATCTGGCGCAGGGCCATCGCACGGGCCAGGACCTCTTCCTCGCTGCCCTTGTCGCCGAGCTGGGCAAAATAGGCCATGGCCTGGTCGCCGACGGCGTCCAGCACATCGAGCTGGCCCAGAGGCTGGAGGCGCGAGCGCAGGTCGCCGAGCATGAAGCCGATCAGGTTCTCCGCCTGCCCACGCCGCAACTCTGCTTCCTCCCGAGCCAGTTGCGCATTGATTGCCAGGCCGATGGTGACGACAGCTACCACCGAGGCCAGGGCCGCGAGTCCCGACGCTGCCCGCAGGCGGCGTTGCTGGTCGCGTTGGCGCAGGGAATCGACCCCGACGCCGAGCAGGCCGGCGGCCATCTTCAGCAGGGCTCCGCGCCGACCGTCGCCGCCCTCGCGCGGGTCGGCGGCCAGCGGCTCGGGCAAGGCTGCGTCTGCGTCGTCACGCAACAGCGCGGGCGGGAAGGCGCAGTCCGCCGAGGAAGCCTCGGGACTGCCGTCGACCAGCAGGCACAGTATCGGCCGCTCAGGCGCGAGGGCGCGGAACAGCCGGATCTCCTCGTTCACCCAGCGCGAGGCCGCAGCCGCGGGAGAGCAGATCACCACCAGCGCTTCCGCGCGCGCCAGGGCCGCCCGGATGGATTCGCCCAGGTCGCTGCTGGAGGCCAGTTCCTCGCGATCCCGGAACACGGGATACAGGCGTCGCGGGAGGTCAGCGCGCGCCGCGCGCAGCCGCCCCGGCACGTGGTATCGCTCCAGGGCGCGCTGCAGCCAGGACGCCCATGCCTCGTCCGCGTGGCTGTAGCTGATGAACGCGCGGTAAGCGTCGCTCATGCCGGGTCTCCTGGCGTGTTGTGGCCCAAACCGCGACGCCGCTTCCCGAGAAGCGGGGTGTCGCGACGCCTCGAGGCTACCATGCCGCCGGGGCGCGCCCGATGAATGGCATAATCACGCCTCATCAATCGACCCGCGACCAGGAGTCCGCAATGCCACAGGTCAAAGCCTACGCCGCACAGTCCCCCGATTCCGGCGTGGCCCCGCTCCCGATTCAGCGCCGCGAGCCGCGGCCCGACGACGTGGTGATCGAGATCGAATATTGCGGGGTCTGCCACAGCGACCTGCACACCGCCTACAACGACTGGGGCATCACCACTTATCCCATCGTGCCCGGCCACGAGATCGTCGGCACGGTGCGCGCCGTGGGCGACGCGGTCACGGCCTTCAAGCCGGGCGACCGGGTGGGCGTCGGCTGCCTGGTGGATTCCTGCCGGGAGTGCGGCTCCTGCGAGCACGGGCTGGAACAGTACTGCGAGCAGGGCTGGGTCGGCACCTACAACGGCGTCGACCGCCATGACGGCACGCCGACCTACGGCGGCTACTCCGAGCGGGTCGTGGTCAGCGACCGCTTCGTGCTGCGCATGCCCGAGTCGCTGGACCCGGCCGCCGCCGCGCCATTGCTGTGCGCCGGCATCACCACTTACTCGCCGCTGAAGCACTTCGGCGTCGGCAAGGGCCATCGCGTCGGCGTGGTCGGCATGGGCGGGCTGGGCCACATGGGCGTGAAGTTCGCCCGTGCGCTCGGCGCCGAGGTGACGGTGTTCACGCGCTCGCCGGAGAAGGTCGAAGAGGCGAAGAAGCAGGGCGCCGACCACGTCATCATTTCCACCGACGAGGCTCAGATGGAGGCCGCGGCCGCCAGCTTCGACTTCATTCTCGACACCGTGCCGGTACCGCACGACCTCAATCCCTACGTGAACATGCTGAAGCGCGACGGCACACTGATCATCGTGGGCCTGCTGGGACCGGTCGAGCCGTCGCTGCACACCTTCCCGGTGGTGCTGGGACGCCGGCGCATCGCGGGTTCGCTGATCGGCGGGCTGCCGGAGACCCAGGAGATGCTGGATTTCTGCGGCGAGCACGGCATCACCTGCGACATCGAGATGCTGGACATCCAGAAGATCAACGAGGCCTACGAGCGCATGCAGCGCAGCGACGTGCGTTATCGCTTCGTCATCGACATGGCCACGCTGAAGGACTGAACGGCGCCACGCGGATGAGGTCCAGGCCCGGTATGCCCGCCCTGAGCCGCACACGTCCCTTGGTGCTGATGATATGCGCGGCGCTGATGCTGGGCGCCTGCGTCCCGGTGCGCGCGCCGGATACCGGGGAGGAGACGCCCGTGCCCGCCGTGGGCCAGGTGGGCGACGCCGCGCCGGTGAGCTGGGCGCAGCTGACCGGCCGGCCGGCGCCGCCCGCCGGGATCCGGGTGCCGTACGGGCCGGATCCGCTGCAGTTCGGCGAGCTGCGGCTGCCGGAGGGCGAGGGACGCCATCCGCTCGCGGTCGTGATCCATGGCGGCTGCTGGCGGGCCGAGTACGACCTCGAGCATATCGCGCACCTGGCCGAGGGCCTGGCGCAGGCCGGCGTCGCGACCTGGGCCGTCGAGTACCGGCGCGTGGGCGATCCCGGCGGCGGCTGGCCGGGCACCTTCGCAGACGTGATCCGCGCCGTCGAGCATGTGCCGGCACTGGCGCAGATTTACCCGCTGGACCCGCAACGCGTGGCGCTCGTGGGGCACTCGGCCGGCGCGCACCTGGCGCTCTGGCTGGCGGGTCGCCACAACCTGCCGGATGGGCACGCGCTGCGCGCCGCACGGCCTTTGCCGGTGCGGGGCGTGGTGTCGCTGGCGGGCATCACCGACCTGCCGAGCTACGCAGACGGCGAGCGCGGTTGCAATGCCGCCGTGGCGCTGTTGATGGGTGGCAGCGCCGCCGAGCTGCCGGATCGCTATGCCGCGGCCAGCCCGGCCAGCCTGCTGCCGCTGCGCGTGCCGCAACACCTGCTGCACGGCGACGCGGATCCCATCGTCCCGCTCGCGCAAAGCGAGGCGTTTGCCGCGGCCAGCGCCGCGCAAGGGGACCACGCCAGCATCGAGGTGGTGGAGGATGCGGGCCATTTCGATCTGGTGGCGCCCTTCTCGCCCGCCTGGTCGCGGGTAGAGGCGGCGGTGCTCTCGCTGCTGTCCGTCAACTGACGGCGGCCGGCTCCATCAGCGGCGCGGTCTCGCTGCGCTGCCTGCGGCGGGCCGGTTGCGACACCTGGCGCGCCAGCAGGATCACCGGGATCATCCCCGCCGCGACGATGGCCAGCGACGCGGTAGAGGCTTCGGCGAGTCGCTCGTCGGCCGCCAGCTTGTAGGCCTGCACGGCCAGCGTGTCGAAATTGAAAGGACGCAGGATCAGCGTCGCGGGCAGCTCTTTCATCACGTCCACGAACACGATCAGTCCGGCCGTCAGCAGGTTGACGCGCAGGATGGGCAAGTGCACGCGCTTGAGCGTGCGGCCCGGGCCTTCGCCCAGCGCGCGCGCCGCGTCGTCCATCGCCGGCGTGATGCGCGCCAGGCCGGCGTCCACGCTCTGCAGAGACACGGCCAGGAAACGCGCCACGTAGGCGAACAGCAGGCCGAGGATCCCGCCGGTCAGCAGCAGCCCCGGCTCCACGCCAAACCAGGAGATCATCCAGGCCCGCAGCCCCTTGTCGGCCGCCGCCAGCGGGATGAGCACGCCCACCGCGATCACCGAGCCGGGGATGGCGTAACCCAGGCCCGCGACCCGGTGCGCCACGCGCATCGGCGTGCCCGGCCTCAAGCGCAGTCCGTAGCCCACGATCACGGCGGCCGCGACGGCGACCACGGCGCTGATGCCCGCGAGGCTGACGCTGTTCCACAGCAGGCCCAGGTAGCGGGCGCCGAACTGGCTGTCGCCGCCGACCAGCGTCAGCCAGCCGAGCCGCGCGGCCGGCAGCAAGAAGCCGAAGGTCAGCGGCACCATGCAGACCAGCAGCGCCGCGGCCGCGCGCCAGCCCTTCAGCAGGTAGGGCTTGCGCTCGGCGGCTGGCGCGCCGAGCTGGTGGAAGCGCATGCCGCCACGGTTCCAGCGTTCCAGCGCCACCAGCACGAACACGAAAGTGAGCAGCACCGCCGAAAGCTTGGCGGCCGAGACGGGGTCGCCGAGCGAGAACCATGCGCGGTAGATGCCGGTGGTGAACACCGGGACGCCGAAATAGGCGACCGTGCCGAAGTCCGCGAGGGTCTCCATCAGCGCCAGCAGCATGCCGGCCACCAGCGCCGGGCGCGCCATCGGCAGGGCGACCTTGAAAAACGCCTTCCACGGGCCGCAGCCCAGCGTGCGCGCCGCTTCCAGTATGCCGCTGGACTGCTGCACGAAGGCCGCCCGCCCGAGCAGGTAGACGTAGGGATACAGCACCAGCGAGAGCATGGCCACGGCGCCGCCCAGCGAGCGGATCGGCGGGAACCAGTAATCGCGCGCCGACCAGCCGGTCAGATCGCGGATGTAGGTCTGCACCGGACCGGAGACCTGCAGCAGGTCGGTATAGGTGTAGGCGATGACGTAGGCGGGAAAGGCCAGCGGCAGCACGAGCGCCCACTCGAACAGGCGCCGTCCCGGGAAGCGGCATACCGACACCAGCCAGGCCGTGGACAGGCCGAGTGCCAGCACGCCCAGCCCGGTGCCGGCGACCAGCAGCACCGTGTTGCGCAGGTATTCCGACAACAGCACGCTGGCGATGTGGCGCCAGGCGCCCTCGTCCGGCAGGAAAACGTGCAGGGCGACCGTGATCACGGGCAGCGCGACCAGTGCCGCGACCAGGATCGCGGCAAGCGGCAGCGACAGCAGTGCGCGCGCGCGCCCCACGCGCCGCGCTTACTTCCAGCCGGCCCGATCGAGGGCGCGCTGGGCCTCGGCCTGGTGCACGCCGTAAAGCCTCGCGTCGATGGGGTCGGCCTTGAAACTGCCGAGCCGCTCGAGGGCGGGGTTGTCCAGCGCCGCGCCTTCCACCACGGGATACTCGTTGTTGCCGCGCGCGAAGCGTGTCTGGGCGTCGGGCGACGCCAGGAACTCGAGGAACTCGAGCGCGCCGGCGGCATTGCTGGCATTGGCCACGATGCCGGCGCCGGAGACGTTCACGTGCGTGCCGCGACCCTCCTGGTTCGGAAACACCCAGCCGACCCGCTCGACCACGGCGCGGTCGGCCGGGTCGTCGGAGGTCATCAGGCGGGCGAAGTAATAGCTGTTGGCCAGCGCGATGCCGCATTCGCCGGCCGCCACGGCCCGGATCTGGTCGGTGTCGCCGCCCTGCGGGTCGCGGGCGAAGTTGGCCACCACGCCACGTGCCCATGCCTCGGCATCCTCCAGGCCGTGCGCGGCGATCATGGAGGACATCAGCGACAGGTTGTATATGTTGCTGCCCGAGCGAATGCAGACTTCACCCTCCCAGCGGGGGTCGGCAAGGTCTTCGTAGCGCGTGATGGCGCCAGGCTCAATGCGCTCCTTGTCGTAATAGATGATGCGGGCACGGCTGGAAAAGCCGAACCACTTGCCTTCCGGGTGCCGCAGCTGCGCGGGGATGCGCTGCTGCAGCAGCGGCGACTCGACCGGCTGGAACACGCCCGCCTGCTCGGCGCGCCACAGGCGCCCGGCGTCCACCGTGAACAGGAGGTCGGCGGGTGTCGCGGCGCCTTCCTGCAGGATCCGCTCGATCAGGGCGTCGTCCTTGCCCTCGATGCGCTGCACCTCGATGCCGGTGGCGTCGGTGAAGGCCTGGTAAAGCGCTTCGTCGCTCTGGTAGTGGCGCGCCGAATAAATGTTGATGACACTGTTTTCGTCGTCGGGTTCGGGGCTGCAGCCGGCGGTCAGCACCAGCGAGGCGAGCGTCGCGAACAGGGCGAGCGGGGCGAGTGTCTTGCGGAAAATGTGCATGGGTGGCCTTCCAAGCTGTAGCATGACGTTCAACTCTAATGCGAATCGTTCGCATTAGCAAATCAGTGTTTTCCGCAGCGCGACGGTCCATGAGAGAATTCCCGCCCATGGACACCAACTTCAAGGGCATTCCCATCGTGCAACCTGCGCCGGTGCCGAGCGGTGCAAAGTTCCGCAACGAGCACGGCGTGGCGGCGATCAAGAACGGGGTGAAGCAGAACGACAGGGCCGCGGCCGCGCCGCTGGGCCGCAAGCCGCCCTGGCTGCGGGCCAAGATGCCCGCCGGCGAGGGCTTCTCCCGGGTCCGGCAAAACGTGCGCGAGCACCGTCTCTCCACGGTGTGCGAGGAATCGATCTGCCCCAACATCGGCGAGTGCTGGAACAACGGCACCGCCACGCTGATGATCATGGGCTCCGTGTGCACGCGCGCCTGCCAGTTCTGCGCCGTGGACACGGGCAACCCGCGCGGCTGGCTGGACGCCGGGG
>Ga0209943_1001092_pt1 | contig 17419 bp, 17 predicted proteins | sample SalPonR1_B_D2_MG_FD_185698 | JGI IMG/M metagenome (GOLD analysis project Ga0209943, IMG submission 185698) | Salt pond soil microbial communities from South San Francisco under conditions of wetland restoration - Salt Pond MetaG R1_B_D2_MG... ... | reverse complement strand
CGAGAGCGTATGAACCATCCCGATAATCCTGTGGAACAGCAAGAAAGGCCTGTTCTGCAGAGGTAATTATCAAAGGCAGCACGAGACATGCAAGAGTGAGGCTTGCAGATATTAAGGAGGAACCCAGTCCCAGCATAATTACAAAAAGAGAAAGGCCAAACAGGCCAAAAACTACTGATGGAACTCCTGCAAGACATCTGACCGCAAGTCTCAGAAGATGGGTAAAAGTCCCTCCAGAGGAGTATTCCGCGAAAAAAAGCCCTGTTGCTATACCCACAGGAAGGGCAAAAATCATGGAGAGCACCACAAGCTGAAAGGTTCCAACCAGAGGAGTACTGATACCTCCCTTTGTCATGCTGTCTCTCGGCGGCTGCGTAATAAATTCCCAGGAAAGGGCGGACCATCCCCTGAAAAAAATATATGCGATCAGTCCAAACACTAACAAAACCAGACTTAACGCAGTAATCCAGAGAAGGATAGACATAGTATTATCAAGTATCCTGCGAAAACTCATGCCTTTTCCAGCCTCCCTTTCTTTTCTATCCACATTGACAAGAGGTTAATAACCAGAGTCATAACAAGAAGTATCAGCCCAGCGAAGAAAAGGGCATGATAATGGATCGATCCAACAGGAGTCTCTCCCATCTCGGCTGCGATAGTGGAAGTAAGGGGTCTTACCGGATCAAAGATCGAAACCGGTATTATGGCTGCACTTCCCGCCGCCATAAGAACTACCATAGTCTCTCCCAGTCCCCTCATTATACCCAGAAGAGTACCACTCAGAATTCCAGGAAGAGCATAAGGAATAACAACCTTGCTTACAGTTTCCCACCTCGTTGATCCCAATGCATATGCCGCATCTCTTAATTCCTTTGGAACAGAGGACAGGCTCTCTTCAGCCAGAGAGCTTACTATAGGAAGTACCATTATACCAAGAAGTAGAGCAGCGTTAAAAAGGTTGAGACCAGAGATCAGCATGAACTTTTCCTGAAGCCATGGAGCAATAAGGATCATGCCGATGAAACCCAGGATGATCGAGGGGAGGAAGCTGAGTATCTCAAGTACAGGTTTCATAATATCCCGCATCCAGCCAGGGGCAACTTCAGCGATAAAGATGGCGATCAGAAGACTGAAGGGAAGAGCAAGCAGTGATGACAGAAAGGTTACACTTAAAGTTCCAGCAATAAGGGAAAGCATGCCCAGTGTCGGCGGCTCCTCTGTCGGATACCAGTATTTTCCAAGCAGCAGATCTCCAAGAGTAGTCTCTGAAAGAACAGGCAGACCCTCTTTGAGCAGAAAGAAAAGAATGAACATCATGACTACGATCCCTATACTGGATATTGTCTGAATGATAAATGCAGGGATCTTGTCCTTTTCCATTTTCTCACGTCCTTTAAAGAGATAACAGCCTGTGTCAAGGTTTAACAAATGAAGATCTCATATTCTTCAGTGTATTGACAACAGGCTGTATTAAATTATCGAAAAAAGATTCTTATATATCTGAACCTGGATCAAGCTAAAAATGTCATCTGTTAACGAAGAGGTACATAACCTGTATTTGCAACTATCTCCTGACCTGCATTGCTGAGGACAAAGTTTATGAACTTCATGGTCTCGCCTTCAGGCCATCCATTGGTGAACATGAAGAGATAGCGGGAAATCGAATACTCTCCATTAAGGGCTGTCTCGTTGGAACCCATTACACCATCTACCATGACAGCTTTGACTGAGTCGTCGAGATAACCAATTCCTATGTAGCCAATAGCAAGCTTGTTCTTCGCTACCGTCTGCACCATGGCCCCGTTGGATGCAACTACAAGTGCTCTCTCTGTAACTCGGTCATCACCCATTATCTTCTTTTCCCAGGTCTCATAGGTACCTGAACTTGTATCTCTTCCAACCACAGCAATTGCCATTGAATCTCCACCAACTTCACTCCAGTTTTTGATCTCACCTGTGTAGATCTTTCTGAGCTGTTCAGGTGTCAGATCAGTAACCTTGTTGGAAGGATGCACTACAGGAAGAAGAGCATCCATTGCAACTGCAAAGGGAACAGGATAAACACCATTTTCGTAAGCAGCTTTGACTTCCTTGTCCTTGATAAATCGTGAGGCATCTGCGATGTCAGTTGAACCGTCGATTATTGCCTTGATCCCATTTCCGCTTCCTCCGCCGGAAACTGTAATTTTACTGTCAGGATTTGCTTCCATGTATTTCTCGGCAGCAGCCTGAGCAATAGGAAGTACAGTGGTGGAACCCTTGATCACGAAATCTCCTGCAAATGCAGTACCCGCAAAAATCGTCAACATTAGACATAATGAAAGAACTGATAGAACTTTTTTCATAGTCTGAAAAACCTCCTTAAAATATTTGTCCCTTGTGGACAATAAGAATGTTACAGTATCTTTGTAACGTGAAGATTTCATAAATGTTACAGAAGTGTAACAATGATCCTGAAAAAATAATTTATAATCCTTTTTTTCAAAAAGAGATCTTCCTATTCCCTTACACCGAGTGAAATGATCCTCGCGAAGGCTTTTTCCGCAGATATGGAAAGATACTGTGTTTCATCCTCCGGGAAAAACAACACTATTCCTGAAGTAGGATTTGGTGACGTAGGCATAAAAACTGTAAGAATGATTTCATCTGCAATCTTCTGTCGTTTGGTTACAAAACCAATTACATATCCTTTTCCAAAAGGGACCTTAACAACTCCTAAATATTTACCCTCTGACTCCCCGGCCCCACTGAAGGATGAAACCAGATCCTTTATTATCTTGTACCATGAACCTATGAAAGGAACAGATATTATCAGTCCTTCAATGTAATTCAAAAACCACTGTTCCCGTTTTCTGAACTTGTAGCCGGAATATATTATCAGTAGTGTTATCATTAGGACAAGGACAAAGGTCAACTCCACAGATTTGGTAATACCAAGAAGATTGGAACCTATAGCAAGAACCGTATCAACAGAAAGGCGTATAATAAGGACCACAATGATCAGAGGTATAAAAACAAGTACACCTGTGAAAAGATTTCTTGGCATTTCTTTTAAAAAATGAACCTTTGGCTGTTCATTTTCTTTTTTCAAATCTCCTTTATTATTGATGCGGTCCTTTTTCATAAGAGATCCTCCTTAAAGTAAAATCAACAAATTACTGGATATTTTTTGATTTAATTAATTATCTATCAGTCTCTTTTTTATAGCAAAGAAAAATTTTTAAATATATTCTGAAGAACAGATTTTTGACCTATTACATGTAAAACATATAATTTCAAATAAAGAACATGAAAAACCATTTATTTTAAAAACTGTCAGGAAATAAACCTTGAACTGGAGTGATAACATTGATCACGCGTTCACTTATTGAAAGGATCTTTTCAGCAGCTAATATTGAAAGATGGAACGATCATCCCAGACCTGTTCAATTTACTGAAATGGCGAAGCAGGCTCACAAATTCGTCATCGCCTATACAATTGCCAAATACGAGGAAGATCTTTCAGGAACTGAAATTGACTGGATCTCTTTAATTGAAGGAGGTATTTTCGAATTTCTCCACAGGGTTGTGGTAACCGACATCAAACCTCCGGTTTTTCACAAATTAATGAGCCACGAAGAACAGAGAAAAAAACTTAACCAGTGGGTACTGGAAAAACATTTAATGGAAGATTTCGATCTTCTTCCGGAAGAAATTACTGACAGGTTCAGCAGATACTTCTCCGAAAGGGAAGAAACTATCGAAAAAAAGATCCTTAAGGCTTCCCATTACCTTGCTACAAAATGGGAATTTGATTTTATTTACGACTGGAGCAGGAATCTCTATGGCATAGAAAGAACAAGAAATGAGATAAACAGCCAAATAGAAGAACACAAGGATCTCAGAGCCGTAAGGGAAATGCTCAGGGAAATGAACATGTCCGACAGAGACAAAGGGATCTATGGATTCATAGCACTGGTAGGTCAATTAAGATTTCAGAAAAGGTGGGCTCAGACTCCGAGAATACCCCAGACATCTGTCCTTGGTCATCTTCTTTTTGTAGCTATCCTCTCCTATCTTATATCCATGGAACTGCATGCGTGCCCAAGAAGAAAATACAACAATTTTTTTGGAGGACTCTTTCACGACCTTCCTGAGGTCCTGACAAGAGATATTATTTCTCCAGTCAAAAAATCAGTAGAAGGACTGGATGAACTGATCAAGACCTACGAAAGATCGTCTATGGAGGAAAACATTTTCCCCCTTGTTCCAGATTCATGGCACCAGGAGCTGAGATATTTCACAGAGTCAGAATTTGATGACAAGATCCGCCGTAACAGCAAGGACAGCTTTGAGATAGTAAGTGATACCAGCATGCAGAATTCTTTCAACAGCAATGTCTGGGATCCAATGGACGGAAAGATCATCGAAGCATGCGACAAACTTGCCGCATTTATTGAGGCATCACAGTCTATCAGATTCGGAATTCATTCTAAGGGCCTCGAGGATGGAATGACAGGAATTTACTCAAAATACAACAAACAGCAGATCTCCGGCTATCCAATGGGTCTGCTGTTCGATTATTTCAAGTGACATTTCTGGTTTTGGCAGGACCTTATGCTATTTTCCTGAGAATTATTTAGAAGAGTAAGTTTCCCTGTTGTGCTTATTGCGCCTTTCTTCCCATGTTATGAAAGAATGGTAAAATTCCTTTTCTCCGTAATCGTTCAGGCCCCTGGTTATTTCTGTTATATGGGTATGCGTTGATTTCACCTTTTCGATGACATATTGCACAGCAATTTCAGGCATGCTGTGTTCGCCACAGGTATATATGTCCAGTGCCATGTAGCTTTCTTCTGGCCAGGTGTGTATGGAAAGATGGGATTCACTTATAACGACGACACCGCTAACTCCATTTGGAGGAAAACAGTGAAAAGATACTGACCAGACCTGGGTTTTTGCTTTTCTTGCAGCTTCAACAAGTATTTCCTGCATTTGCTGAACATTTCCAATAGCTTCACCACAACCAGATGCTTCAACTATGAAATGATACCCTTTTGGAGACATTTGTTTTCCCCCTTCAGGAGAATTATTCTCCCGATAATATCTTACATGAACCTACAGAAAGCTCAAAGAAAAAAACCGTCCCGGAATAAAGGGACGGTATGATATTTAAATGGTGGAGCTAAGGGGATTCGAACCCCTGACCTCTTGAATGCCATTCAAGCGCTCTCCCAGCTGAGCTATAGCCCCGCGACCGTGCGAAAGCAATTATACGGACCATGACAATTAATGTCAACACCGGTATCATATTTGAGAACGAACAAAAAATTCCTTCAAAAACTTTTTCGCTCAAAAAAATCACTAAAAACCTACTACACATATCCTGAAAGCAACTGATAACGATTACCTTCTGCCCACTATATTTCACAATACCATCACTTCAACCGAAGCCTTAACAGCACCACATAGGGAATTGCTGCAGGAAATGCACTTTTATAATTCTTTTCTGTTATATTATGAATGTCCTTGAAAGGGGAGATATATCATGAGGAAAAAGATAACCCATGTTGTAATAATCTCCGTTATCATACCTGTTTTACTAACGATTTACACATGCCCCCTTCAGGCATTAACAAGAGGGCAAATGATATCAGAGATACTTGACACTCTAAACATTCCAGTGAGTGCCAATTTTTCCAATTTTTCAGATGTTTCAACAAACCATCCCTTCTTTCGCCATATCGAAACTGCAAGGGCAATGGGAATAATATATCCCGGAGAAAGGTTCCATCCTGACATGGAGGCTACTGTTGCTGAAACAGTTTTTTTTGCATTAAGAACTATGGGGCTTGAACATGAAGCAATGCTGATCAAACATTTCCGTAATTATCAAAGAGAAAACATACCTCTTTACATTAATCCCTATTTAACCCTGTCTGAAATTATGGACCCTCCACTTCCTGGAGATCTTATGAAATCAATGACGGAAGACCTTTCAGAAGAGTCTCTATACAGGGTTGTAAAATGGATAAACAAATGTAAATCTAACCTGCAATGGGAACTTGAACTGGGAGAAAACCCCATAAAAGCAGTTATCTTCCGGGAAGGTATAGGACGACCTTCGGGACAGTGGGCTATAAGGATAGCAGAGTTTGAAACACTTGAAAATGCTCAAAAAGAATTGAGAAGATTTATTTCAACAGGAGAAAAAGCATATATAGAACAGGATATATGTTCTTACGCTGTTTGTTCCGGCCCTTTCAACCATTATGAATCTGCATGGAACAAATACCAGATTTTGAACAGAAAGTATGATTGCAGTCTTGTTCCTGCTTCTTCCTTTTACTCAAGGGCTCTTTTCTGGGCCGGCTTACGTATCGATCCCAGAGCTATCCAACCAGAGATAATTACTGCACCTTCCATTAGTGGATACAAGCTGCCTCTTTCATGGATATCCGAATATACTAAGGCCTATGGGGCAATAAACGGTGGATATTACTACAAAAACAGACCTGTAGGATCTTTAGTCATCGACAGAACTCCTTCAAGCTCACCCCTCAGTTACAGATCTGCCTTCGGTTGGAATCATGAGGGAGATATTGCCTTTGGCAACGGCAATTTCAGATGTAGAGTTAAAACTGATGCGGGACCTGTAAATGTCACAACTTTTAACAGCCCTCCGTCATCAAATGGAGCTTCAATATACACTCCAGATTTCGTTAACTATGCTACAGGAATTCCCAAGGACTCCAGAGAATTTTTAATCAAGGAGGATCAACTATACGAAATCAGGGACTCCTCACGATCAAACCATTTTGTTCCTCGAAAAGGATTTATACTCGTTTCAAGGGGATCTGCCACAAAAAGACTTAACAGTCTTAAAACAGGCTACAAGCTTGACATCTCAATAGATTGGGCCGATAGCAAAATGAAAGATACAACTGATGTTATACAGGGAGGTCCGATGCTGATAAAAGATGGGATATTGTGCTTGAACAACGAAGGATTGCCGGAAAACTTCACACATAAACCCCACCCAAGGACTATTGTAGCTTCAGACGGATATTACCTCTGGTTTTTCGTCTTTGACGGCAGAAATCCCTGGCACAGTAGAGGTGTTACCCTAAAGGAAGCAGGGCAGATCCTGATAGACATGGGTATGTTACATGCTCTCAACCTCGACGGAGGGGGATCTACAGAGATGATCTGGCATAACAGAATAATTAACATGCCTTCAGGAGGAATTGAAAGACCACTTCCTTACGCAGTAATTATAAAAGGACAGGGAAGATCTTGACCCTATCTTCCCTGTCCTTTTATCCGTTAATAATATTTCCTGCTCATTAATTTTCCTTTGTAAGTTATTCCGAAGTAAATTCCTTTAATTCAGCATCTGGTAAAAAGTTATTAATTGCATAAAGAAGTTTTGACCTTTTATCACCTTCTACAGCAATAGTAAGATTTTTGCCTTCTTTTATAAAAGTGGCGTAGTCCATATCCTTTCCCCTTTTCAATCTTACTTCAGTGATCTCATCCCAACCGTACTGGTCTCTGCCCTTGCTTCCCCAGGAAAAATACTCTCTTGTGATACCTTCTTCAGTCAGGTACGTCCTTTTCTCGAAACCTGCCACAAAAACGCAACCAAGTGCAATAACGGTATAAGGAAATGTGTAAATCAGTTTTTTCATGTCAGAAGAAAAAAAGGTAACTATACTATATGCAAAGAGGGCGAGTCCAACAATAACTATAATTATTCTCGACCATTTGGGAAAAGGTGAACTAACGTTACCTTTCAGCAGAAAAGAAGACATATTATGACACCTCATTCTAATTATTTTGTTACGTTCTCCAGGTTTCTTTTATCAAGGTTTAACTCCATCTTTGGAAATATCAAGCTGTTCACCCCTGGTATTAACGTTAACCTTGATACCCTCGTTAAGGGTTCCATCAAGTATCATGTCTGCCAGCCTGTCCTCTACCATCTGCTGGATAGCCCTTCTAAGTGGGCGTGCACCAAATTTAGGATCAAATCCTTTTTCAAGGATAAGGTCCTTGGCTTCAGGAGATACATAGATGTTTATTTGTTTCTCCCTCAGTCTTTCCACAACCTCGTCCATCATCAGGTCTACGATAGATAAAAGCTCAGATTTCCTGAGCGTTCTGAAAACAACCATCTCATCTATCCTGTTTAGAAACTCCGGCCGGAAAGTCTTCTTTACCGCTTCCATAATACTTTTTCTGATCCGTTCCCAATCGTAGTCTTCCGAGGTATTATCAGCAAAACCAAGAGATCTGCCATTAAAAATATCTTTGGCTCCAACATTACTTGTCATTATTATTACCGCATTGCGAAAATCCACTACATGTCCGTGACCATCAGTCAGCCTGCCGTCTTCCATTATCTGCAGAAGAATATTAAAGATGTCAGGGTGTGCTTTTTCCACCTCGTCAAAAAGGATAACCGAGTAGGGTTTTCTGCGTACAGCTTCAGTTAATTTCCCGCCTTCTTCATAACCAACGTAACCGGGAGGAGCTCCTATAAGCTTGGCAACTTCGTGTTTTTCCATGTATTCACTCATGTCCATCCGTATCATGGAATCTTCGCTTCCGAATAGGAACCTCGCAAGACATCTTGCCAGTTCTGTTTTTCCAACTCCTGTTGGTCCCAGAAATAGAAAGGTTCCTATCGGGCGTCGTGGATTTTTAAGACCACTCCTGGTCCTTCTTATTGCCCTGGCTACTGCACTGACTGCTTCTTCCTGGCCTATCAGTCTCTGATGGATCTCTTCTTCCATCTTTACGAGTCTGCTGCTTTCCTTCTCTGTCAGATGAAGAACTGGAATACCTGTCCACTCAGCAACGATCTCGGCAATCTGATCGACGTCTACTACCGGTTCGACCATATCTCTACTTGCGTGCCATTCCTTTCTCATCGTCTCGAGTTCTTCAGAAAGTCTACGTTCCTCGTCTCTTAGAGAAGCAGCTTTTTCAAACTCCTGGGAATAAACGGAAGCTTCTTTTTCCTTGCGTACAGAATCAAGTTTCTGTTCCTGCTCCCTAAGCTCCTGTGGTAATTCCAGGGTTTGAAGACGTGCTCTGGCAGCAGCTTCATCTATTACATCAATGCCTTTATCAGGAAGGAAACGGTCGCTTATGTACCTCGCTGAAAGAACTGCTGCTGATTCAATAGCAGCATCGGTTATTTTTACCCTGTGGTGAGACTCGTACCTGTCTCTCAGTCCTTTTAGAATAGCGACTGAATTTTCAACGTCAGGCTCGTCAACCTTTATTGACTGAAAACGTCTTTCAAGAGCAGCATCTTTTTCTATGTTCTTTCGATACTCGTCCATTGTGGTTGCACCAATAACCTGAAATTCCCCCCTAGCGAGGGATGGTTTCAGGATATTTGCTGCATCTACAGCACCTTCGGCTCCTCCTGCACCTACAATTGTGTGGATCTCATCAATAAAGATTATTACATCTTTTGTCTCGGAGAGTTCCTTGACGAGCTTCCTCATACGTTCCTCAAATTCTCCCCTGTACTTTGTCCCGGCAACAAGGTTACCCATGTTAAGCTGAACTACTCTTTTACCCTGTAGGGGCTCCGGCACGTCTCCGCTTACAACTTTCTGTGCGAGTCCCTCAACAATGGCTGTCTTCCCTACACCAGGATCACCAATAAGAACAGGGTTGTTCTTGGTACGTCTTGATAATATCTGTATAAGTCTTTTAATTTCTTTTCCTCTTCCAATAACCGGGTCAAGATCTCTTTTTTTTGCCATTTCTGTCAGATCTATGCCAAGCTGGTCAAGACTTGGAGTTTTTGATCTGGGTTGCTTCTTTGGGCTTCCAGTGGATACTGTACCTTCCTCCTCCGGTTGACTTTCCGAGCTGGAAAGCAGATGTTTTAGTTCAAGCCTTACAGAGTTGGCATCAATACTACTTGCCGAAAGCACCTGAAATGCTATTCCCTCATTCTCGGCAAGAAGACCCAGAAGAATATGTTCTGTTCCAACATAATTCACCTTAACGTTTCTGGCTTCTCCTATTGCAAGATCAAGAACCCGTTTTGCTCTTGGACTCAAAGGAAGATCAACAGGTCTAAGTTTTGCTGATCTTGAACCTATCATCTCCTCAACGTGCTGTTTCATCTCTCCAAGGTCAACTCCAAGGTTCTGAATGACCTGCACCGCTACACCTTCTCCTTCTGCGATCAAACCAAGCAATATATGTTCTGTACCAATAACATCATGGCCCAGTCTCAGGGCTTCACGATGGGCAAGTTGAACTACCTTTTTGCCTCTCTCCGTAAAAAATTGCCACATAATACTTTGCTCCTTCCTTTATCAACATGTTTCACCCAAAAAGGCGAAACAGGAGTTTTCAATCCTCATGTGTTAAACCTGCAATCTGATATCTTTGACCATTAGTGACCTGGATTAATATATTTTATTGCTGATTTTTGGTATCCAGATCCCTTATTCTGTCCCTGAGAAAAGCTGCATATTCATAATCTTCATCAAGAACAGCCTTTACCAGTTTGTCCTGATATCCTTCCATTTTCCCGCAATTATCACTCTCTTTTTTCTCTCCGTTTTCAAAGTCAATGTCCAGTGGAGTCATAAATTGCAGAAACTCCCTTTTACACTCTGAGCAACCAAGACTGTTGTCGGTCAAGTACTCATCAAGAGATATTCCACAATTACTACAAAGAACTACTGCTTTTATATTATGATCGCTGTTTTCTATCTTTATTCCGTTCTTGCGATCTTTTATTTTGCCTAAAATATTTCCTGAAGAAAAAACTTCCAGAAGACATTCAGCACATAGATTTATCTCTGAATAAACTCCGTTAATGTTCTGGCTAAGATGGACAGTGGCCTCTCGATCTCTACAATTTTCACATAACACTGTCCTCACCTCCTTATTTTACGACAAAGCCAGACCTCGCAACATCCTCTTGAGCAGGTCTGCCTGAAGCACTTTTCGCTTGTAGGGAGAAATATCAAAAACATCTGAACCAATTTCATCAAGATATCTCAAGGCAACCTCTATAAGCAGTCTTTCCCTTGGGTTAATCATCTTGCGAACCTGGAGCGAATAAAGCAGTTTCTTGATCTCCTGTTCGTTAATCGAGTCTCCAACAATTTCTTCTATGTGTTTTAGTCTTTTTTCAGGATGGTCGTAACATATCTTTACGATCCTAATATATCCATGGCCACCTCTCTGGCTTTCAACAAGATATCCTCTTTCCGGAGTGAATCTGCTCCTTAAAACATAGTTTATCTGACTTGGTACACATCCAAAAGATTCGGCAAGGTCTTTCCTGCTTAGAGATACTGAATCACTGGAATCATCGTTTTGCAAAAGATCATTTATGTAAGACTCGATTATTTCTGTCAGACTTTGCATTGATATCCTCCTTACCTTTTGTGATACAAATACAATTCTATGCTATTGGTCAGTATTAGTCAATACCCTTTTACTTTAAACGGCAAAGCAAAAGGGTATTCTCTTAAAAAATCAGTTCTGTCCTGTTCTGGATTCACTACCCTCAATCAGACGGGAAATATTCGACCTGTGCCTGTAACATGACAGCATCGCCAGCAGAAAAGAAATTATCGCGAAGACATGCTCTTCACCTGTAAGTATAAAAAAGCAGGGCAAAGAGAACAGCGAAATAAGGGAGGCAATTGATACATAGCGGGTAAATTTAAGGAAAATAATCCACACTAAACCTCCTAAAGCTGCTACAAAGAATGAAAGGGGCGGAGAAAAGAATATGACAACTCCGAAAGTGGTTGAAACTCCTTTTCCTCCTCTGAAACCAAGCCAGATGGGAAAGTTGTGTCCACAGACAGCGGCAAGTCCGGTTAGTCCTGTAAGCCACGGTTCATTAAATCCTGCGGCAAAAGCTACAAGAAGGACTGCTCCTCCCTTGAACATGTCGAAAAAAGCTACAAGAACCGCCCATTTTATACCCAGGGTTCTGTTTACGTTGGTCGCTCCAATGTTACCTGAACCAAATCTACGAATGTCATCACCATGAACGATCTTGAAAACAAGATATCCTGAAGGGAGGGAACCCATAAGATAGCCGATCACAGTCCACAACAAATAAGCCATGTTACCTCCTTATAATAAAGGCATCTACGATCACTGCATCCTTTTGTCTGACTATAACCGGATTTACATTTATCTCTTCAATAAAAGTATCACAGGCAATGATCCTTGAAATATCTGAAACCATATTAGCAAGACCAGAGATGCACAAACCGCTTTTTCCCCAGAGACCTTTAAGAAGTGGAGCACCCCTGAGAGACTCTATCATTTCTTCCGCCATTTTTCCTGAAACTGGAGCCAGCATTGAAGAGTAGTCATCCAGAAATTCAACATAGATTCCTCCGATACCAACAGAAATGACCGGTCCAAAGATCCTGTCCCTCCTGGCTCCGATCATACACTCAATACCGCTCTTTATCATTTCCTGAACCAGGACTCCTGTGATCCTTGCCCTGGAATTGCTTTTTGACGCTCTTTCAAGAACCCTTCCATAGGCATTTCTGACTTCTTCCTCGTTTTTCAGATCAAGTTCAATGATCCTTGCCTCTGATTTACGTAAAATGTCTGGAGACATTACTTTAACTGCAACTGGATATCCGATCTCATTTGCAGCATCGAGAGCTTCTTCAAGGGAATTGCAAAGTTTTTCATTCGTTATCCCCATATCGAAAAAGGAGAGAAATCTTTTTGCGCTGTACTCCGTAAATTCTCCGGGACAATAATCCAAAGAATGAAAGTCAATGTCACAGGAAATATCGGTGATGTCTTTTTTGAAAGACGACCAGCCAGCAAAAGCTCCAACTGCACTGGAACAAAGAGAAATACTTTCATAAACCGGAACACCATAACTGCGCAGATCTTCCATTCCTTCAGTATTGTGGTCTCCAGCCGGCAACCAGACGCAAACAACAGGTCTATTATTCTGTTTAAAATATTTTTTTATTGAACTTGTTATTTCACTAGCTGTCTCTGGAATTAACAGCGAGATCACAACAATGATAATATCTATCTCGTGATCTTCAACGAGTTCTTTTACAAGAGCTGAGAACTTTTCCGGTGTCTCAAGCAATGTGTTATTAACAACAAGGGGATTAAAATCCCTCAAGTTGTGACTGATAATATGGGAAATTCCTTCTTTGGTAACCTTTGACAGGCCCTCAACCTTAAGACCGGATACTTTGCAGTGATCCGCAAGCAAAGCACCTGCTCCCGCTGAAGTTGTCAATATTCCTGTTCTTAGCCCTCCTGGCCTGGATCTTTGGTCGAAAAGCCAGGCAAGTCCCGCGATCTCAGCAATATCACGGATCTCAATAACTCCGTTCTGCTTCATTGCAGAATTCCATAATCTTTCATCATCGCTCAGTACTGCCGTATCACTCCTGTTTTTTTCAGGAAAAAGCTTGTCCCTGCAAGTTCTGAAAACGGCTACCGCTATCTCTCTTTCCCTGGCCTTTTCTACAAGGGAAAGAAATCTACGTCCATTTCTCAATTCGTCAATGCACAGCACTATCAAATTTACACCTGGATCTTCCAGGATAGCTTCTGTAAAATCAAGAATATCAAGATCTACCTCAAGACCGGTTGTTATGACATATCTGAAGTTGACTCCCCTTGCAACTGCAGCTGAATATGAAACAAATCCGAAAGTTCCGCTCTGTGAAATATAGGCAGTACCACCGCACTTCTTACTTTCCCTGAAAATCAACGGAGAGTAGGTCATCGGAATGGAATCCGGAAAATTCACCAACCCCTGACTTTCCGGACCGACTAATCTTACATTGTTTTCTATTGCAATATTTTTTATTTCAGTCCAGTCTTCTGATTCGACCGCTATATTTCTTTTCCCCGTATCCATTATTATGAGAAAGGGAATACCCTTGGTTCCGCATTTTCTTAAAGTATCCCTGAAATCTTCATCAAGTCCATTATAAAGGAGTACATCCGAACTGCCTGGAATATCCAGTATGTCAGGATAACATTTAAACCCAGAGATTTCCTCGTAATACGGATTTACAGGAAAAAGACTTCCTGAAAAACCAAACTCACCAAGAAGCTCAAGAGGTCTGGAGGACAACAGCCCCGATGCAGGTGTAGCACCTGCGATAACGATGCTTCTGGGCAAAAGTAGTTTTGACAGTTCTTTAACAGTCATATCATTCACTCCGGAAAAAATAATACTTCTGTACGATTATAACTGACAAATACGATCACAGGAGAGTCTGTTGCAAGTTCTTTTGAAAAAAGTGCCTGTAAGTAAACAAGACAAGTCGAATGCAATCCACGAAAAAAGGGAACGCCCCTGGCGTTCCCTTATCTTTCTATGGTGCGGAGGGGGAGACTCGAACTCCCACAGCCGTAATTGGGCCACTAGATCCTTAGTCTAGCGCGTCTACCAGTTCCGCCACCCCCGCGCAGCGAAAGTAATTATAAAGGTCTAAAGCAAAAGCGTCAATACTAATTACTGGAAAAATCTTTTCTCCTTTATTCTCGCCGACTTGCCGCTGCGTGAACGAAGATAGTAAAGCTTAGCTCTTCTGACTTTTCCGTGTCTCTTGACCTCTATCTTGTTTATGGAAGGACAATGTACAGGGAATATCCTTTCCACACCTATACCACCTGAAACTTTCCTGACTGTAAAGGTCTCGTTTATTCCACCATGTTTACGTGCTATGACGACACCCTCGAATACCTGAATCCTCTCCCTGCTTCCCTCAGTTACCCTTACGTGAACCTTCACTGTATCACCTGGTCCAAAGGATGGTATTCCTTCCTTCTGGAATTTTTTCTCTACCAGATCGATCCTGGGATCCATTAAAATTACCTCCCTTTTTAACAAATAGAATTGTCAAATATTATCTTCTTTTTATCTGAAACCAAAAAATCTGTCCATGATTACTGCTGTTCTACTGCCAATAGGAAGAGAAAGATCATCTTTAAAAGAACCTCCTCTTACATCCTGAAGAAGAGAATCGTACCGAATGCTTCCTTTTCCTTCATTTGTGAGATCAAGAACGAATAGTATAGGCCTGTTCAGTTCAAGCATTTTCCTCTTGAGATCAAGCCAGTGTACCCCTGCCTCTGCCTTATTACCGGTTATACCAACAGTAAATGCACGTTCTTTATCCTTCCTTTCGATCCATCGAAGGGAAGATTCCAGAGAAGGTTGACATTTGACCTGAGCTTTAGCTTTCTGTCCCTGTCCCATATCTTTTTCTTTTTCTGATCCTTCATTCATTTCTTCCAGTTCTCTTTTAACAAAAGCACGGTCATTCCCTGAAGGAGAGCAGTAAAAAAAGCGATCTATCCCAAAAAAGTAACCTGTCTTGACAAGTTTACGCATTTCATCAGGCCAATGGTTTTCTGGTAGGGATTCCTCTACTTTTTTCTGTCTTCCCGGTCCGTCTAACACAGTAAGGTAGACACTACTTTGAACATAAGGAAGAATATTTGCTCTCGCAAGAAGGTCAGGTCTTCTGTAAAGAGTCCTCAAAGAAGCTTCCCTTCTTCTCCATTTGCGAATATTATCCTCATGTCCGGAAAGCAGAACTTCTGGGACCTCCCTGCCATCCCAGACACTGGGTCTGGTGAAATGAGAATGATCCAGCATTCCGCGGTAGAAAGAATCTTCCACAACAGCCGTATCTTTTCCCACTACTCCTGGAACTCTGCGGGAAACTGCATCCATTATAGCCATTGCCGGGATCTCTCCACCAGTGACTACAAAATCCCCTATCGAAATTTCAAGGTCTACGTATTTCTCTGTTATCCTTTCATCTATTCCTTCATAATGTCCGCAAATAATAATAATATTCTCACGTGCGAAAAGAGTTTCCACAGTTTCCTGTGTCAAAATAGCACCCTGGGGACTTGGATATACAACGATACCGGGCTTCCCATCTGAACGGGCTGATTCTATAGCCTCTTTCAGCGGTTTTGCCATAAGTACCATGCCTCCGCCTCCGTAGGCATAATCATCTATCTGTCTGTAACTACCGCTTCCAAAACGTCTCAGATCAACTATCTCGACTTGGAGCAAACCCTCTTTTACAGCTCTGCCAATTATGCTGGTAGATAAAAAGGATTCAAAAAAATCGGGAAATGCAGTTATCAGGGTAAATTTCATAAAAGGAAGATCACAGCCCTTCTATGAGATCCACTTTCATTATTCCAGCAGAAACATCTATACTCCTGATGAATTTTTTAACTGCCGGGATGTATCTTAACCTGCCTTCTTCGCCTCTGACAATGTACAGGTCATACTCACCACTTTCTGCCACTTCTTCCACTCTACCCAGAAATTCTTCTGTGTCTTCTACGAGAACTGAAATACCCACAAGATCATCAACCCAGTATGCACCTTCTTCAAGTTTTACTCTTTCATTTTCCGCTATCTTTACTAATAATCCTGAAAGAGATAAAGCTTTTTCCGGTGTTGAGATCTCCTCCGTATCAATAAGAAAATGTTTTTTGCCAGGCAGATATCTTACGTTATTAACAGAAAGGGTACAGCAGAATTCGTCATCCCCGTTGTACAGGTCAAGGGTTTTCATATTGGAAAACCTTTCAGGGAAATCAGTAAGGGGCGATATTCTCAACGTCCCCTTAATTCCGTGCTTCCCTATTATTCTGCCAACAGTAAATAGTTTTCTGCCCATTGAACCTCCCTGATAATTATCAGTCCTCGATATCAACATCTACCCTGTCGCCTGATTTTACTGCTGAAGCCTTTGCAAGCAGACGTATAGAGTTGATGGTAGCTCCTCTTTTCCCTATTACCCTGCCAATATCGTCCCGGGCGGTCTTTATGGTAACCTTTACATTACCCTTGGAATCCGTAGTTGTTTCCACACCGACTTCTTCCGGATGGGTTACCAGGCCCTTAACTATATATTCCACCAGAGAACTGTATTCTGGCATCCTTAATCAGCCTGACTTTTCGTTTCCTGGAACTTTTCCCAGGCTCCGCTTTTCTTAAGCAGGCCTCTTGCAGTATCAGATGGTATAGCACCTGCACTGAGCCAATGTACTGCCCTTTCCTCATCCACTTTTATCTCTGCTGGATCCACCATGGGATCATAGGTCCCAAGTAACTCAATAAACCTGCCGTCCCTGGGTGATCTTGAATCAGCTACTACTAAACGATAAAAAGGGTTTTTCTTGCGCCCGTATCTTGCAAGACGAATTCTTACTCCCATTTACCTAACACCTCCTGAAATATATTTACAGCTGTCAAGCTATATATTATCCGTTCTGCAAACAGGACGGATTTAAAAGAAATTGCCCGGTAAACCCGGCATTTTTCCTTTCTTGCCTTTGCCAAAACTTTTCCACATTTTGTTCATCTGGTTATGCTGTTTTAAGACCTGATTAACCA
>Ga0209943_1001090_pt1 | contig 17439 bp, 14 predicted proteins | sample SalPonR1_B_D2_MG_FD_185698 | JGI IMG/M metagenome (GOLD analysis project Ga0209943, IMG submission 185698) | Salt pond soil microbial communities from South San Francisco under conditions of wetland restoration - Salt Pond MetaG R1_B_D2_MG... ... | reverse complement strand
CGGCATCGGTGCGGCCATCATGATGGGGGCGCGTCGCGGCCTGTTCTCCAACGAAGCCGGATTGGGCAGCGGCCCGAACGTGGCGGCCGTGGCGTGGGTGCCGCACCCGGTCAACCAGGGCATCGTGCAGATGCTCAGCGTATTCATCGATACCGCCATCATCTGTTCCTCGACCGCATTCATCATCATCATGTCCGATGTCTACATCGTGGACGGAATGAACGCAGTCGACGGCGTGGTGATGACCCAGGCCGCGCTACAGGACCACGTGGGCGCCTGGGGACGCGGATTCGTATCGGTGGCGCTGATGCTGTTCGCGTTCAGTTCAATCCTTTACAACTACTATCTTGGCGAAAACAGCCTGAACTACTTCAGCGAGGAGAACAAGCATCTGTTCAACGCGTTCAGGGCCGTGGTGCTGCTGCTGATCCTGTGGGGCTCGGTGCAGGATCTGACCACGGTATTCGCGTTCGCCGACCTGACCATGGCGCTGGTGGCGCTGGCCAACATCACCGCGCTGGTGATTCTGGTGCCGGTGGGCATGCGCGTGATGCGCGACTACGAGCAACAGCGCCGCGCCGGCAGAACGCCGGTCTTCAACCCCGATGACTTCCCGGATCTCGATATCGATCGCGACGCCTGGCGCGACGCTGCCGATTCGGTGACCGAAAATAGATCTCAGACGCCCGCCCGGTAAACATTGAGACGGTTTCTACATGTTGCGGCGGTACTCGCCGCCGACCTCGTAAAGCGCGTGGGAAATCTGTCCCAGGGAGTGGTACTTGACCGCCTCGATCAGCGCCTCGAAGGTGTTGGCTCGATCACGAGCGCGTGACTGGAGCTGATCCAGCACGTTGGGCCCCAGCGGGTTTCGCGCGGCCTGGAAGCGGCGCAGGTGCTTGATCTGGTGGTTCTTTTCAGACTCAGTCGAACGGATAAGCTCGACCTCCGGCAGGTCTTCCTCTTCGCCCTTGTTCGGCTTGAAGGTGTTGACGCCGATGATCGGCAGGCTGCCGTCGTGCTTCTTCGACTCGTAGTACATCGACTCTTCCTGGATCTTGCCGCGCTGGTACATCGAATCCATCGCACCCAGCACGCCGCCGCGCTCGGAAAGCGCCTCGAATTCCTGGTAGACGGCCTCTTCGACCATGTCGGTGAGGTACTCGATGATGAAGCTGCCCGACCAGGGGTTTTCGCACATGTTCAAGCCAAGCTCGCGCGCGATGATCAGCTGGATCGCCACCGCCCTTCGTACCGATTCCTCTGTGGGCGTGGTAATGGCCTCGTCGTAGGCGTTGGTGTGCAGACTGTTGCAGTTGTCGAACAGTGCATACAGCGCCTGCAGCGTGGTACGGATGTCGTTGAACTGGATTTCCTGCGCGTGCAGCGAGCGGCCCGAAGTCTGGATATGGTACTTGAGCATCTGCGAGCGCTTGTTGGCGCCGTAGCGTTCGCGCATCGCGCGCGCCCATATCCGCCGGGCGACCCGGCCGATGACCGCATACTCCGGATCCATGCCGTTGGAAAAAAAGAAAGACAGGTTGGGCGCGAACTTGTCGATATCCATGCCGCGCGACAGGTAGTACTCGACGATGGTGAAACCATTCGACAACGTGAAGGCCAGCTGGCTGATGGGGTTGGCGCCCGCTTCGGCGATGTGGTAGCCGGAAATCGACACCGAGTAGAAGTTGCGAACCTGGTGCTCGGTGAAATACTGCTGGATGTCGCCCATCATGTGCAGCGCGAACTCGGTCGAGAAGATGCAGGTGTTCTGCGCCTGGTCCTCCTTGAGAATGTCCGCCTGCACCGTGCCGCGCACGCTCGAAAGCGTCTCGGCCTTGATCTTTTCATAGGTTTCGCGATCCAGCAGTTCGTCGCCGGTGATGCCGAGCATTTTCAATCCCAGCCCGTCGTTGCCGGCGGGTAGATCGCCCTCGTATTTCGGCGGTCGCTTGTTATCGCTGTTGTCGTCGCCATCGCCCGGGAAACGCTCGGCCTTGAGCTTGTCGATTTCATCCAGCCTGCCCTGCTCGGCCAGGTACTTTTCGACCTGCTGGTCGATGGCGGTGTTCATGAACATCGCCAGTATCATCGGCGCCGGACCATTGATGGTCATCGACACCGAAGTGGTCGGCGCGCACAGGTCGAAGCCCGAGTAAAGCTTCTTCATGTCGTCTAGGGTTGCAATGGACACGCCCGAATTGCCGACCTTGCCGTAGATGTCGGGCCGTTCGTCCGGGTCCTCGCCGTACAGTGTCACCGAATCAAAGGCCGTCGACAGCCGCGCGACGTCCTGACCGTGCGAAAGATAGTGGAAGCGCCGGTTGGTGCGCTCCGGTGTTCCTTCACCGGCGAACATCCGGGTCGGATCCTCGCCGGCCCGGCGATACGGATAAACGCCGCCGGTGTAAGGGTATTCGCCGGGCAGGTTTTCCTTGCCCAGATAATTGAGGCGATCGCCCCAGTCGCGGTATTTCGCGGCAGCAATCTTGGGGATCGGGTTTCCGGACAACGACCGGCGGTAATTGTCGCCACTGATTGCCTTGCCGCGAACGGTATAGCTGTAGGTATCTGCGGTGATCCCCTCCAGCTTCTCCGGCCAGCTGCGCAGCAGCGACAGGCTCTCGGCATCCAATGCGTCAAGTTTGTCGTTATAGGCCTGGCGCAGCTGAGCAAGAGCCGCGGCCATGGCCTGCGGCAGGTCATCGGTGTTTTCGGGGTTTTCAAAACGCACCAGCTCGTCCGGCAGCGCCGGGTCCTCGAGCTCTGACAGCGCGCTGTACAGGCTCTGTGCGCTCGAGGCGGCTTCTGCCTGGGTTTCGATACGCTGGTTTACCGCGCGACCCTGCTCTGCGATTTCGGCCAGGTAGCGCTGGCGGTTGCCCGGGATCAGGGCGGTGGCGCGGGGTTCTTTCGTCGCAGTCTCGATGGCCGGCGACCAGATGCTCTCGTCCAATTCGAGCTTTTCACGCATAAGCCGGCACAAATTGACGAACATCCAGGTCACGCCCGGGTCGTTGAACTGGCTGGCGATGGTCGGGTAGACCGGCACCTGCTCATCGTCCAGGTCGAATTTCAGGCGGTTGCGCTTCCATTGTTTCCTGATATCGCGCAGCGCGTCTTCGGCACCCCGCTTCTCGTACTTGTTCAGGATGACCATCTCGGCGTAGTCGATCATGTCGATCTTCTCCAGCTGGCTGGCCGCGCCGTAGTCGGAGGTCATGACGTAAACCGGAAAATCCACCAGGTCGACGATCTCGGTGTCGGCCTGGCCGATGCCGGCGGTTTCGACCAGTACCAGGCCGAAGCCGGAGGAGCGCAAAAAGCCGATGCACTGCTGCAGCACCTCGCTGGTCGCCAGGTGCTCTCGGCGGGTGGCCATGGAGCGCATGTAGACACGCTCGGAACGCAGCGTGTTCATCCGGATTCGGTCGCCAAGCAGCGCGCCGCCGGTGCGCCGGCGGGTCGGATCGACGGCCAGGATCGCGATCTTGATTTCGGGGAAATACTGCAGGAACCGATTGACCAGCTCGTCGGTCACCGATGACTTGCCGGCGCCGCCCGTGCCGGTCAGACCGACCACGGGCACTCGGGCGTCCGATACCGTGTCCTTTTGAGGCCGAGCCACTTCGTGCTCCGACAACGAGCCGTTTTCGATGGCACTCAACGCCTGCGCAATATCGCCGTATTCCGATGTCTTGTCGGCAGCCGGTAAACCGGAATCCGCAACCGTGCGGGTCGCGCGCGCCCTTCGCGTGCGATCTACGAGGTCCTCGATCATTTCCTTGAGACCCATCTGCATGCCGTCGTCCGGATGGTAGATGCGCTCCACCCCGGCTTCGTGCAGCGCCCGGATCTCCTCCGGCGTGATGGTGCCGCCTCCGCCACCGAAAACCCGGATGTGCGAGGCGCCGCGCTCAGCCAGCATTTCGACCATATATCGAAAGAACTCGTTGTGTCCGCCCTGGTATGAACTGACCGCGATCCCGTCGGCGTCCTCCTGGATCGCTGCATCGACGATGTCGCGAACCGAGCGATTGTGGCCCAGGTGAACCACCTCGCAGCCCTCGCCCTGGATCAGTCGGCGCATGATGTTGATCGCCGCGTCGTGGCCGTCGAACAGGCTCGCGGCCGTCACGAAGCGCAGCGGCTGCTCGGTGCTGCGGGTCTGGCTGGACAATTGTTCTGCGGTCTGGCTCATGGCGAAAAATCCGGTCGATTCTCGGGTCAGTCGTTCATTTTAACCGCTATCGGTCGTTGGAGCCGTCGTGCCGCGACCCGCATCGCGGGGCGGGTTCCGCGGTAAATTCAGCCCCGCGGGGCCGGGTAGCCGACAAAATTATTGATCAGGATCATCTGGAACTGGAAATCACTTCGATTTAGAGCGATAATGATCCCCATGCATGACACTCAAACCAAAATGCCCGAGCGCACCGCCCTGGACGCCATGCCGGTTGCGGAAATGGCGCGCCACGCCGAGGACGCGGCCCAGTTTCTGAAGCTGATGGCGAATCCGCACCGCCTGATGGTTCTTTGCCACCTGCTCGATGCCGAGATGTCGGTGTCGGAAATCAACGAGCACCTGCCGCTGTCTCAATCGGCGCTGTCCCAGCATCTGGCGGTTCTGCGCAACAGCGGCATGGTCCGGACCCGAAGGGAGCAGCAGACGATTTATTACTCGTTGGCCAACGACGGGGTGCACGCCATCATTGCCGAACTCTACCAGCAGTTCTGCGCGCCGCACGTCAACGATTCACCCTGAGTTTTTCGACTGTCCGCATCATCTCCACGCAAACAGGACAGGCTCGAGCGAGGCTTCACTGACCGACGAACAAGCGTCTCACACGCAGACGCCCGCCACCGTCGACGGTACCGATGCCCATGAATCCCCCAGACGAGTAGATGCGAACTTGCTCGGCCGCCGCAAAATCCGTCTCGACGACTTTGCCGTGACCGATATCGGTTGCATCCGCGGCGTCCAGGGTCACTCGAGGCAGTGCGGCCAATGCAGCATCCGGCGTCAATAGCAGGGCTCGCGCTTCGGCAGGCTCCATGTCCTCAAGCCGCTCCAGCGACACCGCGTCGGAGACCGAGAAAGGCCCACTGAATTCCCTTCGCAGCCCGCTCAGGTGGGCACCGCAGCCCAGTCGTTCGCCGACATCCATCGCAATCGAGCGGATATAAGTGCCTTTGCTGCAGTTCACGCGCAGCGTCAGGTTCGGCAAGTCGAATCCAAGCACGTCGAGACGGTGGATCGTCACGCGCCTGGGTTTGCGCTCCACTTCGATACCGGCGCGCGCCAGATCGTGTAAACGGCGGCCCTTGTGCTTGAGGGCGGAGTACATCGGCGGCACCTGGTCGATGGGCCCGCGGAAGTCGTCCAGCACATCTTCGAGCGCCGCCCGGTCGATCTCCGGCACCTCGCGTCGCTCGATCACCTCACCCTCGGCATCACCGGAGGCCGTAGTCTGCCCGAGCGTCACCTGGGCGACGTAGCCTTTGTCGGCATCGAGAAGAAAAGCCGACACCTTGGTCGCCTGGCCGAAGCACAGCGGCAACAGGCCGGTCGCGAGCGGATCCAGTGCGCCGGTATGCCCGGCCTTGCGGATGCCGAGCACGCGCTTGGCGCGTGACAACGCAGCGTTGGACGTCAAGCCGAGCGGCTTGTCGAGAAGCAGAATGCCATCGGTATTTTCGGACTTGGTGGAAGTCATTTCAAATTCATTTCAACCACGAAGGCCGCGAAGAACACGAAGAAAAGCCCATCTCGTACCGGGAAGTTCCGGCCCGACCCTTCTGGCGCGTGGCACTTCGCGGTTCTGAGAGGATTTCGGTCACCCCAGGCTTCGGCAAGTGTCGGGGCAACCCGGTTTTACCTTCGTGTTCTTCGTGCCCTTCGTGGTTCAGCTTTTTTTGGGTGGTTAACGGCAAAGCCCGGGTTTCAGTCCCGGCGCTTTTTCGCCGCTGCGAGCAGTTGTTCGATGCGCTGACCGGATTCGCTGGCAGTGTCGTGGATGAATTTCAGCGTGGGCACGATTCTCAGCCTAACCCGGCCGGCCAGTTGGTGGCGGATCTGGCCGGTTGCGTCGCCGAGCATCCGCATTACCTCGGATGCCTTGTCGATTTCCAGCACCGAGATGTAGACCTGGGCGTGCGAAAGATCTCGCGACACTTCGACGTCGGTCAGACTGATCAGCGACGGCAGCTCCGGCTCGACCTCGACCCGGAGAATGTCCGCCAGCTCGCGACGCAGCAGGCCGGCAACGCGCTCGGGACGGCCGCTCACGATTCCAGCGTACGGGCGACTTCGTAGCGCTCGAAGCACTCGATCTGGTCGCCCGGCTTGACGTCGTTGTACTGCTTCACGCCGATGCCGCACTCGGTACCGGCCTGCACTTCCTTGACGTCGTCCTTGAACCGGCGCAGCGATTCCAGCTCGCCCTGGAAGACCACGACATTGTCGCGCAACACGCGGATCGGATTGGCGCGCTTGACCGCGCCCTCCACGACCAGGCAGCCGGCGATCGCGCCCAGCTTGGACGAACGGAACACATCCTTGACTTCGGCCAGACCAATGATCTCTTCCTTGACCTCGGTGCCCAGCAGACCGGAGATCGCCTTCTTGACGTCGTCGATCGCCTCGTAAATGATGCTGTAGTAGTTCAGGTCGAGATCATTCTCGCTGATCGCCTTGCGCGCCGAGGCATCGGCACGGACGTTGAATCCAATGATGATAGCGTTGGACGCCTGCGCCAGCGCGGCGTCGGATCCGGTGATGCCGCCGACACCCGACGAAATCACGTTGACCTTGACCTCCTCGTTGGACAACTTGGTCAGCGAATCGCGCAACGCCTCGGCCGAGCCCTGCACGTCGGCCTTGATCACCAGGTTCACGCTCTGCTGCTCGCCGGCACCGGTAGCGCCGTCCTCGCCCATCTGGTCGAACAGATTCTGCAGCTTGGCGGCCTGGCGCTCGGCCAGCCGGCCTTCGCGCGCCGACGACTTGCGCTGCTCCGCCGCGTCGCGCGCCTTGCGCTCGTCGGCGACGACCAGTACTTCGTCCCCGGCATTGGGCACGCCGGAAAGGCCCAGCACCTCGGCCGGAATCGAAGGGCCGGCCGAGTCGATCGGCTGGCCTGTTTCGTCGAACATGGCGCGGACACGACCGTACTGTTCCCCGGCCAGCACCATGTCGCCTTTCTTGAGCGTGCCGTCCTGGACCAGAATGGTGGCCACGGGCCCACGCCCCTTGTCCAGAGACGACTCGACCACCACGCCGCGGGCCCGGTGCTCGGGCACGGCCTTGAGTTCCATCACTTCGGACTGAAGCAGCACGGCTTCGAGCAGATTGTCGATTCCCTCGCCGGAAATCGCCGAGACCGGCACGAAGATTTCCTGGCCGCCCCACTCTTCGGGCACGACTTCCTCGGCCGAAAGCTCGTTCTTGACCCGGTCGAGATCGGCATCGGGCTTGTCGATCTTGTTGACCGCCACGATCAGCGGCACACCCGCGGCACGCGCGTGCTGGATGGCTTCCTTGGTCTGCGGCATCACGCCATCGTCGGCGGCCACGACCAGAATCACGATATCGGTGGCCTGCGCGCCGCGCGCACGCATCGAGGTAAACGCGGCATGACCCGGCGTATCCAGAAAAGTGATGACGCCGTTTTCGGTCCGAACGTGATACGCGCCTATATGCTGCGTAATGCCGCCGCTCTCACCTTCGGTGACTTTGGCACGGCGAATGAAGTCTAGCAACGAGGTCTTGCCGTGGTCGACGTGCCCCATCACTGTCACCACCGGCGGCCGCGCTACCGCGTCGCCGGCGTCCTCTTGCTCGGTCACCAGCTCGCTCTCGATATCCTGTTGTTCCGCGGGCCTGGCTTCGTGGCCCATTTCCTCGGCCACCAACATCGCGGTTTCCTGGTCCAGCGGCTGGTTGATGGTGACCATGGAACCCATGTTCATCAACGCCTTGATCAGTTCACCCGCCTTGACGGCCATCAACTTGGCCAGATCACCGACGGTAATGGACTCCGGAATCTCGAGCTCGCGCTTGACCGGCTGCGTCGGCATCTGGAATCCGTGTTCGCCGCCCGCGCTGGTGGTCTTGCCGCGCCGTTTCGGCTTGCGTCGCTTGCTCTTGGCCGCGACATGAAGCTCCTCGCGTCCATAACGGGTCTTCCCCGGCTTGTCCTTGCCGCCCTTGCCGCCTCGTGCGTCTTCGTCGCGCTTGCGGCGGGCCTCACGTTCGACTTCAGCCTTGGCCGCGACGGCTTCGGCGCGGGCGCGTGTCTCGGCTTCCTCGCGGGCCTTTTGCTCTTCGGCACGCATCTTTTCTTCTTCAGCCTTGCGTCGCTCGGCTTCGGCCTGTTCGATCTCGCGTGCTTCCTCGGCAGCCTTTTCCTGAGCCTCTTCCTGAGCTCTTTCTTCGGCTTCCATCTCGGCCCGGCGCTTTTCCTCGCGCTCCCGCTCGACCGCTTCGACCTCTTCACGCTGACGGCGAGATTCTTCCAGCGTTTTCAGCGCGGCTTCGCGCTCAGCGTCGGTCTCGCTGGCTTCCTGGATCTCGCCGCGCTTGACATAGGTGCGACGCTTGCGCACCTCGACGTTCACGGTGCGCGAAGGCGCGGGGCCGCGAGTACGACTGCGCCCGGCGCCGCCGGAAGGCACCTTGAGTTCGCTGATCGTCTTGCGCTTGAGCGTGACCTTGCGCGGCGTATCGGACTCCTCGCGCTCTTCGGCCTTGCCGTGCGAGCTGCGCAAGAACGCCAGCAGCTTCTTCTTGTCGTCATTGGTCACCGGTGCATCGGCGGCACCGATCGAAATGCCGGCTTCCTTGAACTGCGCCAGCAACCGATCGGGGGTAACCCCGAGCACTTCCGCCAATTGTGTAACTGTGACCTGCGACATCAAAACTCCTCGGTGACTTCAAGTTTGCTTCCGGTTCTGCTACGGCGAGAATCAACCCTCTTCGGCAAACCAGTGTGCACGCGCTTCCATGATCAGCTTGGCCGCCGTATCCGGGTCAAGATCCTTTACGTCCTCGAGTTCGTCGACGGCGCATTCGGCCAGATCGTCACGCGTGCGGATCCCCTGTTCGGCCAGGCGGAAGGCGATCGTTTCGCTCATGCCTTCCAGCGCGAGCAAGTCCTCGGCCGGCCGATTTTCCTCGAGCTGTTCCTCGGAGGCGATCATTTGCGTGAGCAGCGCATCGCGGGCACGACGCCGCAGCTCGGCGACGATGTTTTCGTCGAACTCCTCGATCGCCAGCAATTCCGACTCAGGAACATAAGCGACTTCCTCGACATTGGTGAAGCCTTCCTGCACCAGTATGCCCGCCAGTTCCTCGTCGACGTCCAGTTTTTCGATGAACATCTGCAGGATGCCGCGAGACTCTTCTTCACCTTTGGTTTCGGCGTCCTCGACAGTCATCACGTTCAGTTCCCAACCGGTCAGCTCCGACGCCAGGCGCACGTTCTGTCCGCCGCGGCCGATGGCCTGCGATAGATTGGCCTCTTCGACCGCAACATCCATGGCCTTGGAATCTTCGTCGACGATGATCGAGTTGACCTCGGCCGGCGCCATGGCGTTGATCACGAACTGCGCCGGGTTTTCATTCCAGAGAATGATGTCGATACGCTCCCCGGCAAGTTCGTTGGAAACGGCCTGCACGCGCGACCCACGCATGCCGACGCAGGCGCCGATCGGATCGGTGCGCGAATCCAGCGCGTGTACCGCAATCTTGGCCCGACGGCCCGGATCCCGGGCAGCGCCCTTGAGCTCCAACAATTCCTGGCCGATTTCCGGCACTTCGATCTTGAACAGCTCGACCAATAATTCCGGCATGGTCCGGCTGACGAACAGCTGCGGGCCGCGCTGCTCTTCGCGCACTTCGTAGAGATAGCCTCGAACGCGGTCGTTGACCCGCACGTTCTCGCCGGGCACGGTGTGCCGGGAAGGAATGAAGGCCTCGGCGTTCTCGCCAAGATCAAGATATATGCCGCCGCGCTCCATGCGCTTGACGCTACCACTCACCAGCTCGCCGACGCGATCCTTGTAGGCTTCGACAACCTGCGCGCGCTCGGCCTGGCGCACTCGCTGGACGATGACCTGCTTGGCGGCCTGCGCGGCGATGCGGCCGAACTCGGGCGGCTCCATGTGCTCTTCAATAAAGTCGCCGACTTCCAGGTCCGGATTGGCCTTTCTTGCCTCGCTGAGGCGAATCTGGCGGTCTTCGGATTCCAGCTCGGCCTCTTCCGGGTCGTCGGAAATGACTTCCCAGCGGCGAAACGCTTCGTAATCGCCGGTCTTGCGGTCGATCGCCACGCGAGTATCGATGTCTTCGACGCTTCGACGGCGTGCCGCCGATGCCAGCGCGGCCTCGATCGCTTCGAATATGATGTCGTGCGAAAGCCCCTTCTCGTTGGAAACGGCTTCGGCGACCTGCAGGATTTCCTTGCCCTTCTTCATAGTGCTCATTATCGACCTTTCCCGATCCTGATTTTCATCGTCCCGCCATGATTTCGTCCATGTCGGGCTTGAGATTGGCGCGGCGGATGTCGTCGAACGAAACCGCGACCTGATCGCCGTCGACGTCCATGACTACCCGCTCATCATCGGCTTCGACGATTCGCCCCGTGAGCTTGCGGCGCTTGCCGGAAGCATCGTCACTGCCGGTATCAACGGGTGCGAAAAGATGAACCTTCGCGCGCTCGCCGACGAATTGCCGGTAGTGTTCGGGCTCGAACAGCGGCCGCTCTATACCCGGTGACGAAACTTCCAGGCTGTAATGCCCCGAAACCGGGTCCTCGACATCCAGCAGCGCTGATACCTCGTTGCTGACGTCCGCGCAATTGTCGATGCTGATGCCCTCGGGCTCGCGGTCTATGTAGATGCGCACGAGCCTGTTCTTCGGATTCGACAGGTATTCCAAGCCGACGAATTCGAAACCCATAGCCTCGATTGCCGGCCTGATCAGCCGGCTCAAATCATCCTGCACCGACATGTCTGATCTCCTGACCTCTCGGGCACCGCCGACGACGGACCCGTCAAATTGACCGTTTTCAACCGAAACCGGCCCCGGAAAACAAAAAAGCCCCTGAAGACCAGGGGCTTTCTTGCACCGATGACCTGGTAGCGGGGGCAGGATTCGAACCTGCGACCTTCGGGTTATGAGCCCGACGAGCTGCCAGACTGCTCCACCCCGCAATCGAGCTGGCTATTGTATCTAAACATTTCCAATTGTTCAAGACGAATAGCCAGAAACATCCAAGTTTCGGCCTGGTTCGCCGATCGCCGACGCTCATCAAGCACCCTGGGAACCTCTGAACACGTCGGCGCGGAGCGTGTTTCAGTGGGAGCCTCCCGCAAAGGCGCCGCCGCGCCCGCGCAGGCTTTGTTCGGAGTTCCCTTAATCCTGAGTCGAAAGCAGCTTGTTGACGCGCTTTACGAATCCGGCCGGGTCGGCGAGCTCGCCGCCGTCGATCAACAACGCCTGGTCCAGCAGCAGATGTGCAAGCTCCGAGCGACGCGCTTCGTCTCCGGTTTCGGCCAGTCTTTCAACCAGCGGATGACGGGGATTGATCTCCAGATCGGGCTTGACATCCGGCACGTCCTGGCCCGCCTGTTTCAGCATGCGGCGCATCTGCAGCGTCATGCCACCGGCCTCTTCGGCAATGCAGCTCGCCGAGTCGGTCAGACGTTTGCTGGGCCGAACGTTGCCGACCCGTTCGCCGAGCAGCTTCTTGATCGTGCCGCACAGTTCGTCGCGCTGCTGCTGCTGTTCCTCGGTGGCTTCTTCACCCTCTTCCGCCGGCGCCTCGAATTCGCCACTGGCAGCCGATTTCAAGGGCTTGCCATCGAACTCGAACAGGTGATTGACCAGCCAGACGTCGATTGGATCGGTCAACAGAAGAACTTCGACCCCCGCCTTGCTGAACGCTTCCAGATGCGGACTTGCCAGCAACTGGTCCATGCTGTCGCCGGTCAGGTACCAGATGGCGTCAGGCTGTTCGCCCGCACGCGCAAGGTAATCGGCCAGCGACACCGAATGCGCTGTTTGTTCGGCCGTGCTCGCAAATCTGAGCAGCCCGGCAATACGCTCGCGATTTTCCGGGTCTTCGATTACGCCTTCCTTGAGCACGTTGCCGAATTCGCGCTGGAATGTTGCCCATGCCTCGCCGCCTTCGTCGGCAAGCTTCTCGATCATGTCCAGAGATCTGCGCACGACCGCGGCGCGAATCTTGTCCAGCAGCGGGCTGTCCTGCAGAATTTCACGCGACACGTTCAGCGGCAGGTCGGCCGAATCGACGATGCCGCGCACGAATCTCAGGTAACGCGGAAGAAGTTGCTCTGCGGCGTCCATGATGAACACGCGCTGGATGTAGAGCTTGACGCCTCGCCGGTCATCCCGGTTCCAGGCCAGGTCGAACGGCGCCTGGCCGGGCAGGAACAGCAGCATCGAGTAGCTTTGCGTCCCTTCAACGTGGTGGTGCGCCCACTTGGCTGGCGGCTGAAGATCGCCCGACAGCCCCTGGTAGAACTCCTCGTATTCGGCGTCTTCGATCTCGGCCTTGGGGCGGATCCACAGCGCCTGGGTGTCGTTGACGATCTCCGGAGCCTCGTCGGACTCGTCGCCCGCCTCAACCACGCGTATCGGGAACGAAATGTGGTTGGAATAGTGGCGCACGATCCGCTTGACGCGATCGGGCTCCAGCAGGTCGCGGTGTTCCTCGGCAAGGTGCAATTCGACCCGCGTTCCGGGCTCCGGCAGCGTCGTTGCCTCCAGCGTGTATTCTCCCTTTCCATCGGACGACCAGCGCACTGCCTGGTCCGCCGGGTCGGCGGCATGACGGGTTTCGACGGTCACACGGTCGGCCACGATGAAGGCCGAGTAGAAGCCCACGCCGAACTGGCCGATCAGCTTGGCGTCGGCCTTCTGATCGCCGCTCAGCGACTCCAGAAACCGCGCGGTGCCCGACCTGGCAATGGTGCCGAGATTCTCGATCACGTCCTCACGCGTCATGCCGATGCCGTTGTCGGTCACGACCAGGGTGTTCTGGGCGGAATCGATGGTGATCGAGATCTGCGCAGCCCCGGCCGTGCCCTGCAGCTCGCTGTCGGTCAATGCCCGGAAGCGCAGTTTGTCCAGGGCGTCGGATGCATTCGAAACGAGCTCGCGCAGGAAAATTTCCCGGTTCGAGTACAACGCGTTGATCATCAGCTTCAGCAGCTGATGGACTTCCGTATCGAAAGCGCGGGTTTCAGTGACTGATTCGGTGGTGTTGTTCGTGTCGTTCATCGGCGAGCAATACTCGTTACGTAACCGCCGATTCAAATGGGCTTCGCGCGCCCGGTTTTCAAGTTCTAACTTCAAGTTCAGCGGTTTTCCGGGCCCTTCAGGAGGCCGCTGCCGGCCCGTGCCGCTAGCCAGGATTTGCATCCCGACGCATGCTTGGTAATAATGCCGGGGTTAGGCAGTTGGCTCACCCCGTACATTCTGCGGAGCGTTTCACAAAAACAACGGCTTTATATGCGCAACCACTATCAGCTCACGATCACCGATTGTCACCGCGCCCGTCATTACACGCTCACCCAGGTGATGCGCCGAGCGGCGCTGGCCGCCGGCGGCACACTTGGCGCGGTGTTTCTCGGCGGCCTGCTCGTGATCTACGCGCTTTCCGGAAGGGTCGAAAAACTCGATACCAACCTGGCCGACCTCAGCGACCGGAATACGGCAATCCAGGAAAGAAACTCGGAACTCCTGGTACGGCAGGCACAGTTGACGGTGCAGGTGGACTCGCGCGCATCCGAGCTCATCGCGCTCAGCGACGACCTGGAGCAGCTCGAAACCATCATCGGTATCAACTCTCCGCCCGCATTGCCGGTAGCCGAACGCATATCTGTCGCGAGCCATACCGCTTTCGAAAAGCGCCTGATGCTCAGCTCGATTCCCAGCGGCTATCCGCTGGAGCAGGCTACCGTTACCAGCAGTTTCGGCATGCGCGAACATCCTGTAGTCGAAGGTACGCGTCTGCACGGCGGCGTTGACCTGCGCGCCAGCATAGGCACCCGTGTCACCGCGACCGCCGATGGCGTCGTCGAATACGCCGGCAACAATGTCGGAAGCGGCATGGGCAAGATGATCAAGATCGTACACAACTACGGTTTCTCGACGATATTCGCCCATTTGAGCGAGGTCGACGTCAAGGTCGGCCAGTACATCAGTCAGGGCGAGCCCATCGGTCGCTCCGGCAACAGCGGCCTCTCCGAGGCGCCCCACCTGCATTACGAGGTACGCTACCTTGAGCGCAGGCTCAACCCCGGTTCTTTCATGGACTGGTCTTTCGAACGCTACCAAACCGTTTTCGAGCAGGAGGAACGGGTCCAATGGCAATCTTTGGCAAGGACCGTGCGCAGCAAAGTGCGCGTAATGGATCAACCATCGTCGCGACAGGCACCGAGTTTGTCGGCAATCTCACCCTGAGCGACATGTTGCACGTCGATGGACGCATCGACGGCGACGTCAGATCCGAATCCAGCGTGGTGATCGGAACAAGCGGTTACCTGAAAGGCCAGGTCAAGGCAGCGACTGTCGTGGTCAGCGGCCGCGTGGAAGGCTCCATCTCTGCCCACCGCCTGGAAATCATCGCTGGAGGATGCGTCGAGGGTGACGTACACATCGTTGACCTGGTCATCGAGCCCGGCGGCCGTTTCAACGGCTCCAGCGAAATACTGGCCGAGAGCGAAGCCGAGGCGAAATCCGCCGGCGACGGCAAATCATCCAAGGGCAACGCGGCTAAAACGGGGAAATCTGCCGAAAGCCTCGCCGACGACGTCGGGTCCGCGTCAACTGCCTGATTCGTCCCGGCGTGATTTTCGCTTGAAATAGAGCGTCCGACCAACCCTAGCGACATCGTTACCGTCGGAATCCACGACGTTGACGTGGTGTTGGTGAAGGTATTTCCCGCCATTTTCGGTCTCTTCAATGACACGGTCCAGATCCGACGTTGCTAGCCTGAACTCCGCCCGAACGGTGCCACGGCCCGGGCGAACGAAGCGGATGTCGGCCGCATAGTCCCAGACCTGGTAGTCACGTCCCAGAAGCTCGATATACATCAGCATGTAAAAAGGATCTGTCATGGCGAACAGGCTACCGCCGAAATGCGTCCCGACGTAGTTCCGATTCCAGAAGCGCGCGTTCAGTTCGACCCGGACGCGCTTCCAGTCGGGCGCGATCTCGCGCACTCGGATTCCGGCCGCCAGGTAAGGTGGCCAGACGTTCATCAGCAATCGGAGTCGTGACGGTTTCATCGGAACTTAGGATTTCGGGAGCCGTGCAAATCTGCGTAGTCTTCAGAACCGCTGTGCGTGCGGCCGTTCCTAGCCAGCTACGTGATCGTTACTAACAGAAGGCCCGGCGCGGGTGCCCCCGGCCGGGCCGATATGCAGTTCTGCCGAAAGACGCGCCGATGCCGGCGCAACGTTCGCGAATCAGTTGCTTGCGCGGCTGGCGAGCTTCTCGCGAATGCGCGCTGCCTTGCCTTCCAGGTTGCGAAGGTAAAACAGCTTTGCACGGCGGACGCGGCCGCGGCGCTTGATCTCGATCGAGTCGATCAGCGGGCTGTAGGTCTGGAAGACGCGCTCAACGCCGGTACCGTGCGACACCTTGCGCACGGTGAAAGCCGAGTGCAGGCCGCGGTTACGACGCGCGATCACGACACCTTCGAACGCCTGCAGGCGCTCCCTATCGCCTTCTCGCACCCAAAGATTGACGACAACCGTGTCGCCCGAGGCGAAATCCGGGACGTCGCGCTGCATCTGTTCCGCATTGATCTGGTCGATAATCGTGCTCATGATCGTGATCCGTATTCGTTGTTCGAGTTAGTGCGGCCTGGAAACTTCGGGCCCGAAAAGTCAAGCATGCAAGTATAACGGATATCCGCGCAATCAGGCAATACCGGTGCGCCTGGATTCATCCGGAAAAGGCGTGTCGCGGCTCGCAGGATTCAGGCTTCTTCATCGAAATTGGTGGCCAGCCAGGCTCTATCCACCTTGTCAAGCCCTGCCGAAGCCAGCAGATCCGGTCTGCGGCGGGCCGTCCGCAGCAAGGCCTGCTCACGCCGCCAGCGCGCGATAGCCGCGTGGTCACCGCCCAGCAGAATTGGCGGAACGCGCTGATTTCGCCACACTTCCGGGCGCGTGTAGTGCGGGCAGTCCAGCAGTCCGTCGCTGAACGAATCCTCGGCCGCCGATGCCTCGTGCCCCAGCACCCCCGCCTGCAGCCGTATCACCGCGTCCATCAGTGCCGCAGCGGCATACTCGCCGCCCGAAAGTACGAAATCGCCGATCGACCATTCTTCGTCGATCAGGGTATCGGACACGCGTTCGTCAATGCCTTCGTAGCGGCCGCAGACCAGGATCAGCCTGGATCGCGCAGCGAGTTGTTCGACGGCGCGCTGGTCCAGCCGTCTGCCCTGCGGGCTGAGCCCGGAAACCGGCGCATCCGATCCCGAGCGGGCCTGCTCGATCGCGCGGGCCAGCGGCTCGGGTCGCATCACCATCCCGGGTCCGCCGCCGTAGGGCCTGTCGTCTACGCTTCGGTGCGCACCTTCGGCATGTTCGCGTGGATTGAAGCAGCGCAGGACGATCCGGTCTTCTTCCAGCGCGCGCCCTGTCAGTCCCATGGCCTTCAGGTGCTCGAACCATTCGGGAAACAGGGTGACGACGTGGATTTCAGTCAGCATCGGTCCATTCGGCCAGCCAGTCGACATCTATGCGGCCACCGGCCAGGTCGACCTTGTCGATGAAATGCCCGGTGACGAACGGCACCAGCAGGTCACCGCCGCCGCTGCGACCGATCTCGAGCACGTCGTGCGCGCCGGCATCCAGCAGGCCGGTCACCTCGCCAAGCAATTCGCCATCGCGGTTGTAGACGGAAAGTCCGATCAGGTCATGCCAATAGTAGTTGTCACCCTCGGCGCCCGGCAACCGGTCGCGATCAATGGCCAGCATAGTCCCGTGCAGAGATTCCGCCTGCTCGCGTGTAGCTACTTCCTCGAGCCGGGCGACGAGTCTCGGGCCCTGGCGGCGCCATTGCCGAACATGCAAAAGCCCTGGCGAACCCGCGGTTCGCCAGGGCTGGTATTCGAAGATATTTTCCGGCGGATCGGTTAGCGAGAAGACCTTGACCCAGCCACCGGTGCCCCATGCCCCGTTGAGCCGACCCAGCTCCACCCGATCTTCGGTCTCACTCACGACCGGCGCAGCAAGTGGTCCTTCAACCTGCTAATTACGGATTCAGTTGGTCTGTCAGCGTTCGGGGCAAGGCCCGGCTCGCAGTGAATGGCCATAGCCTTTACAAGAGCCGGAACGCTGCCATGGACGCTGACAGGCCAACCCTTCGAGCGCTCCTGTGGCGCTTCGCTGCGGCGTTCC
>Ga0209943_1001079_pt1 | contig 17548 bp, 14 predicted proteins | sample SalPonR1_B_D2_MG_FD_185698 | JGI IMG/M metagenome (GOLD analysis project Ga0209943, IMG submission 185698) | Salt pond soil microbial communities from South San Francisco under conditions of wetland restoration - Salt Pond MetaG R1_B_D2_MG... ... | reverse complement strand
AAAATAGAATAAAATATATTTTGAATAAAATATATTTTGAATAAAATAGAATAAAATATATTTTGAATAAAATATATTTTGAATAAAATAGAATAAAATATATTTTCTGAAACTTTGAATAAAATAGAAAAAATATATTTTGAATAAAATAGAAAAAAATATATTTTGAATAAAATAGAATAAATATATTTTTTAAAACTTTGAATAAAATATTTTTTGAATAAAATATATTTTGAAATAAAATATAAAATAAAAAACACTTTAGAAAAGTAAAAAGAAAAAACTTTGGATTAAATAAAAGAAATGATTATTTATGTTTTGGTTAATTTGATAATTTACATGATTGAAACAAATTAACTTATTTTCCTATTGTAAATGAATTAGAAGAGTTCACAATCATATTTAATAAAATTTTGAAAAAAATAAAAAGATATAATTAACGAGATTAAGTAATTATATAAATGGAAGATCTTAAAAAACTTCTCAATCTATATCCTGAATATCCACCTACACCAGCAGTTTGGACTGAAATAAAAAGGATAATTCATCCCCCAAATGAAGATGTAGAACTAACAAAAACGGCTCAAAAGGTATTAAATTTTTTGAAACATGAGACTCATTACCAACAGAATTTAAGGACTAATCAGAATACTTTACCGGAACCACAAGTATTACGTTTTTATCATGAGAAAAAACCATATTATGTCGATCTAAGATATAATATTTATCGACCTCAAGGGAATACTCAACTTTCAGGTAGTCTCTGTGGCAAAATTAATCCAGAAACTAGAGAAGTTGTAATTGATGATCAGATAGTTACTACAATACCAAAAATCACAGCAGGCAAAACCACAGTACATAACAAACCTTATTATTTAGATACAAAAGATGCAAAATTAACGACGTATCAGGGATTTCATCCAGGGAAAGAATTGAATTTGATATTTCCGATAGGAACAATGCCTCGAAAAGGAAAACTAGAGATATTCGAATCAGAACCTCGTCAAAATTATCTCAGAAAGAAATCAATCGAAGATGAAGAATAAAGCTTTAAATGATCAAAGAAGTAAAAATATATATCATAAAAAAACTATGATATATAAAAGATATGAATAAGAAAAAAAAAATAGTTTAATATAAAGAAATATATTTTATTTTGTCAAAGAAAATAAAATATATGAATTAATAGGTTTCTTAAGAATTATATTTTGTTAAAGAAAATAAAATATATGAATTAATAGGTTTCTTAAGAATTATTATCGACTAGGTTTAGGTTTAAAACCTGCCAGATTTACTTTGATAACCATTCTATAATTGATATCTTGACCTATCCTGATAATCTTAAACATTTGCTTTGGTTGTCCATAAAAATAACGAATAACTGGATCATTAATCATAATCTTTTGGCAAGCAGAGGGAGTTAAATTAAATTGATCCATGTGGGCTTGCATTTGATCTTGAGTCATGAGAATATGTTTAGGTACTTTGCTGTGTTTAGTGACATTGAATCGTAACATGTGTTTTGGCCAAATTTCCAAGTTAAAAACATCTAAAGATGGGTCTTCATATTTACTAACATCATATTCACCTTTTTTATTTTTGGTGGCATTATAAACAATCAAGATATGAAGAAAGTCAACAAGATCTTCCATTTTTTTTGTTATTCCTAAGTCTGGAAATACTTTTCGTAAACGTTTTGAAGCTTCTCTAACAGCAAATTCTCGTTCATCACCTTTATAAAATCCAGATTCATCATCTAATATCAAAACATAAACAAAATTACCCTTGTCATCAGTAACCAAATCATTACTATCCTGAACTTCAGCATTGATGAAAGTAAGAGTATCAATAACAGATTTAATTCCAGATTCATCTTCACCTTTTCTCAGATAATTGGAAATAGTAGCGATCGTATTTGACACATTGAATTTATCAGGAAAAACATAATTACGATCCTGAAACATTTCAACAATAGTTTTCTTAATAACTAGGTCTTCCATTTTACAAAAGAGTAATATAAAATCAAGATCAATAAGTAGATTTTGATATATATTAAAATAATATATCAAATTTTTTTGATATAATAAAATAATATCAAATAATCAAAGTTATATATATTTCCTCTTTTCTACTTCTTCTTAATTCAATTGTATCGTAAAAAACCATACACCATCAGGAAATTAAAATTCCCATAGACGTTTTCATTACAAAAACTATGATCGAATTTATCTGTTTCTTGAGGTAAAGCAAATTTAAGGGTATTTAATTTATCAATGATTTGATTCTTTAAATCATTGAAATTATGGTTCAAATAGCAACATAATTTATGTTTTTGTGACTGATTAATACGTAATTTTAGATCATGGGTGATGATATATTGATCAGTAGTTTCAAGTACATCAGTCACTTCTCCAGATTTAATAAAATCATAATTGAAAGAATAAGAATATTTCCAATCAACGATGACAGGAATAATTTGGGTGAGTTTATTTTTGAAAGAAGAATTTAAATTCATCTTTAATATTTTTGCATCGTTAAGATCCTCGAAATCAGTCATTGGTATAGCATATTTATCATTATCACAGGAAATAGTAAATTCATCACCATCCTTAAGTTTTTTAAAATTCTTCTTTGCTTTCTGTTGATTTACGCTTAATCCTTTTTTATATTTAATTTCGTTAAAGCCAAGGAGGTCATCTTCGAAATCAAGGATGTTAGCGTCAGAAACTTCATCTTTAGTGACTAAATTTTGAATGAAATACACGTCATGATTTTCAGAAATATCCATATATACAGGAGTCATTTTTACAAATAATGAAGGATAATCAGACATACCACCCCCATAAGATAAGTTACCTTCAGCAAAAATAATTCGAAATGGGACATAAGGAAGTAAATCCTTCTTAACGATTTCTAAAAATTCAACATGCTTAGCATAAGTGCCTGAAAGAATTAGATTATCATCATCTTTTTCTTTTTTTTCTTGATTTTTCGATGGGATGAGTTCTTTAATGAATTCTTCTTTAGCTTTACCTTCAGAAGAAATATCATAATTATCTATAAGATTCTTAATCAATAATTGTTTCCAATTAAAGCCATAATAATCGATGATTTCTTGATATTTATGAAATTCCGAACTTTGGATAGAATGATGTAAATATAATTTAAAAATGATGTTGAAAGCTTCCGCAGAATAATTTTTTTCTTCATACTTCAAAATTCTTTTCTTAGAACCCATCCTATCTTGGAAAGAAACAAATGATTTTAATACATTATTGGGTAATTTACTATCCAATACATTATTAATTGGGATGATAAATGTTTTGTTATCTTTTTCAATATTGACAATTATCATTCTATCACTTTCTTTACTGATAGCCCAGAGATTAAGAGACATAATTTCTTTATATCCTTTTGTGATAAGAGCTCCTTCATGTCGAATATCTTTCCGAAAAAGTAAAATATGAAGAGGAGTAACTGTAGCTTTGCTAGGATGACTAAAATGTTCATTTAAATGTAAAACAGTTTCGCCACCCTTACATTCAGCATCAACACACATTAATAGAGTATATTCTTGGATCATATTACTGGTAATACTAAGATAATCAGAGTGAGGTTTAAAAAACCCTCCTTGAGAATATTTAATAAAAGTGACATCATTCTTGACCAATAGAAAATCTAAAAATTTATTTTTAATGTTAATTAAATCAACCAGTTTCTCACATTTATTAAATAATTCTTTATCAGTAAAAGTCTTAAAAACAGACATCCTTTCTTCTTGAACTATTTCTTTCTCATCCTTTAAACTATCATAAATCATAGACTTATCAAAAGGTCTTGAATCTTGTTTAAGTATTTGGATAATATCGGATTGAAGATGATCATCTAAACATTTATATTCTTGTACAAATTGCATGTTTTTATTATAATTTTTATTCCCAAATTTAATCAATTTTTTGCTGTGTTCTCAAATACGATTCATTTTAGGGGCTTTAATTTCAACCATTTTTTCGGCTAAAATAGCTTGATTTTCGCCATGAAAATCAAAACTACATAAGTGTTTAGAGGGTCGAGTATGATTTCGGCAAAAAACACCACCACATTTGCATTTGCCAACGGTTTGGTCAAGTAATGATAATTTTTTAAGGCAAGAGGTGCATCGATGATTATTAGATTTTTTTTGAGTAGAATTTTCAGATGTTGGGGATTTAGGAGTATTCATTAATATTTGAAAAATTAGAAGTTTCTTATATGATTGATGAATAAAATCAAAAAAAAGATTAAAAATAAGTAGATAAATAGAACCAGCATTTATTTTTTTAGACTTATACCATAAGTTTTGAGGCGTAAAATTAACTCATTTCGGTTTTTATTATTTAAATTGCCTCTTAATTTACTAAGATCATATTGACCATAATTTTTTAAAATTTTTGCTTCAGGAAAAGTAGCAAATGGGACCAACCAATTTGGCAAACGTCCTTTTCTATGAAGTTCTCTTAAGCAATAATTGACTTCAGGATCATTGAAATGGATAATGTTACGTTTTAGATTATTATAATTGAATTTTTGCCAATCTCCTGGTACCACTTTCATAACATCTAAAAAGGCAAAATAAACTAAATGACGAAAACATTCAAAGCATTTTAGACATTCTTTTTCTTCTTTTCCTCTCCTACAAAACATCACTTGATTTAATAATCCACCCTGATACGCTAAAGAAGTACTAGTAAGCATACTAAGACCTTTCATATAATTTACTATAGTAATACCACAAGCATTCATAAACAAATCTTCCCAATCAGTTAAACTTTTGGATGAAGTCTCATTTAAAGCTTTAATATCACCTTTAGATCTGTCAGGACTATAAATAAGAGTTCTGAGATTTAGGATAGAACTCAAAAGTAAAGTAGAAGCTAAACAAGCCATCGGTGTAAAATGAATAAGATTAGTTACTTTGACTGGAATAAATTTCCCGTCTAGTCCCCAAAAATCCAAAATTCTAGTTTTATTGTTGAGATTTTCTTCATCTCTTGTTTCAACTGTATCACTGTATTGATGTATCAACCATAACTCAGGATACATAGATTTAAGAGCAGTTGTTTTGACATCAGCATCAAATTCAGCGCCTTTATATTGACCAGAAAATTTAGATAAAAATGGGTTTAATTGTGAAACAAGAATTTTGGCCCCGTCTAGAGTTTCTTGATATTCATCATTAATTTTTCTTCTAATCGGAAATTTCATTAAAGCTTCCGCTAAATGACTACTTACAGGTCTTGGAAAGGTAACTTTGCCGTGACAAAAAGGATAAAAAAGAGCCAAACAAACCAATGCTATCAAATCAGGATGTGGTTCTTGATCCATTAAGTTATTAACCACCCAATTGAACTCCACATTAACTTCTCGACTATTCATTTTAACAGGGAAATAAGGTTCAAAATCGGAATAGCCAATCATTTCAGCATTAGATTCGGCTTCGGCAGTAAGAATTGTTTTATTTTTAAGAAATTGAATAAAAAACTTCATAAAATCAATAGACACAACAAAGTATATATTTATAAACATTAATTATTTATAAATATCTCCCACAACAACCCTAGAAACACATATTAGATATGAAAAAAAAAGTAAGTTGTTTAGTAAGTCATTTGAGATTCATTGGCATATTTTTTTATAAATTTGTTTATTTCGTAAACTAATCCGAAAACTGGTGTCTTATCATTCATCGGAACTTTTTTAAAATATTGGATAATCATATTCCGAATATGATATAAATAATAATCTTTGTGGCTTCGTAAGTTAAAATCAGGTATGTGAATACTATTTTGCAGATTAAATTTCATTACATGATGAGTATTATCAATCATTATTGTATTATGAGGTTTAAAAGACGGATGTAGTTCATAAACTTTAGTAAGTGGTTTAGTATAACTACCAGAATCTTTTTCAATTTGACAAAAACCACGACTGTAAATGAAAACTATCTTTTTTAGTTGATCAGCTGTGAAAATTCTTTTACATATAGCTTTTGCATATTCTTTGTCGGCAGCCGTCCAAACACCAACATTAAAGTATTTGAAGAGAAATTCTAGAAACATTTTGTATCCTGGCCTAACTAATACGTAATAATGAAATTTATCTAATTGGAAGTGAAAGTCAGCTTTCTTATCTAACTTAGGACTTTTATCAGGTAAAACATCCATAGTATGGATGAGTGTTTCATCAAGGTCCAAAACAAAGTTAAGCATATAATACTTTATTAGAAAAAAAAGTGTAGATAGGCAACATACTTAAATCTCAATAAATATATAGATTAGTGACTACATTTTCATCATTTAAGAAAAAAGGTATCACTATTAAAATTATATTATATTTTCCTTATATTGTTTTTTTGACTTGTTAATAAAGAATATATATAAGTAAGATGAAAGAAAAAATATAAAAACATTATTCTAAAAATAGATAATTGCCTAATAAAAAAATTAAAAGTAAAATAAAATTGAAAGTATTTTAATTAAAGATAAAAGGAAAAAGTATATTATAATCTTTATGTTCAAAAGTAAAATTGACAAAGAAGCTGTTGAAGAAAGAAGAAAGAATTTGCCATGGATTGAAAAATATCGTCCTAGTAATCTTGATGAAGTTATTGCTCATGACGAAAAAATTAAAATCTTAAGGGAACTTATTCGTAACAATCAACTACCTCATTTACTTTTTTATGGCGCCGCCGGATCAGGTAAAACTAGTTTAATTTTAGCTTTAGCTAGACAAATGTATGGAGATGATTATAGACATAACATCTTAGAACTTAATGCTTCTGATGAAAGAGGTATCGATACTATCAGGACCAAGATACCCATGTTTGCAAAAACTAAATCAAATCATAAAACCATGCAGATGCGTCTAGTAATTTTAGACGAATTCGATAATATGACGACTGATGCTCAATCAGCTTTACGGAGAATCATGGAAAAATATATGAAAAATTGCCGATTTTGTCTCATTTGTAATAAAGTCAATAAAGTTATCGATGGTATTAAATCACGATGTATTCCCATGCGTTTTGGTGTTTTAGATCGGGATTCTGTTCGGACTAAAATTAAAGAAATCATTAAAGAAGAAGATATGGCTATCACCACTGATGCTGTTGATGTCATTCTTGATATTCAAAGTGATTTCCGACAGATTCTTAATACCTTACAATGTCTCAAATCTATCAGCTTCGATGATCAACAAATTACTAAAGAAATGGTTATCCATTATTTAGGTCTTCCTGACTCGAATCAAATTGAAGAAATTGTTAGTGCTCTTGAAACACTACCTTTTAAAGAAGTATATAATAAAATGCAACTACTTTTTCAACAAAACTTAATTGATTTACCTCATCTCATTAAAAAATTAACTAAGTATGTAATTGAAGCACCAGTTGACAAACTATCACCCGTTCAACGTCGCGATCTTCTCAATGGAATGGCCGAAGCTGAATACCGAATTATAGTAGGATCGGACACAGAAATCCAATTAGCAGCCCTCGTTGGAGAATGGTTGGCAGCCATCCCACGATAGTCAAAGATACAAAAAAATTACTTTGAACCCTTATTCTAAATAATAAACCTGGAAACATTTCGAAATTCAGATACCCTGTTGGTACATTTGAAAACATATTTTGTCACCCCCAGGTACCCAAAAGGAGATAATTTTGTTGATACCAATAGAAGTTTTCAATGTATGACCAAAGAGTTATCTAATTCTCGAACTACCCGTGATAAGGTGGTATATTTTTTTTAATTAATTTCATAATAAAGACCACATGATCTTTATTATGAAAATTTTTTTTTTGGTTTTTTTGTATTAATTAACGAAAAGATTGGACGCATTATAATTAAATAATAAAAAATAATTTTCCATTGATCGTGATTGTTAAAATATAAAACGAAAGGTTATATATTAATTAATTGAAAATAAAAATATCTTTGTAACCTAATTGAATATAAGAGTTAAGGAACTATAAATTGAAGGTTGGTGAACAATTTCAAAATGAATTTATTGAATTGTACAAGTATCCTTGTTCATGGAAGTGATGGCAATTTTTTTATAAATGTTAGTTTTTTGAAATTGATTGATGAGACATTTAGTTGGGTTTTCCCAACAATATTCAACAACTTTAAGTAACTCTCTCAATATATCAAGGTAAACTTTACTGGTAATGGTTAAATTATTTTTCAAGTATTCAGAGAAAACGATGATTTTATTGGGATCTTCGAAAGTAAATTCATCATAAATCATTCTGGCCTGAACAGAATGTAAAAAACTTTGAGCCTCCATTTTCTCATACTTTGGATATTTTTTGCCTAGCACATCCAAAAATCTTTGGACATAGATCAACCCTTCCTTCTCAAGACCATTTAAAAAGGCAGATAACTTGATATCAGGAACGGGTTCGCCATATTCTAAGGATAAATAGCATAACCTATCGATGACATTAGCGTCCTTTCTGATACAAAATTGGTTCATAATACCGTAGGTTTGGTTCATGAAATTAGTTTCATAAATCTGGGTTAAATTTTTTGCAAATTTTTTAACAGATTCCTGGTCAGAGACGATGGTACTCAACCATTTTTCTAAATTATCGCGGGTACCTTCATTTCCCCAAGATCTGCTTCCAGCCATAGTCATATATGAAATACTATCTTCACCCTTCTCATGACCTAATTCAGGGTGATTAGGAAGTGGAAAATTACCAAAAAGAAATAGGTTGGTAGAGATAGTATAATCAATGAATTCTTGCCTACGATCATTCCAATAGCCATCAGGTGTAGCTTTTTCGGAGTTAGTATCCCCATCCTCATAGACAAATTCATCAAACTGATGAAAACCTTTGGGGTATGCACGATTTAATTTCTTGAACAAAACGTCAACACTCATGACAGATTTTTTTCTAATTTTTACTGTTTTAGTAGAAATACCCTTTTGATGGTGATTAACCAATAATTTAAACAATCTCAAAACATCATAGTAGAAGTTCTGATCGGAAGGCCAGGCAGAATACATAATATAATAATCTTTGCATAGTTGATCTTCTCTGGTTAATAAATTGGTAAGTAGACCCTGATATTTTTCACTATCAGTAAATATGGGTAATTCATCATGATCCAGGTCCATAGCTCTTAAGTGAAAAGTGGAGGGTCCAATACATCTATTAAGAAAGTATTTAATAGGAGGATCATAGAAATACATACCTTTAATAATTTCACGAATTTCCTGGCCGAACTCCTCATCCTCAGGCCATGGATTTCTCATATTAATAGGATTAATGGGAGAATTGATAAAATTCCCAGGTTGTCCATAATTGAAATCATGTTCATTATAAATTTTGCTCATATTAATATATTATATCAAACTAAAAAAATATATAATATATACCTAATCATTCTTCAATAAGTGATTGGGAGATCAATAGTTGAATCGGAGAATTGGGATATTGATGAACAAAGTGTATATAAATAAATATAAAAGTAGGATGATGGAACAAGATATTTATAAGTAGAGATTTATAAGAAATTTAAATGCTTTGTAACCTATTCGAATATAAAGGTTAAAAAGCTTTTGTCGACATCACTGATCAATTGCTTGGCGTTATTTAGACAAAAGTCTCGAATATGGCATTTTCGGCATCCGTAGCCTTTAATTTGACCACATCCACATCGATTGGAGAACGAAACCATGATATGAGGAGAACGAATGATAAGATCATAAGCAAATTCAGAATCTAGAGCGACACCGCATAAATTGAGATAGATAAGGTGAGTATCAGAATGTCTTTGATCAATGAAGTGAAAGATATCAGATTTGTGACAAGAAACGGACTTAGGGAAAAGTAATTGATGCCAAGAATTCATAGTAGTGTCAATTTCAACACAAATTAATTTAATCTGATCTTGAAGATTATAGCTATAAATAAGTTCCAAGAGGCAAGCTGTCAAACGTCCATGACCATCGAGATAGATAATATCTTGATAGTTGTGCTGGACGGCAATTTGCAAGAGGGTAAGTGCCCGATGTTTGATATCTTTTAATTGTTTAGGGTGGTTAAAAAGCCATTTATTCATGGTAAGAGCCCATTGTTGAGGGTGTTCTCGGAGGTGATTGAAGTCATGTGGGAAACTTTCAATTAACTTAGTGAGTTGTATAAAATGATTCAATGGTACGTGAAAACGACCATTGACTTGAATATCATCCCCAGTGCTCAAATGAAGAATTTGAGTTAAGGCTTGATCGAAGGTTCTGCATCTGGTAGTAGTCATATTTAAATTGAAAAAAAAGGTAGATATAATAATATATATATTTACCTAAAAATGAATCAATTTTTTTGGAGGAAGGTAGGAGAAAATAGTAATAAGATCAGTAGGAGGAGTATTAAAAAACAAAGTAATAAAAGAATATATAAATAATATGAAATAAGAAAGAGTTTTAAAGTTAGATATTTTTAATATATTCGGTCCAGATTTCCTTAATAAAACCATGTTGAAGTAAAATATTTCTCATGAATTTGATATGTTCTTGTTTTTGTAGAGAGTCGATGGAATGAGTTTTTGTAAGTGTTTGTGAAACTTCAGATGGAGGTGAATCAAGTGTTTGTGAAACTTCAGATGGAAGAAGTGTTTGTGAAACTTCAGATGGAAGAGGTGTTTGTGAAACTTCAGATGGAGGTGAATCAAGTGTTTTTTCTGATTGGGGTAAATTTTTTAAAGCATTACAGTATTCGCTGTAAGTCATTTTAACTCCTTTTAAGTAATAAAATACGCTATTATTATGGCAAAAGAAAGCAGGTCCATCAGTACGATGCAATTTTCCATCGACATACCATTTAACATTACCGTCAGAGCAGATAATTGCGGGTAAATTATTATCACGATGGAGGACACCGTGTTTATACCATTGTTTGATACGTCCAGTGTGAATAGCAGGAAGATCATAATCACGGTGGAGGTTACCATGAAAATACCATTCTTTAGATCCATTTTCGTGTCTAATGGCAGGCCCATCAGAACGATGCAATTCTCCATCGACATACCAATCTTTGCGTCCATGAGAGCTGATATAAGAAGGTTTATTATTATCACGATGTTTTTTACCATGTTTATACCAAAATTTAGAGCCATCAATATTTTCAATGGCAGGAAGATCATGATTTCTGTGTATTTCTCCGAATAGGTACCAATGTTTACTGCCATTGGCAAATTGAACGGCAGGACGATCATAACCTCGATGCAATTTACCGTTAAGATACCATTTTTTGAATCCACGAACAGATTCAACTGCAGGCAAATCACCATCTCGGTGAAGGACACCATGTTGATACCACTCCTTACTTCCATCAGCATGTTCTATAGAGGGTTTATCATTAAATCGATGGCGTTTACCTTCGAAATACCATGACTTATCGCCATTGGCTGATAGAATTGCAGGGAGATCATAAGCCCGATGAAGTTGACCATGTTTGTACCATGTGATGTCACCATTATTGTGTACTTCAGCAGGATGGTCATGAATACTATGAAGTAGATAATTATTGTCAAATCTGAAATAATATTTGAAAGAACCATCATTGTTTTTTTCAATTTTAAGGTTATTAAATTCTTCGAAGGTAAGTTGAATGTTATTCAAAAAGCAAGAAAAATAGTTTGTATTATTTGGAATGGTCGTTCTGTTAACAATATGAGAAGGGTAAGAATAAAAGAGAGTACCATCGGACAACTTATTAATTTGAAACAATTTTAATTCTTCTAAGGTAATTTGTACATGTTTATCAAGGGTAGGAGAGTCATGATGATCAGTTTTTGAAAGGTCGGTCAAGGGAGGAGGTGCGAAATAAAACTTAATATGATCATTGTAGTTTTTCTCAATTTTAAGACAATTCAATTCTTCTAAGGAAAGTTGAATATCATTAATAATGCAAGAAAAAATAGGTTTATTTTTAGCGTAATATTGGGCCATTTTAAAAAAAATGAGTGTTTGGTTGATTTTTTTATATAAAAATGAATTATGAAAAAAAATCATTTTTTTTTTCATAATTCAAAATTTTAATCGAATTCGCCTTTACATGTAATATATATGTCACATAAGACATCAACATCTGAAAAGCCAAATTGTTTGAGTAAATCATTAACATAATTAATATCTCGACAACTGACAATTACAAATTTGAGATATTTTTTTAGGTCAATAGGTGAAGGTATTAATACTTCACCAATAGCAGTACTAGCATTAACATTGTATCTATCAAGATTAGTAAGTTGAGATAATAATTTGGGGTCATTAAATCCCAAAATAATGGGTTTACTATCAAGAATGATTTGTTGTTCTTCTTGATTATAATTAATGACAGGTAAATTATGAAAAATATTCATGAAAGCTTTGGTAGCTTTTTGTTGCCCATTAGAAAATTCCTCGAATGCTTTAAAAATGAGATCTCTATTAGATTTGAATTCAGTGGGATTATCAACTTTGAAATCGATTAAAACATTAGCAATATTTTGTCTATCTAGAATGTTAAAAAAGTTATTTTTCTTTAAAAGATTAAAAAATTTTTCAACTTTAAAATCAGATAAATCAAGTGGTCTAAGAGTTATATTTATTCCTTTTTGTTTGAGTATTTGCTTCCATTCTTCTTTGGTTTTATTTAGGTCAGAGTTGATAAATTCTTTGATGAATTGTATGTATTGATTTTCGTCTTTTAAATACTTGTCAATATAAGCTTGTTCGTAATTTTTGAGATAAACTTCTTGAACTTTTCTAATTTGTTTAGGTTTTAAGAAATAATAAAAACGGTTCATAATTAATATAAAATCTCTGATAGATTCAGGAGCATTATCAAAATCGGTGAGAATATTTTGTGCAGCTTTTATTATATTTTTTTTGCTAAAATCGCGCATATATTGTGTATATGTAGCAAAGTCATCATATAATTTATCGGGAGTGGTATATCCACTAATTCTATTTTGATTAGGACCAATACCATAAAATCCTTTATTTTCACCAGTAAGTGGTACAAAGCCCATTTCTCGTAATTGCCCGGATGAATGTATTTTTTTACCTAAGGTTCTGAAGGTAGCAAAAATACTGGTCCTAGTAGCATGATACCATATAGGACCAAAACTTTTAATTTTTTGTTGAAATTGAGGGTCAGTTTTAGAGAATCTAGACATAATTAATTATATTATATTATAACTTAAATAACAAAAATTTGATGAAAAATTTTATAAAAAAGAAATGAACCTATATATTTGTAATGATTTAAATAGAATCATCATAGCAAATCTAGAACCAGAACAAGCACCGGTATCAATGATGGTTTACTCACTGAGGCAAAAGTCGAAATTTAGAAAAAAATTAAGAGAGATAATGATGAATGGTGTTAATTTTTCGGGAGTAGAGATGAAATGAAGGGGTAAGAAAAGTTTATGAATTAATGATGAAGGTTAATAATGGTTCCATAAATAAGAAAAAGAACTTTGGAACTTGAAAAAAAAATGGACAATTTATGAAATTGATAAATAAAGAAAATAATATGAATTTTGTAATATTTTTTTGATTTAATGAATTTAAATAAAAAAGAATTAAAAATATTTTCATAACTATTATATAATCAGCCGAACCCCATAGTATTTTAAAAATGAGAGTAATAAAACGGGATGGACGTAAAGAGGATGTATCTTTTGACAAAGTAATAAAACGTTTGGAACATTTGTGTTCAGGGAAAACCTATGATGGTCAAATATTTGGGAAACCACTGGATGTGGATATAATTCCTTTAGCTCAGAAGGTAATAAATGAGATTCGGGATGGTATAACAACTCGACAATTGGATGAATTCGCGGCTTCGACTTGTGCAGATTTAGTGATGGATCATCCGGATTATGCGGAATTGGCAGGTAGAATAAGCATATCGAATCATCAAAAGAACACGTTAGGTTTTGTGGCGACGATAAAACTATTGTATCAAAATACGGACAAACAAGGAAATCCGAATCCATTGATAGCTCCGAGTGTGTACAAGACGATATTGCAGAACAAAATGTTTTTTGAGAAGATGATAGATGACAATCGTGATTATTCATTCAATTATTTTGCTTTTAAGACATTAGAACGTGCCTATCTTTTAAAATCGCAATCAGGTCATTTAACAGTAATGGAACGTCCTCAACATACGTGTGCTCGTGTGGCAGTAGGAATATGGGGGAATGATTTAAAAAAGGTGAAGATGACGTATGATTTATTATCAATGGGGATGATAATGCATGCGACACCAACTTTATTTAATTCGGGTCGTCCAACAAATCAATTTTCGTCTTGTTTCTTACTTCATATGGAAGACAGTATAACGGGTATATATGAAACTTTAAAGAAATGTGCGTTAATATCGAAAAATGCGGGCGGAATAGGAATCGCTGCCTCAGACGTAAGAGCCAAAAGATCATTAATTCGAGGGACACATGGTGTATCTGACGGAATAGTACCGATGTTAAAGGTATATGATCAAACGGCAAATTATGTGAATCAAGGAGGAAAACGGAAGGGAAGTTTTGCGATATATTTGGAACCATGGCATGCGGATGTGATACAATTTTTGGATCTTCGTAAGACTCATGGGAATTTAGATTTTCGTGCGAATTATTTGTTTTATGCTTTATGGATCCCTGATTTGTTTATGAAACGTTTGAAAGAATCAATCACAACAAATAATAAAAAAATTATGTGGTCACTGATGTGTCCTGATGAGTGTCCAGGTCTAACAACAACTTATGGAGATGAATTCGAGCGTTTATATACGAAATATGAGGCAGAAGGTCGTTATCGTGAGCAGATTCCAATTCAGGATATAACTCGTCGTGTTTTGGCTTCCCAAAAAGAAACAGGAACACCATATATGGTGTATAAAGATAATGTAAATAGGACGAGTAATCAAAAAAATTTGGGGACAATAAAATCGAGTAATTTGTGTGTAGCACCAGAAACGAGAATATTGACGGAGGATGGTTATTTCGAGATAGAAGATTTGAATAACCAGGAAGTAAAAGTATGGAATGGTCAATTCTTTAGTAAATCAAGAGTACAAAAGACGGGACATGATCAAGAATTGTTAGAATTGGAATTCAGCAATGGTACAATTCTAAAATGCACTCGTTATCACAAATTTTATTTAGAATCTTCAGATAATCCAGTTCAGGTTACGGCAGAAACTCTAAAAATTGGAGATAATTTACAAACTCCTGAAGCCTATCCTACTCTTATTGATGGAGATGATTATGCTCATTATGGGCCAGATGAAGTACCAACGAATGGGAATTTTAAAACCAAAATGCGTTGGTTGGGTAAGTATTTGGATCGACAGGGGTTAGTAGTAAATCAAACAGTTCAGATAAGAGTAAATGGTCATGCCCAACCAGAAAAGATGAATTTATTAAATGAGGTTCGTTTAATGTTAACGACTTTAGGGGTATCAGGATATCTAGATCGTTCGCGAGCGACGTTAACAGTATATCCAAAAGACATTCATCATTTACGTTCTTTAGGCTTGGAGAGTCAAATCTTAAGCCGTACTTTATTGGACCAGAATCAATTACCACCGCGTCCACCAGTGAAGTTATTGGGGAAAAGAGTGATAGTAGATAGAAGATTTGACACATATTGTTTTAATGAACCAGCACGTCACCAAGGAATTTTCGAAGGTTTATTGGCCGGAAATTGTGCGGAAATAGTAGAATATAGTAATGCAACAGAGGAGTTAATAGCAGTATGTAATTTGGCAAGTATTCCAGTAAATAAATATGTGAAGGTAAGTGAAGAAAAAGAGGAAAAAATTTATAGCTATGATCATGAAGGATTAGGAAAGGCAGTGGAGGTGTTGGTTGAAAATTTGAATAGGATAATTGATGTGAATTATTATCCAGTGGAAGATTGTGCTAAATCTAATCGTCGTGATCGTCCAATTGGTATAGGTATTCAAGGTCTGGCAGATGCATTTATTTTAATGCGTTATCCGTTTGATAGTCCAGAAGCTCGTAAATTAAATAGAGAAATCGCTGAAACAATGTATTATTATGCAGTAAAGACAAGTGTTCGTTTAGCTAAAGAAACAGGTGAAACCTATACAACATTTAAAGGCTCTCCAGCGAGTGAAGGCATATTTCATTGGGAAATGTGGAATGAATTACGGCAAAGTAGAAGTCCACCTTTACCACCAACACCTCTGACAGATCGATACGATTGGGAGGGATTGAGAAAAGAAATGGTAACACATGGATTAAAAAATTCTTTATTACTGGCAATGATGCCAACGGCTTCTACAGCTCAAATATTGGGGAACAATGAATGTATCGAGCCATATACTTATAATGTTTATGTTCGTCGTGTATTATCAGGTGAGTTTAAAATAGTAAATCCTCATTTACAACGGGATTTATATGAACAAGGTTTATGGACTGACGAAATCCGTAAAGATATTATTCGCCATAAAGGTAGTATTCAACAGATTTCCGAAATTCCTAATGAGCTAAAGGCACTCTATAAGACTAGTTTTGAGATTAAACCAAGTGTGATAATGAATTTGGCTGCCGACCGCCAAGCTTTCGTAGATCAATCTCAATCTATGAATCTTTTTATCTCAAATCCTGATGATGACCTCTTAATCACTATTTATCTTTATGGATGGGAACAGGGTCTAAATACAGGCCTTTATTATCTTCGTCGAGAGGCAATTAGTTCAGCTCAACAATTTACGGTAAAACCGGTGAAAGTACCAACAACAAAACAAAAAAAGATAGCTCCACAAGATGATAATGAAGAAAAGCAGAGCGAAAATGGTAATATTTTAAAACAAAATATAGTAGAGGGTGATTTCTGTCGCAAAGATGATCCTGATTGTCTAGCTTGTCAGGGATAGGAAAAATAGTGGGTATTTAGGTAAATAATAAACAAAGTTATGAATTCAATATAACTTTGTAATAAAAAAATAACATACAAAAAAAATTGACTTTTTGTAATGTAATAATTAAACATAACAATGTCATTTTTAACACCTAAAACATACAATGTATTAGGTATATTTGATCACAATGATAATGAGAGAGTATTTAAAATAAGGATAGCATGTGAAGATATAGAAAAATATCAAATAGGATTAAAAAGGGAGGTAGAAAAATGGATTTTAAAACATTATGGTAAATGTTTTACAATAAAGGATTTAGATTATGATTGTGAAGGAGAATTTGAATCTCCAGATAATGAAGAAATAATTTATATGAAACAAAAAAAGGTCAAAGTATAAAAAAGTTTTTTTGTATGTATGCAAATTAAGACACAAACAATTAGATATAAAACATAATTTAATTAAGAATTTGGTAAATAAAATTATTTTTTATAATTTTATTTAATTACTTTGTTAAAATAATTAATTTATAATATTATTATTATTTATTTTATTTTATTTTATTTTATTTTATTTTATTTTATTTTATTTTATTTTATTTTATTTTATTTTATTTTA
>Ga0209943_1001069_pt1 | contig 17652 bp, 18 predicted proteins | sample SalPonR1_B_D2_MG_FD_185698 | JGI IMG/M metagenome (GOLD analysis project Ga0209943, IMG submission 185698) | Salt pond soil microbial communities from South San Francisco under conditions of wetland restoration - Salt Pond MetaG R1_B_D2_MG... ... | reverse complement strand
ACGGTAATTTAATGATATATCACACCGTTTTAAAGGTATACTAGCACGTATGAGGGAATGACAAAATTTTATTATTTTACAGTTGTGCAACAGGCACAATGGCTACATGCCATGCCGGTAAAAATTTTCGAGAGGAAAATGGAGATGGAAAAACCCGCGCAGGCAGCAAAAGCCAAGCTACGCCAGTTTCGTCTTTTGCTGCCTGCGCTAGCATTTGTGAATTGAAACGAAAATGGTAATTTTAAAGTCCGGCACAGCACGTAGCCGGGCCGTTGTATGCAATTTAAAAGAACAGAACCTATGAAATACCTCCTGCTATTATCAGCAATGACAATCTTATCAACTGTTTACGGGCAAGAATCAAATGACGCCTTGACATATGCTAGAACAGAAATAATCGTTCCAGATGGGTGTTCGGCTAAATCGAAGTATGAAGTCATTGACTGCAATGGATTTTCTGCTCAATGGCTTTATTTGAAACAGGAAATGATAGACCAAAGTGTCGACAAACAACTATTCACGCAACTTGAACAGCAGTTTCAATATTCCAAAAAATCGGCCTTGAACTTTAAGTCACAAAACCAAGACTTTGAAGGATTTCAGTACAAGATGAAAAATGGGACCACTCGAGTTCTCGGAATAGGAAAAGTTGACGGTCAATGGCTAATTCTGAACCTCAGTTTTGAAAAAGGACCAAAAAAGAACAGTGACTTAGCCAAATTTGAGAAGAACTTTATTGAATTAGAAAAATAAAAAACTGCATACAACATCGGCTATAGCAAATGCGGGCTGACTTCTTAAAAATGAAGATATTACAACAAAACAACATTCGGTCTGGCGGACAAAGATTCGGTTTCAAAATCCCGCACTTGCCATAGCCAGGGCCGTTGTACGCAAGCAAAGATGAGCATAGTGCAATAGAAATACCTCAAAGGATTGGATTTTATGAAAGACATGATTTTATCTAAAGTTCGAGATTATAAATTCAAAGGAGAATATCTTAAGAATTATAAATTACTTATAGAGTTAATAAGAGAAGTTGAGGAAAACATTGAAAATAAAGAATACAAAAATATTGGGATACATTTGGTTTTAGAAAGTCGCAATCACAGATGGGGTATGGCATATTCAAAAGCTTTTGAATTAGCAAATGATTTAAATGCAGAAATAACAGAAGAGACTCAAAAGTTAGTAGATAAACTTCCTGATGAATTTCGTAACGCATTGACTTATTTAAATAAAGAACAGACTATGCATAAAAGTCAATTGAAGAATAATCCATACGATTCATGGATTTGGATTGCTGAACCATGGAGGTTTTTCATTCTTGAAACTGAGGATTCGGCTCGATTATTTGTAAATGACTTCAGTAATGAATTAGTTACAGAAATTGAAACGGATAACTTCTTTAATTGGAAACTGAAAAACGAAGATAAAGCACCACAAGAGTGGATTAATATGACAATAAACAAATGGATGACCGAAAAATGGTTTGACAAATATGAATAAATGCCAGCGTACAACACGCAATATACGTAAGCCGGGGGATGTGGGTAATTTGAACTTTTGTACATTTACTCAAATTCGTAACGGTTTGATAAGTTGGAACTTCGAAATCCCGGCCTCCGCATATTGCCATCCGTTACAGATAATTGTAAAATAAAAACAATATCTTATAATTCAATCAATCAAATAGACATGTATACATTATTAATCACATTAGCATTAGCCTTCTCCATACTACCAACATCTAATCCAAAGATTATAAACGACTATGAAGAAGGAGTCGCTTTAGCCAAAAATTCGGATAAACCAATCCTACTAATCTTTACAGGAAATACTTGTGAATACAACGAGCAATTAAAATGGCTTCTTGAAAAGGATAAAGAATTAAAAGAAGTTATGAATGAGAAATATGTAAACATATTACTTCATGTAGATGACCCAACTCCTCTTGAAAAACCATATGAATCAAAGTGGAACAATCAAACCATACAAATCCGAACAATTGGCCAACACTGGGCAAATCTTGAAATCAGTAAATTCAATTCTAACTTGCAACCTTTAATAGTAATAATGGATCCTAATGAAAAACTGATTATAGACCCTAAACCCTTTTCAGAAATTATGATAGGATTAAAATTTCTTATGATAGAAGCTGAAATTTTATTTAGACAGAAAAAGTATTAACAACATATCTGTAACATTGTGCATGCTGCTATCCGCCTTAGGCGGACAAACACATGCACTAGGCCGTTATCGCCGCTTCAGAAAGCCGTTGATACCTGCTGCGGCGAAAAATATTCTTGTCTTTAGGGTACTGCATTTTTGAATTTACGTGACACCTCCTGCTTGAAAAGGCAGAGCGCTCCGTGGGTGGTCCATCTCCCGCCCCGTTAGAAAACGGAATCAAATTTACGGGAAATTTTCGGGCTGTGGGGGTTGTTCATATTTTGTCTTTTCCCTAGCTAACTTTTGATTGCGCGTGCGGTTCGATATGGACCAATACATGTCCCAATCTCGGTATTTTTTCTTTAAGGTGGTCTTTAAGCTGGTGCGATATATCGTGACCTTGTCTCACCGAAATCTCACCATCTATAATGGCGTGAAGATCAACGTGATATTTCATACCCGCTTTTCTTATAAAACACTTCTCTGTAGCTATGACGCCCTTCACTTTTATAGACTCTTCACGGACTTCTTCCAAAAGGTCATCATAGAGATGTTCATCCATGATTTCGCCAAGAGCAGGTCTAAAAATAAGGTAGCTGTTGTATAAAATAAACGCAGCGGCAAATAAGGCGGCCCAATCATCTGCCGTTTCATAGCCCTCTCCAAAGAGTAAGGCAATAGAAATACCGATAAAAGCCATAACAGATGTAATCGCATCACTTCTATGGTGCCAGGCATCGGCTTTTAGGGACGAACTGTGAGTCTCTTTGCTTTTTTTGATTACGATTCTAAATGACAGCTCTTTCCAAACAATGATTCCGGCCAGAACCAGCAAGGTCCAGGGCTTGGGCACCTTATGCGGTGTTTGAATATGTTGAATGCTCTCGTAAGCAATAACTGTGGCGGAGGTCACGAGAAAAGCCACTACTAAAAAGGTAATGAGGGGTTCGATTTTTCCGTGGCCGTAGGGGTGATTTTCATCGGCGGGGCGTTTGGCGTAGGTCAGCCCAAAAAGGACCAGCAAAGAGGATAGGATATCGGTTGTCGATTCTATAGCATCGGCAATGAGCGCATAAGAATTGCCGAAAAAGCCTGCCAGGCCTTTGATCAATGCTAAGCCGGTATTTCCAACTATGCTAATAATGGTGGTCCGTATGGCCGTTTGTTCGCTGCTCATGGGAAGTAAAGTGTTTTTCGGCTCCTCTAAGTGAAGATACAAAGGATCTGGCGACGGGATGGCGTTTGTCCGAGACTAATTCAGAAGGGCCACAACATGAGCTTCATTGGCTGGGATAAGTGTGGTTAAGGAATGGTCTCTGCTTTTCATTTTCCACTTTCAGGAGTATTGCAAATATCTATTAAATAAGCGTTGCTTTCATTGTCACTATTCTCCACTTAGGACTTTAATTAAATAAACCGCTACAAAGGATTCAAGAATGTTAAATGGCATAGTGTAGACTTTATATTTACTTTATGTGTATCAATGACATCCAAATCAACTTTTGTAAATTCAAATTCAGTCATACTTTCCAGAGATTCGCTCATTATTCCTTGTCTATGATAATCAGGACTTAAGTCATATCCTATTTCTGCAGACTTTCTGTCTTTTTGGAAATTTCCAAAGGCAGTTACCCCTATTTTTTTCATCGCTTTTTTTGCTGTTTTCCAGTAATACCGTGAGCCTCTATCAATTCCAGTATTTATTTTTTGTGGTCAACTCAAATGCTTTTTCCCTGGTTTCTGAACTCGGTCTTTTTTTCAAACTCATTCACTCTATTGTCAGCAGGCAAAATAGGATATCAGTTCCCAGTCACCGTTCTTTAATCTCATTGGCAAGAGTTGTTCAGTATGGCTTTCAGAAAATGTGTTTTAGTCCTTTATTTAACTTGCATTTAATTAGGGGTCTATGCATACTAAGACCCAAAAGAAGCATTATCACATATTGTTTTTTTAATAGCACTTTTAGACTACCTAGGGATTTTTTCTTTGCACTTTGAGCACTTACTTGCCTTTATCACCTTCCTTATTCAAAATCATAATAATAGGAGATTTTATATTTTCTGATTCGTTTTCAAGAATGAAATTTAAGAAATCTTCTCTTTCATTTTTCACTGCTTCTGACCAAATGACTAAGTCCCCATCACTTGCATGATCCAATGTCACTTTCCGTATCAAGGTATTAGGTGACAAGTCTTCTTCAATCACAACCTCATAATCTTGTATTGGGATCTTCAGATCACTAAATTGATTTTCTATTGCTCTCTTAAATTTGGCTTCGGTGTAGGAATCGTCACCTCCTTCGACAAAAAGGATCACTTTAGTTTTAATTTGGTTTTGAGTCTTAAGATTATAAATGAGAGTACTAAGTTTTGTGTTTATTTGGGTCAAGTCGTGAATCGGGATTACTACTTCATTCAAGGTTGTATGTGGCTTGAGTGCCAAAATAATCTGAAATTCATTTTCATCAATAAGCTGTACAAGTTGGTCTAGTATTTCGTTGCCAAATATTAATTCAGAATTAAAATCATAATTTGCTTCTTTCATTTGACTTTCAATGCGCTCTAACTTCTCCTTTCCCTCTTTACTGAATTCTTTTTCCGATTGCTCTGCTTCGGTTTGTTCTGGAGTTTCCCTGTAACCTAACAATAATATATCAGAGATCGGAATGGCTTTCAAAATGGGACTTGGTATATCTTTCTTTTCCTTGGAAACATCTATGGGGATGAGAATGGCGGGGTTAATAACCTGGAAGTCAACATGAGGCGGATTGGGGTTAGAAAGGATTATCTCTTTTCTTTTTACATATAAAATATAATACAAGAAGGCAAGTATTATGATACTTATAAGAATAGACAACTTTTGCATGAAGAACACTAAGCCCATGCAACTTATACCACCCAACCCGGCTACAATTTTAAACATAGGAATACGGAAAGTAGGAATATACCAATTGGGATTATTCAACCTTAATTTTAAAACTGAAAAACAAATTCCGGCATAAATAAATAAATGCAAGAAAGAAGCCACCTCCGCAAAAATTTCAATTCTACTTCTAATCAAAATAATTGCAATGGGTACAGTGATTAAAATTAATATAACATGAGGGGTGCCGAATCGCTTGTTTATTATACTTACTTTTTTACTGATCAATTGATCTTTACTAATAGCATACACACTGCGTGAAGCACTGATCATGGATGCATTAGCACTTGATAAAGCTGCTAATATTCCCCCAAATAAAACGATAATAGCACCTTTGTTACCTAGCATTTTCCGAGCGACTTCGATAGTTGCCGTTTCTCCAAACTTTTTTAGTTCTTCTTGCGGAAAAGTAACTATGCATGCAAACATAATGAATGCATACAAGCTCATTGCGATTACAACACTACCAATCAATGATCGGGGTAAGTTTGTACTGGGTTTTTTTACTTCAGCACCGATATTTGCTATTTGCACAAATCCGAGATAGGCCGTGAATATTAATGCCGTTGTGCTAAATATTGAGTTTGCACCACTTGGCATAATTTCTGTAAACGCCGGGGGCTTTTGTTCAATCCCAAATAATCAATAAGACCATAGGTGAACATAAATACGAGAATTATAGTCAGAGAAATGACCATGAGACTTTGGAATCTGCCGACCTTCTTAGTCCCAAGAATATTAATAATTAAGAGCATCAGAGTACAGCAAAACGAGAATAGTTTTGCACTGGCATCCCATTGAATATTTAATTCTTCCAATATGGAAAGAGCATATTCTCCAAGGCTAGCAAGGTAAAAAGCACATGCAAAAACAAGGCCTATCCATTGAGCTATTCCTGCAACTGTTCCCGAGAGATCTCCAAAAGTTCTTGAGACGAAAAAATAGCCCCCGCCACTTGCGGGCATGGCTGTTGCTAGTTCTGCTGTACAAGCAGCCACGGCTAATGCAACTATACCGCCAATTAAAAAAGATATAATTGCTGCAAAGCCGGCTTGTCCTCCAGCTAGCCCCGGAAAAACAAATATTCCAGCTCCCAACATTGCCCCTAAGCCGATAGACGTAGCTGAGACGAACCCTATTGTTCGTTTTAATTTAGAAGTACTCAAGATGAGTAAAGTTAATGATTTTGACCCAAATGCAAGTAACCATCTAGGTCCGGTGCGCATCCAGAAGAATGTTAAATATACTCCTTATCTAAACCCGTAATTAGTGATTTAATGTCCAGATCCATGCCTTTTCTTTAGTTGCTATGAAAAACGTATGGTGTTGTTCATTCGGTTCATCAGAATACTTCCATTCCAAGCCGAGGTTCAAATTTTCCAATTTTTTATTTAATGCTGTCGTGTGTGTAGAAATGTCAACAGCATCCGAACTTGCAAATTGCGAAGCAATCGTTAAGCTGTCGTGTTTTGGAATCGGATCATTAAATATAATTCTGTCGTTTCCACAGCTATAAGTCAATGCGACAAATGCTGCCAGAAGGATTATATTTTCCATTTTACTCTGGCTTTTTCGTAGGAGTGCCAACGGCAAGGCGTCCAATTGTAGGAAAGATAAAAAGTATTAAGTGCTGATGCCCCTAAAAACCTTTTAAACCTGGTTTTGATATTTACACAAATCTATATCGACTTTCCCTTTACCCTGCTGGGGATGTGGGCACTGGGAAGTGACGGGGCGTCCTAAAAAAAATCATTTCGATGGAAGTAAATAGGGGCGTGAGTAAGTACCGCCAACGTATAGGCGTGTGCGATTTCCACAGCAATTTTCTGTCCACTAATCATAAGTTGTCTAAACTAAAAAGCATAATTATACTGAAACCTTCAGGAGTTTTTAAGCTGCCCGTAAATCAATAAAAACCCGCTAATTACCATTAGTGCAATCACAAACTTTCTAAATGTGCTGCTCTTCATATTCAAAAGGAATTTTTTACCAATTAAGCTTCCAAGTGTGGCACCCAAACCCAAGGTAATTCCGTAAATCCATAATCGGTTGTCCAACAAGCCAAAAAAGGTATAGCTTCCTATTTGTGATAACCCCATTAAAAAAGAGTTTGCTGTTTTTGTAGCAATGAGATCTTCTTTATCCAATCCTAAATTCAGGTAAAATGGGTTGAGTACGGGACCTAATGCGCCAATAATTGTTCCCATGATGGAAACCAGAAGTCCTAAAGGAATAAAATACCAAAACCTCATTTTAAAGGACTTACCTTTCTGTCCAAATTTGTATTGCCAGACAGTGCTAATTAGAAATAATCCTACTATTATTTGGAGCCACTCAATTTTGAAGTTACTAAAAAGCCAGGCGCCTAACCAGGCACCAGTAATTGCGGCCGGAGCGTAATAAAGGCAGACTTTCCAATTGATATGTTTCCAGAAGATAATAAGACGTGAAGGGCGCCCAATAAAAGTGCCTAAATTGAGTATGGGAGCGGTATTGCTAGGGCCAAGCAACCAGTTTAAAACGGGTACTAAAACCAATGAACCTCCACCGCCTGAAATTGTAGACATGACAAAAGCTGCAATTCCGAGAACGAATAATAAACTGGCAATGCCTATATCAACGTCGGCCAGTAGAGAGATAAAAACTACTTCGAGTTCCATTTTGTTTCTAAACTTATTTGGCTAGATTCATTCTTATTTACAATCTTTTGGAACGAAACACGATCCACTAACTGGAGAACTTGAGAAAAAAGAGTTATTTTTGAGCTTGGCATGATTGTTTGGTTTAGTCACCCCCCTAATTTAGGGAAAACGATCATGCCATTTTTTTTAATCTTTAATATCGTTTTGGACAGGTGTGAGTTACTGTCATTCGCCAACATTGCCCGTCAGGGGATTTCATAATAACACCACTATTAATATTTTCCATGTAAATATCCCCGCTTCGCAATTTTACCAAGCCGTCTGCATTGATATTCACTTTTTCATTGGATAACGATTGATGGGCCATTTTCAATCATATCAATTTGCATAGAATTGGCTTGATACATTTCTCCTTGTGATGAAACTTGTCCAATTGGCGCATGAACTCCCTTGCGTATGATTTGAGTCTAAAAAGGATGCGTTTCGCAGATTAGCGATAGCGATGAGTAGGGGTGAGGGCCACCATCGGTGGACCGAAGATCCCGTGCGCCAAGCTAAGCTGGCGCCGGGAGCCGAGCGAATAGAGAGCCCCGAATCGTAGCGCCGTCCCCAAATTATTTGGGGGCGGATCGCCCAAAGCTCCTGAAAAATAATGGGAAGTGGTGAAAGAATGGTCTTTCCCAAAAGCACTATGATTTTAAAGCTTGTTTTTCTTCAAATTTGCTCAACATTAAATTCGTTTTTTGGCGTAATTTATTTCTAAAGAATGAAGTATGCCCTAAAAGATACCCTTTAATTCCCATTGCTTGTTTGCTCCATTTATATAGATTAAACTCATCTTTATGCTCTATAATCAACCCATTTTTTATTACAAATGAGGCAGAAATTTTGTTGTGGACTTTGCGGCCGGTTGGGCTAAACGTATAAAAGGCCTCCCATTGCGCGTTTGCTTTTTCGGTATCGAAACCAATTACTTGATATTTCACCTTAAACCCTTTTCCTTTTTGAGAATGACACAACATCCGCCACATATTTTTAACTCTTTCTGCTCTCAATTCCCCAAATGCCGGATCCCAAAAGACAACATCCGAGTGATAATGTTTTACCATATTTTCAGCATCTAAATTTGAAAATGCTTCGTAAAACTCTTCGATTATGTTCTTCATATATTGTTTTAATCTTACTTAAGGGCTGAACGGCTCTACGTCTTCATATTAGAATATACGAAGACTTTAATAGTAAATCAAAATCCACCCCAGCACTCGTTTCGTGCTGACTAAATAGAAGTGTGAAGGATTAGCAGTTTAGTTGTAGCACCTGTTCGTGCGCTATAGCTTTTCTTAAGTAACTTTATTTAATTTATTATTTCTAATAAAATCTAAAAACACCTCCTTATGCCGCTCCAGATCCAAATTAGGAGAAACAGCGACCCGCGCTATATAGTCTTTGTCCCCCTCTTTCGTTGTGCCTTGCGTAGATGTGGCCGGAATCGTCCAATAACAGCCTTTTAACTGTCCATAACTCACGCAGTATTTACTTTCATTGGGGATTTCAGTAATCATTAAATCAATTAATTTCAGATTTAAGGCTCTTTTATACCTTTCCCTTTCTTCATCTGTATCCCCTTTCGTGGGCAGATCCAATGAAAACACAGATGGCGTAAATCCTTTTTCGGCCAACTCTTCTGAGACAAAATTTATTTTCGCGGCGGGTAAATGCTCCCTGATAAAGTTGACAAACTCCCGTGTGTTTTGATAGGCATCCTGAATTCGTTGATTCATGGAAGGCAATTGTTTGGCCAATATCTCCATTTGGAGGCCGGTCGCCTCATTATCACATAAGCGCAAATGCTGTTCGACCTTGTCCATCAAGGCCTTCGTTTTGGCATTTCCGACACAGTAGCCGGCCGTGCATAGCCCCCCACTTGGAAATTTCGAGCCGCTGGCATACGAAAGAGCCCGAACCGAGGAGAGGATTTCGCCCTCGCCTAAAAAGTGCACATTAGGGCAGAAAGTCTGGTCCAAAATAAACACCGGATCGATCGCCGGTTCACCCGAAGCCGTTTTGCGCTCCTGAGTGAGGGCCGCTTTCAATTGATCCAGATTCGGGACCTCCACTCTGGGATTGGTCGGGATTTCAGCGATGATAAAAGGCACTGCATCCTCGGCCGCCACCTGAGCCAGAACCGTATCTACACTTTGGGCCATATCATGATCCCTATCCACGGGCAGGTCCACGATTTCCACATTGTCAATACAGGCTGCTACTCGCCGGGCCTGATCATTGGTCCCCCCATAGCAATTGGGCGGAACGAGAAACTTAATGGCCTTGCCCTTATGGTTTTCCAGGGCATGGTGAATCAGCCCCATCATGATCGCATATTGAACGGACAGGCCACTCGATCCCACCACAGCCTTTGTGCTCGTCCCCGTAATCTCCTCAATGCTGGCTGTAACTCGGGCTTTGTTTGTCTCCACAGCACTCCGATTCTCCTGATCCACAGCAGCCCCCTCTACGAGTGCCATCAAAGCCGCATGACAATTGGCCGGCGTCATGGCAATACTCTCTCTTCTCCTTACGTGCTGAATTTCTGAGATATAATTTTCATTTTGGTCCCCGTTGACTAATAGAACACTGCCCAAGTGAGCATGGAGACCCACATAAAAGTCAATATTTGGGGTCAGCTTGTACTTCCCTATTTCATCCTGTTGTGAGACAAAAATCGTACTGCCATCAAAGGGGGAAATGTCTTCTACTTTCTCCACTTGCTTTAACTCAAATGAGTAGCCGTAGACGCGTCGCACCACATCAGCATTAAAAAACGCAGGCAACTCGCCCGTAAATAAGATTCGAGTGTTCTTATGATCAGCTAAATTTTTTCTCAGAACCGCCAAAATAGGCATCGTTCGGGACGAAAAGCTAATGACCTGTTCTGCCTTTAGGTGATTTAAGTTAGCAATGGCCCACTCGAGCACACAGGATAGTGGGTGCCCCAATCGGATATAGTCATAAGCAGTGGCTAAGTTGTTAAGAGCCGATGCTTCAGAATTTTTCTCATCAAACAAATTTTCAAACTGCTCTAAAAATTGAGTTTTCGCCAACTTTTCCTCATAGATATCCAGTCGATGAGTGGTCAGATTCAGCCAATCTATAGGCATGTTATCCAAAACCTCCTCAATATAATGTAGCATTTTACTTACGTTCATAATTTTCACCTTTTTCAGCGGTCGCGAATATACTAATTCGGTTTTTGTAACAAGGGAACGATGGCGATTTGTTGAATGGTACCGAAGCTATTTATCGCTTCCCAGAGGAATACAAATGCACATCTTTCTTGTACCGGCATCTTATTTAAGTAAGGATTTGGGCGCTCCCTCGAGGTGTCCGCCCCAGGGCGGACACCTCGGGGCGTTATGTTCCGGGCTCGCTATTCGCTCGGCCCCTCCTTTGTCGGGTCGCCGCCGTTGGCGGCCCCTTCACATCACTAGCGCAAAAGACTGCTGTGCGGGATACCGCTTGGAGGAGTGCTCCTGGGGAAGCCCTGAAAGCCATACTTGGCAACTTAATCCGATATCCTCTATGAAGAATATGATTTTTCTTATAACCTGCCGATCTTTCGGGGCCAATGCGCTTGGCCTTCCCGCTTCTTTCTCTTTACTTTTGGCTTGATCCAATCCGTCATGCGCGCTGTCGCACACCGCCGGACCACAGCACACGGAGTGCGCTGTGGAACCTCATTGAATACTATTCCTCGCTTTAACATTCTCGCGGACGCTTTTTACCGCTTCATGCTTTTATCGAGGGTCTGACAACCTCTACTTTTCTATTCCGTCTCTGCATAATTGAACTCTCCGCCTATTTTATTTCATCTGCGATACCCACGATCGCAATTCCGCTCGTCGCGCCGCATATCACTGGTGATGGGTTCGATCTCACTCTCTTGTTCTTTTTTGCCTTCGAATTTCAATTCTGGATACTTTTTTTTATAATCGCTGCTCCGGCGCCCCAGTCCCGCATAAGAGCTTCGCCCTTTTGTTGGCCGCTCTAACGAGGCGCTATTTTTTACATTTCGCAAGTTATGTTATTCAAAAATATCTTCATTTTTTATCTATTCCTTTTTCCTGTGCGCCATTATTTGCGCAGTAAAAAAAGCCAAACTTATCCTATTTGTCGTAAGCCTGCCGATTTCCTGCTCCGTTCTTTCAAGGCGGCCGCTAAGTTGGCGCATATGCCTGAAAGGGCGATATATTATTCCCCAACCACAACTCCTCAAAATCACCCGAATATAATACCGCTAAAGCGGCACTGGCGTCATTGCAATCTCTGTAATTATTGAAATCCACGATAATCTGTGAAATCGGTGATTCAGAAACCCAAAATAAACTAAAGCAACACCATAAGAACAATCAAAAAACCGTATACCTTTGAAGATCACCGTCTCTCAAACCGATCATCTTTTGATCCTGTAAACTATGTTCCGTAGAATGTTACATATTGAACGAAGCTGGCCCTTCGTCTTTACCAGGTTCTCTCAGGGATTTTTGCGCTACCGGGCTCTGTCTTACCCGTTGGGGAAAAGTATCTACGATGTAGGTTTTTGCGATAGCGCTGTGGAAGGGCCCGCGCCTCGGCGCGGGCGTGCGACTCCCAAATTTTTTGGGGGAGTACCGAACGAAGGAGGAGCCTGAAACATAGCGCCGACCCCAATTTTTTGGGGCGGATCGCCCGCATTATTATTAATTCATATTAAACAGCAGAAGGGGTGCCATAGGTGACTTCGGGGAGCTGCTCAATCTCTTCCTGTGAAAAGATGCGGGACTTGATGACGAAACGAACGCCCAGCGGAATCTCTAAACTGAAACTGGAGCCGCGTCCGGAGGTGATGTCCAGGGTGAGCTGGGTGTGTTTCCAATATTCGTACTGTTCTTTGGACATGAAAAAGGGGCAGCCGTATACCTCACCCATATAAGCATCATTATCGCTGATGAGAAACTCGCCCTCGGTAAAACACATGGGGGACGAGCCGTCGCAGCAGCCGCCGCTCTGGTGAAACATCAAGGGGCCGTGCTCGTCGCGCAGCTGATCGATGACTTTTTGGGCTTCTTCACTGACTAAAACGCGTGTGATCATAAGTTGGAAGTTTATAATTAAAAAAACGCGAGACGAAATAGTTTCGCCTCGCGTGTAATATATCGTCTACGGTCCACTAAAAGAATCCGAGCGCATCCTTGCTGTAAGAGATGAGCATGTTCTTGTTTTGACGGTAGTGGCCGAGCATCATTTTGTGATTCTCGCGACCAATTCCGGACTTTTTGTAGCCTCCAAAGGGGGCGTGGGCCGGATAGTCGTGGTAGCAGTTGACCCATACGCGGCCAGCCTTGATCTCTCGGGAGATCTGATAAGCCTGATGCATATCGCGCGTCCATACGCCGGCGCCTAAGCCGTACAAGGTGTCATTCGAGATCTCGAGGGCTTCTGCTTCGTCTTTGAACGGTGTCACACATACGACCGGGCCGAAAATTTCCTCCTGGAAGACACGCATTTTATTATTGCCTTTCAAAATCGTGGGCTGGATGTAATAACCGCCGGCTTTTGTGCCTTCAACAGCTGCGCTGCCTCCGGTGAGTACTTCCGCGCCTTCCTGCTTTCCAATGTCGATGTAATTGAGAATTTTCTCATACTGATCGTTCGAGGCCTGCGCACCCATCATGGTTTCGGGATCGAGCGGATGGCCCATCTTGATGGCTTCGGTACGTTCTATCACGCGCTCCATAAATGCGTCGAATATGTCTTCCTGCACGAGTAGTCGCGAGGGGCAGGTACATACTTCGCCTTGATTGAGGGCAAACATGACGGCGCCTTCGATGCATTTGTTGAGAAAGGCATCATCGGCATCCATAACGTTGTTGAAAAATACGTTGGGCGATTTACCACCGAGTTCCAGCGTCACAGGGACGATATTTTGCGCGGCGTACTGCATAATGAGTCGACCTGTCGTGGTCTCTCCGGTAAAGGCGACTTTCTTAATGTCGGGATGAGAGGCTAGTGGTTTTCCGGCTTCGATACCAAACCCATTAATGATATTGAGCACACCGGCGGGTAAGATATCCTGAATCAATTCAGCAACCATCAATATACCGACGGGCGTCTGCTCAGCGGGCTTAAGCACCACGCAATTACCTGCAGCGAGTGCCGGCGCAAGCTTCCATGTGGCCATAAGAATGGGAAAGTTCCACGGAATAATCTGTCCGACAACGCCAAGCGGCTCAGGGATATTGATCGATACGGTGTTGTTATTCAATTCAGTGGCAGAACCCTCCTCGGCGCGGATCACTCCGGCGAAATAGCGAAAGTGGTCAATGGCCAGTGGGATATCCGCCGCTTTGGTTTCGCGCACGGCCTTTCCATTATCCCAGGTTTCAGCACGGGCCAGCTGATCGGCGTTTTGTTCCATCACATCGGCAATCTTGATCAGGATATTGCTGCGCTCTGTCGCGGAGGTTTTATTCCACGTTTTGGCCGCTTTCCAGGCTTCCTCTACGGCATGATCGACATCTTCTTTCGTCGAACGGGCCACTTCAGTAAATACCTGTCCGTCTACCGGAGAGATATTTTCAAAATACTGTCCTTTGATAGGGGCGACCCACTTGCCGCCGATAAAATTGTCGTATTGGCTTTTGAAGGCCGGCTTCTCGAGTATGTCACTCGACTTTGTAGCTACGTCACTCATAATTTATTTGTATTGTTTAGGTTAGAAAATCATATTCCATCACATAATATAACATACTTTCTACGTTTAATAAAAGAATTCTGCACTTTCAATGACACAATTGTATCATTTTAGTGGATTTTATCTTCCATTTGGTGCTTTCTTTGGCTTGTAGGTGAATAGTCAGTATATTTAGTACATAGAAATTGTAGTATATGCCGTTTTCCCATAGCCAAAGCCTGGAGTCAGGTCGAAAGTTAGAGACCCTGGTTGAGAATCGCACGCGCTATGCGCTTGAGCACAGCGAGCTTAATTTATTTGAGACACATGAGCAGGCCGATCGGGTGCAATTGCGCTTTGCCGAGCCCACGTTGGCCAGTATGATCATGGGCAAGAAGGTAATGCATTTGCGGGATGAAAAAGGCTTTGATTTTTATCCCGGCGAGAGTGTGATCCTTCCCGCAGATGAGTTGATGTGCATCGACTTTCCAGAGGCCAGCCATCAGCGCCCTACCAAATGTCTGGCCCTTACCCTTTCCGAGGACTTTATACAGGAAGTCTGTCACTCTCTCAATCAGCATCAGCAGCGGCTCGATGGCGGGGAGTGGCTCTTCACCCGCGACAACTTTCACTTTACCAATGATCGGGCCGTCCATCAGATCGTCAATCGGCTCATTTTTCTCTTTGCGGAAAATCATCCGTCCAAGGATCTCTTCGCCGACATGATGCTTCGCGAGCTCGTCATTCGACTCATGCAGACCGACATTCGCTACAGCATGGAGAAGGGCGTGAAGGAGACCAGCGGTTCGCGCCTCCAGTTCATTTTGGGCTACATTCGCCAGCATTTGGACGAAGACCTGTCCGTGGAAGACCTCAGCCAAAAAGCGTACATGAGCACCTCACATTTTCATCGGTCCTTTAAGAGCGAACTGGGACTTTCCCCCGTCGAGTACATCCATCAGGAGCGGATCTCAAAAGCCTGCCAGTTGCTGCGCTCCACCGAGCTTCCCATTCGCGAGATCGGCCTGCGCTGCGGTTTCAACCATCTCTCGTACTTCAATCGCCTGTTTAAACGCTACACGAAATGCACGCCCGGCGCCTATCGAAAGAAAGGGTAATTTGATAGGCATTAGAGGTTTTTTTGTTTAATTTTTTGGGCGTCCCCTCGTCTCGAGGAGCGCTAGGCGCTCTCGAGTCCTCGGTCGGGCTATCCGCTCGTAGTCAGGAGCCCGCGCGCCGGCATCCGTAGGGCTGCGGTGGCTTCATTTGTCGCCTCCTCGCCTCACGGCTGCAAGTGTCATTACCACTAAATAAGTATAGAAAAGTCGAAGCAGGTTTTTGTTCAGATCAAGACGCGTCGAATGAGTGAAGCCGTAGCTACACGAGTGAGGAGAAACGAAGAGTTGGACGCAACCATCAAGACTTGGTTTGTAACGGATTTAGTGGTAATCACACTAACGTCGCCCGGACCCCTGACTGCCGCTGCTATCCCTGACGCGGGGAGGTGCGTTTTTTATTTGATTTCCATCTGCGGTCTGTAATGATTAGTAAAATGGCTGCTTAAAATATGTCCCCAAGCCTCATACTGGGCATTCATTAATGTCCGACATTATAAGTGAATATCATCCCATTTTTGTACGAAATAGAGCTTCCACTCTTTCCTTGCTATCGCTGCCCACCGTTGACTAGTAGCCATATAGCAAATGACATTTCTCCAAACACAGTGGGAATGGTGACAAATGCTAGAAAAATTGAGGCACAATCCGCATAGTTAGCAAGTAAAAAATGAGCTGTTGTATAAACTATATACATAACCCCTGCAACTGCGAGAAAAAGGGTGATAAATCGAGAAGTTGATCGCTTAATTTTCTCTAGTCAACGGGTAATAGAAACTGTAGTTAAATAAAAATCGGGCATCAGGAAATCCTGATGCCCGACAAGAAAGTCGCTGTGTCAACAAAACATTGCTTCTTTTTATCTACTCGACTCGTTCTCGTATGAAATCTACTCGGGAGTCAATTGTGGCTCTATATTCCTTGAGAAAATAATCCCAGGTGTTCTCTCCAAACACTTCTTCATATTCTTTACCAAAATTGCTATCTCGGTCCATCCATGACCAACTATCAAATGCAAAAACAAACGCGGCATCATTTCCTTCACTACCCGTCGCAAATTCATTCCAGTATACCCACATAGACTCTGTAGGACGTTTTTCTTCATAGACCTTTTTTATTTTTCCTACGAGTTCCGCCCAACGTCTTGCTTGTCCGCGCTTTAAATCATATACCCAAATGAGTCGTTTAGAAGGGCTGGCCTCCACTCCATTATCATGTGATAGCTTACTGGAGTAACTCCAATAGTTCGGACTTTCAACCCATCGTGTCATCTCCTCTACTTTTGCCCAATCGGCATCATGACCTTCCTTAGCTGGTCGGCTATCCATAGCGGTCCAACTGGTTGGACCCATGATCCAGGAGTAAGATCCTCCATTGGGGCCATTAATATTGTATGAGAGGGAAGCGTGATGATCTCCTTCCGGATGATACTTTTCGTTATGTGCCTTGATCGCTTCTTCTAGAGCTTGATTTTGACCCTGTTTCGGATACAGGTTGACCACTTCAAACAAGTTGGCTTCCGGTGCCTCTTGACTGAATGCTACCAGTGGAAAGCAAAGCAGCGCAATTATTAAATTTTTCATAATTCTGATTGTTTTGGTTTGTAATGAGTCAAAGATGGTTCATCCCACAAAAATAGTTATGGACGAATCGTTCAATTCCATGGACGAATCGTTCATGGGGACTATGTTTATTTATAAGGTGTTGATTACGAGCTACTCAAATAGATCGGAGGGCGGAAAATCAAACTCTTTGGAAAACACTCTGGAAAAATAAAGGGGATCATTAAACCCGGTCTCAAAGGCGGCTTCGGAAATGTTACACTTCTTTTGTAGGATGAGTTCTTTCGCTTTGTGTAGTCGGGCAGTTCGTAAATAAGCAACAATGGACTTGCCCGTCAATGCCTTTAACTTTCTATAGAGTTGAGATCTACTCAGGCTCATTGCCGTGCATAGTTCCTGGACGCCAAACTCCGTGTTTCTTAGATTGGAATCTATAGTTTCTTTAATTTTTTGCAAAAAAGCTTCTTCCATTTGAATTCCGGCATCTTCTGCCGTTCGCTTTTCCTCAAACTGAGCGTAACGGGACTGCA
>Ga0209943_1001066_pt1 | contig 17683 bp, 19 predicted proteins | sample SalPonR1_B_D2_MG_FD_185698 | JGI IMG/M metagenome (GOLD analysis project Ga0209943, IMG submission 185698) | Salt pond soil microbial communities from South San Francisco under conditions of wetland restoration - Salt Pond MetaG R1_B_D2_MG... ... | reverse complement strand
GTGATGCTGGATTTCGTGCAAACACATGGACAGGCCGCCGGGCCGGACGCGCCGCTCGGTGTGAATACGGGCGATACCGGCAGCAACAGCGCCTACCAGCGCGTGTTGCGGGGCCTTGTGCTGCAGCGACGAAGAACGAACCGGATACTTCTGCGTAGTCAATAACGTTGCGGGCGGATATGCCGAGTGTCCATGGGCCACTCGTCTGCGCCTGAGCTCAACAGAAGACGTCTGGCTTACTCGTCAGGATATTCCATTCGATCCCCCTAGCGGAGGTGAGTTTCCTCCGCCGCCTAGTTCAGAGGATATTGCAGCGGGGTAGGCAGCGTGTGGCGGTGTTTCAGCAGCGACGGGCGCGATTGGATATTCGGCGCCTCCCAATGCACCGACGGGGCAGGTTCCCAGCCCATTAGCGAGAGAGCAGACTCTCGAGTTCGTTAGCGGCGCGAGCGGCGATGATCTCATTACTATGCGTCAGCTGGGAACTGGTAATTGCGAGCCGCTGATTGCGCCAACAGCGATCGATCTGTTGCCGGTAGGAGGTCAGGTCAATGTTGACGTGACGTTTGCAGCCGGTTGTGAGTTCATCGGATGGGAAGCCAGTGTGGATGGCTGCGACACGATGCCGCCGGGCGAGTCATTTCTCAGTCTCCGGGGCGCGGATCAGGAGGGCAAGTTGGCTCTGGTGGGTAATGGCAGCCTCACGCTGGTGGTGGACCCCTATGAAATCGGCCAGCTTCCTGACGGGGTGGTCGGTGGCGGTTTGATTCCGGCCAGGGAGGGTAGCTTGATCATTGATGTGGCGACCCAGGATGTCCCGGTCATTCAGGAGGCGCCCTTGTTCGATCACTTCGACGACTCGATGTCACCACCGCCTGATCTCTGAACATATACATTGCCACAAGCCTGGACAGAGAGCGGCACTCATCGTAGTACCGTTTATCGGGAGCTCCAGCGTTGCCCAAGACGAGAGTACGGCGCCTGCAGAGCCCAGAAAGCCAGCAGAGCGCGCCGTATGGCCGCGTATAAACACAGCAAGTTCGATGCCCAGCTCTGGGCGACGATTTGCCGTCAGATCGATCGCAAGCTTAGCCCTGAGATGATCGCGGGCCGGATGTCGTTAGAGCAAGTGACCCATCGGGTTTCGACGGCCACACTATATCGGTGGCTGCACTGGGACCACGAACAAGGTGGTTCGGTACATCTGCATCTACAGCGTGCCTTCAAGCCCTACAAGCGATCCTACGGCCTGAAGCGCTGGCGCAGCCGCTACGATAGCTGCCACTCGATCCATGATCGACCGATCGCGCGAACGATCGAGCGCGCCTCGGAGACTGGGAAGGCGGCACGATGTACGGCAAGCAAGGCCACCTGGTGACCCTGGTCGACCGTCACTCACGATACCTACTCGCGAGACGCATCCCGCTCAGAACGAAAGCGATCACGGCGAATGCGGTCATTGACATGTTGCGTGAGCAACCGAGAAATACACTGACGTTCGACAATGGCGTTGAATTTGCTGATCACGAACGAATCGCGCAGAAGACAGAGACCGTTGTGTTCTTTGCCGACCCCTATGCTTCATGGCAATGCGGAAGTAACGAAAACACCAATGGCAGACTGCGATGCTTCGTCCCTCGATCGATGGACTTGAGTCAGCTCAGTTCACAGAAGCTTCGACCAATCGTACAAAAGATGAACCACCAGCCTAGAAAATGCTTAGGATGGAAGACGCCTCACGAGGTGCACCACAACGTGAGTGTCGCGGTTATTGTGTGAATTCACGCAGCCATCGACCAGGAAAAAGGCGCTGATCCCCGTTGTTTGTTTTCGGCAGGCTCTTGCGTTTCGGAGGGTTGACCGACGCCTTATTGGTGGAGGTCAGAAGATTCGGCCCTTTGCTCCGGAAAGTTCTTGGACGGAGATCTCAGCCAGTCCCGTAGGGCCGAAGGATCCATCAGCGTGACTTTGCCGTAACGGCAATTCAGCCAGCCCAGGGTCTCCAGCTCTTGCAGAATGTCTGCAACGAGTGTGCGCGACAGGTTGGACATCAGGCCCAGTGCGCCCTGCGTCGTATCCAGCTCCAGGTCGACTCGGTTGATGGCTTCGTCGTGGCGAATGCCGGCTATCCTGAGCAGAGTGGCCACCAGTCGTCTGCGAGGCATCCGTTCCATCAGATCATGGGTCGCCGTCATGGCCACGATCGACACGCGGGCCAGCGATAGCGCCATATGCTTCCATAGACGCGCATCCCGATTGAGCAAGGCGTTCAAGTCGCCGGCCGAAATGCGCACGCACAGGCTGGGGCGAGAGGCGTAGAGGGCAGCGAAGCGTGGACGTTCCAGTACGTGCGCCAGCTCCCCGAACCAATCGCCGGGGCATATCTGGTGAACGAGCTGAGGGCCATCACCGTCCGAGGCGATCTCGAATCCCAGCGAACCGCTTATGAGCCCGTAAATACCATTGGGCCCGTCCCCGACGTTGTAGACCCGTTGGCCTCGCTCGAATGGCGGTAGCAGTCGGCAACGGTCAAGAAAGTCATTCCTCAGATCGGGCGGGAAGGCACTGAGCCATGGGCTGTGCCCAAGAAACTGCCGCGCTTCCTCGATTGTGCAGAAAGTTGTTCTCGCCATGATCACCCAAATGCCCAGAACAGGCTTTTCCACTTTATCCGAAACTCTATCATGAATTGTTTTTCGGCTTCGGATAAGAAGACGACTGGGTTCCCGGGAGCAAGCGATGAAGAACCGCATGAAGTTCGTACTGATCCTGTTCAGCAGCTGTCTGGTTGAACAGGCTGTTGCGCAGGACAGCACCGAGGACCTGGCCAAGCAGTTGGCCAATCCGGTCGCCGCCCTGATCAGCGTGCCTTTCCAGCTCAACTACGATCAGGACATTGGCCCTGTGGATGAGGGCGAGCGTTGGACGATGAACGTGCAGCCGGTGATTCCATTTTCGCTCAACGAGGACTGGAACCTGATCTCGCGGACCATCATGCCGCTGGTGGACCAGAGCAGGATCTTTCCGGGCGCGGGCAGTCAGGCCGGCCTGGGCGACATTCAGCAAAGTCTGCTGTTCTCGCCGGTCAGGCCGACGGAAGGTGGCTGGATCTGGGGCGCGGGTGCCGTATTCCTTCTGCCGACCGCCACCGATGAGCTGCTGGGAACGGAAAAATGGGCGCTCGGCCCCTCGGTGGTCGCACTACACCAGAGCGGTCCGTGGACCGTGGGTGGGTTGGCAAATCACATCACCTCGGTTGCCGGCGCCAGCGATCGGTCCGACATCAATGCCACCTATGTCCAGCCTTTCGTGTCGTACACCCTGCCGTCTGCCTGGACCTTCAGCCTGCAAACCGAGACCACCTACGACTGGGAGTCCGAGCAGTGGTCGGTTCCGGTCAGCGTTGTCGCGACCCGGGTATCGACCTTGGGCTCGCAGTTATTCAGCGCCGGGGTTGGCCTGCGTTACTGGGCCGAATCCATGGATGGGGCGGCCGAGGGTCTGGGGGTTCGGTTCGTGTTCACATTGCTGTTTCCCAGGTAATTTTTCCGAAAACCATGAAGATGAAGAAGTTTCTTTCTGTTGCTCAGACGGTCAATGAAGGCCTCATTCCGGCTATGGGGAATGAAGTTGCTTCCGATGGGATGCGTATCAAGGGATCAATGAGGTCGCTTCGAGCATCCATTCTTGTGGTTGGCCTGGCCGCCTTGGGCGCCGTTGGCTGCAGCACGCTGCCCGAGCGAGGGGACGTGTCGGAGCAGCGCGCGATGATGCTCGCCGAGGATGGCCGGCTGGACGCGTTTGTGGGTCGGCAGGAGACACGATGGCCGGGTACTTCAGGGTTCCGTCTGGTGGGTTACGGGCCCGAGGCGCTTGCGATCCGGATCCATAGCGCGGCCATGGCGGATCACAGCATCGACGTGCAGACCTACATCTGGAAGGCTGATCTTACCGGGCTTTATCTGGCCCACGAGTTACTGCTGGCGGCCAATCGCGGCGTGCGCGTACGGCTTCTGATCGATGACCTCGACGCCCGCAACAACAATGCCGGTCTGGCTGCGCTGGACGCCCACCCCGATATCCATGTGCGCCTGTTCAACCCGACGCCTTCGCGCCGCGGCACCTGGTCGCTGGCCGGTGATGTCGTGCGCGATGGCCGGCGACTGAACCGGCGCATGCACAACAAGGCCTGGATCGTCGACAACCGTGTGGCCCTGGGCGGCGGCCGCAATCTCGGCAACGAGTATTTCGGTGCCAGCGACGCGGCGAATTTTGCCGATCTGGAACTGGCCATGGCCGGCCCGGTGGTGCGTCAGCTCAGCGCGTCCTTCGATGCGTTCTGGAATGACGAGGCGAGCTACCCGGTTGCTCTGCTCAGCCCCGAGGCGGTGACTCATCAGTCACTGCAGGAGATCCGCGAGACGCTGGCCCAGGCCGCGCGGCGCGCGGCGGTCACGGATTATGCGGCCCTGGTGGCGGATGACAATGCTCTGGAAAGACGGCTCGCCGGAGACTGGGCACTGGACTGGACGCCTGAGTATCGATTCGTTGCCGATGACCCGTCGAAAGTCCGTCAGAAACCGGAGCCGGGCTTGTCGAGGGTGCTGGCCGCATTGCTGGCGGCACTGGACACCGCCGAGTATTCGATCCGGATCGTCTCGCCGTATTTCGTTCCGGGCAGGGAAGGCAGTGCTCGCCTGGTGGCGCATGCCGGCAGACTCGACAGCGTGTCGGTGTTGACCAATTCGCTGGCCGCCAACGATGTGGTCGCGGTCCACGGTGGATATGCCCGCTACCGCAAGCGCTTACTCAAGGGAGGGGTCGGCCTGTGGGAACTGAAGCCGACCATCGTAGATCGCACAGAGCAGCGCATCATGCCCTCCAGCAGCGCCAGCCTGCACGCCAAGGCGGCATCCATCGATGTCAGCGGGGTGTTCGTCGGTAGCTACAACCTCGATCCGCGTTCGACGTCGCTGAATGCCGAGCAGGGTGTGTTCGTTCGCAGCGCCGCGCTGGCTGGCGACTTTAACGCGATGTTTGACCGCGTGGTCACCGGCCAGCAGAGCTGGCGGGTTTCGCTGGAGTCCGGCAGCCTCCGCTGGCGAGATGGCGAGGAAGTGCACGCCACAGAACCCGATGCAGGTCTGAGTCTGCGATTCATGGCCGGGTTGATGCGCTGGCTTCCGATTCAGTCGCAGTTATGAAAGCACTCATTCGATCCGCTGACTCGAGGGGCGGGGGCGGCGAGGATTGGGCAATCAACCGAGGAACAGCATGATGAATACAAGACATTCCATTGGTCGCGCCTTCAGCCTTACCGTTTTGCTGCCACTGGCTCTGGCCGGTTGCGGAACGACACCGCCTGCTCCCGGGCCGGAAGCCGAGGCGCCACTGGCCGCCCCTGACGACAGCCTGAGCTATTCGAACAAATGGCGAATTGAGGTCAGCAAAGGTGCCGGCTCGGATGGGGAAATGATCTTCCAGGTCCGGCCTCGCAGCGGTGAGCCCCAGGACCTGACCGTAGCAATCGAATCCAGTTTCGGGGAAAACCATGTGGCAAGGGCAATTCGGGACGCATTTCGTGATCAACTCGATCCTGATCGATATCAGATCGAACGCGATGACGGCGAGGATGCGCTGGTCCAGAAACGTCGAGGCGAAGCGGACTTTTCGCGGCGAGTGATCAGTTCCACCGTCAATGACGTTCGAATCAGGGTCCACAAGGAGTGATCGATGGGTGGCGAAGAGGATCAACGAAAGTCATGTTCAGCAATCAAGCCGATGAACGGAGGACGTAAACGGTGAAGTCGAAAAAGACAAAGATATGCTCGCGATGGATGGTCGGACTGGTCACTTTCCTGTGGATCGTGAGTGCTGCGGCGCAAGCTGACGAGCGCCCCAATATCCTGGTGATCTGGGGCGATGATGTCGGTATGTGGGACATCAGTGCGTACCACCGCGGCATGATGGGTACTACCACACCCAATATTGATCGCATCGCTGCCGATGGGATGCTCTTCATGGATCATTACGCGCACGCATCCTGCACCGCAGGACGGGCTGCGTTCATTACCGGCCAGTACCCGATGCGGACCGGCTTGAGCACAGTGGGCCTGGCTGGAGCGCCCCAGGGCCTGCAGCCGGAAGACCCGACCCTGGCAGAATTTCTCAAGCCCCTGGGTTACGCCACCGGACAGTTCGGCAAGAATCACCTGGGCGACCTGGATGAATACCTGCCCACGGCCCATGGCTTCGACGAGTTCTTCGGGATTCTTTATCACCTAAATGCCGGCGAATATCCGGAGCAGGATGATTATCCGACCGATCCTGAAATTCTCGAGCGCTACGGCTTCGACAAGCAGCGCGGCATCATCCATTCGCGCCGGCTGGCCGATGGAACGCATCAGATCGAAGACCTTGGTCCGTTCGGGCGGGAGCGTCAGCGCGTTCTCGAGAGTGAGATTCTGGAGCAATCCACACGCTTCATTCGCGACGCAGTGGCCGCAGGACAGCCATTTTTCGTCTGGCACAACTCCACGCGCATGCACTATCGAACCAATCTGTCGCCGGAGTACGAGGGAAGAACAGGACTTGGCGTGTATGCCGACGGCATGGCCGAGCTTGACGATGTCGTTGGGACCTTGCTTGATCTGATCGACGAGCTCGAGGTGACCGACAATACCATCGTGATGTTTTCGACCGATAACGGTGCGGCGTCCAACTCCTGGCCTGACGGGGGCAATCATCCGTTCCGGGGTGAAAAGGGTGCCGGTGGCTACGAGGGCGGCTTCCGGGTGCCGATGGCCATCAGGTGGCCGGGGCAAATTCCGGCCGGTGCGACCACCGGTGAATTCATGTCCATGGAAGACTGGCTTCCGACCTTCATGTCATGGCTGGGCCAGCCTGAACTGAAACAGGAATTGCTGACCGGTAAACGCGTTGGGGGACGCACCTACAGCGTCCATCTCGATGGCTATGACCAGAGCGATCTGGTGCTGCGCAACGGCGAGTCGAAGCGCATGGATTATTACTACTTCACCGAGACGACCTTCCACGGCCTGCGCTACGGCCCCTGGAAGATCATGTACACGGACCAGGAAACCTGGTTTCGCGCGGAACAGCCTGTGCTGAGCTCGCCATATATCACCAACCTCAAAATGGATCCCTTCGAGCGTTTTCACGAGGCCCGCGGCTACGACGAGTGGGCGGAGAATCGCTCATGGATTTTCGGGCCAGCTCTGATGCAACTGGAAACCTTCGTCAGAAGTTTCGAGGAGTTCCCGCCGCGTCAGCCGAGCTTCTCGCCCAAGGTGGATGATCTCAACGGCATTTTGCAGAGCATGCGTAAACAGCCCGCAGGGCGCTGAAGTCAGGCCATATGCCGCCCAGCTTCGGCGTTGCCCTGCGTGACGCCGAAGCAGGCCGGCCGAAGGCGATGTTGATTTTCGCCGAGTGTCCTTGCACATCGCAGCGCCACACGAGGAAGTTCCGAATGAAGTCGAAAATTCATTGTTTGCTGGCCCTGTGCGTGATTTCCGGTCTGGCGATTCCTGCCCTGGCCGATCCGCTGCCCTCCTGGAGTGATCGCGAGGCGCGCACCCGCATCATCGATTTTGTCGAGGCAGTGAGCGATCCACGCTCGGAGGACTACATCACGCCCGCCGCCAGAATCGCTGTGTTCGACAACGACGGCACCTTATGGTCGGAACAGCCGATCTACTTTCAGGGTTTGTTTGCGATCGACCGGCTGCGCGAGATGGCGCATGAGGATGAAGCCATCCTGAGTACCGATCTACTCCGGGCCGCCGTTGCGGGAGACCTGGGGGTGGTCGCCGAGGCGGGGCACGAGGGCCTGCTGGAAATCCTGAAGGTTACCCATGCCGATACAACGGTTGCTGATTTCCAGGGGCGGGTGGTCGAGTGGATGGCCTCCGCGACCCACCCCGAGACCGGTTTGCTCTACCGTGCAATGGTGTTCCAGCCCATGCTGGAGTTGCTGAGCTATCTGCGCGACAACCAGTTCTCGACTTACATCGTTTCCGGCGGTGGACTGCATTTCCTCCGTGCGGTCGCCGAGGAACTGTACGGCGTCCCACCGGATCAGGTCATCGGCAGTTCCGGGCAGACGCGCTATGCAGAGATGGAAGGCACGCCGCAGCTGGTCAAGGATCCTGCCATTGCGTTTATCGACGACAAGGCCGGTAAGCCGGTTGGCATCGACACCCATATCGGCAAGCGACCGATCTTTGCGGCGGGGAACTCCGACGGCGACTTCGAGATGCTCGAGTACACGATGGCTGGCGCCGGGCCGCGCTTTGGAATGATCGTTCACCACAGCGATGCCGAGCGCGAGTGGGCCTACGACCGTGACAGCCCGGTCGGCCGTCTGGCCCGAGGGCTGGACGAGGGTCCGGGCCGGGGCTGGTTGATCGTCGACATGGCCAGTGACTGGGAACGAATATGGCCGGCTCGATGAGTGCCGTGGAACAGCTGATTGGAAAGCGGCCATGGCTTCATCGAGTGCTCAACTGCGAGGGCCAGAGTGCTTTATCGGGATGATGAAATTGATCGGATGAGGAGAAACATCATGCTTCACAGATGCACCGCTCGGAAATTTCCGGCTCCGGCCTTGGTCCTGCTGGCCCTGATCGGCGTAACGGCCTGTTCTCAGCCGCAAGAAGGGGGATATGTATTCGAACGCAACGACAGGGGTGAGATTCTCGTCGATGAACGGAACTTCACCATTGCAGAGACCGATCTGTACATGCTCAATCACTCCAATGAGCATCCGATCAATACCTTCAGGCATGCACGCGAGATGTCGAATGTCGACAATCAGTTCGTGGTTCGGGAGAACCGCGATGTGCTTTACAGTCATGCGGTGGTGGATATTTCCCAGGGCGCGACCCTGATCAACCCGAACTGGGATGTGTTTTCGGTCATCCAGGTCATTGACGAAAACCAGTACACGATCGCATCGATCTATCCCGGCGAGCAGCAGACCTTCACGCCGGAGGATGTCGCACTGGGTAACCATCTCTTCCTGAACATGCGAACCGGGGTCCGTTCGCTGGATGAAGCGGGCTTTGTCGAAGCCCATCAGCATCAGGACAGCGTCCAGATCCTTGCCAATTCCGACACGCCCTACCAGGCCAAGGGTTTCGAAACGCAGAGCCTGGATGAAACGCGGTCTCGTCTGAAAGCGCGCGCGGATGAAATTTCGCGCCCCGACCTGGCGATGGGTACAGCCGATCAGGTCGAGCCGGAATCGTTTCTGATTGCTTCGGCGGTGGGGATTTTCGGGCTGCCGATTGGCGATGCGGCTTACCTGAACACCATCCAGCCGACGGGTGAGGCGAGGTCTGGCCAGCCTTCCAGGATCACCTTGCCGGTTCCACCGCTGAACTTCGACAAGGGTGGGTTCTTCTCGGTGACGACCTATGATGGCGCGGGCTGGATCGTCAAGGAGAATTTCGCCCTCAACAACCGCACGGCCGATCCGAATGAGGATGGCACCTACACCTTCCATTTCAATGCTCCCGGCCAGCCGAACAACATCGACGTGGTGGACGGGTGGACCATGCTGATCCGACTTTACGCTCCGCAAAGCCGGGAGGCCATTGTCCAGTACATGCAGGATGCAGAGAGAAACATTCGGGTCGAGCTGCTTTCCGAAAGCCCTCAGGCGGTGGCAATGGTCACGCCTGACAACTACATTCGCGCCGAGACCGACGTTGCCTTCGCCGATTTCCAGAAAAACGCGGGCAATCGGATCAATCATTTCTACTACATCACCGAGCCCACGCCTCTGGATCAGCAACCGGTCGTGCGGATGAACCGAGATACGCTGTATGCCGCAGCGGTCGTGGATACCCAGGGCGGGGCCACGGTGACCATACCCGAATTTCCGGATGATCGCTATTTCTCGCTGCTGGTGATCGACAATGATCACTACGCGCCGACGGTTTTTTACGAGTCAGGCACCTATGAGATACCGGATGATACCCGCTACGTCACGGTGGTCCAGCGCATCCAGCTGATGGATCCGGCCGATCCCGATGACCTGGCCGTGGTCAACCGTCTGCAGCAGGAATTCACCATTGATGCCGCCAGCAGTGAGACGTTTCCGGAACCGAACTGGGACAAGGAAAGCCTGCTGGCGCTGCGTGCCGAGTATGAGCTCGAATTCCAGAAATTCGATCAATATGAACCCGACTGGATGGGGCCGCGCGGGGAAGTCAATGAACAGACCCGGCACATCGCTGCCGCGGGTGCCTGGGGCCTGTTCCCGGAAAAAGATGCGGTCTACATCAACTACAGCGGCCCCCCGGATGCCGAGCACTGCTACACGGCAACCTACCAGGTACCCGACAACGACGCGTTCTGGTCGATTACCGTCTACGGCGACGACGGTTTCATGAAGTCCGACAACAATATCGTCAACGATCGCAACGTCGTTCTGAATGACGATGGCGGATTCACCGTTTTCTTCGGCTCCGAGGAACGCTGCGGAGATAGGCCGAACAGAGTCGATATCTCAATGGGCTGGAACTTTCTCATGCGGGTCTACCGTCCCGGTCCATCTGTACTGAATCGGGAATACGTACTGCCAGCTGCAGAAATCATGAACTGATGAAGTCCTTACGATTTCGTCCGGTCACAGAGACACGACTGTCGCGTCTGGAGTCAAAAAATCGGATCCAGCCTGGCCGGAAGATTGCTTTGCGATCCGGTATTCTGGCCTGGATGCTGTTGGTGACACCGGTCCTGGCCGACGCCGCCGGGCCGGAATACGTGGGCTCCGAGGCATGCACGAGCTGCCACGAATCGGCGGCGAATGCCTGGCGCGGTTCGCACCATGCGCTGGCCTGGACCTGGCCCTCGGCCGCGACAGTAGCGGCCGATTTCGACGGCACCGAATTCGTTCATGACGGCATGACGGCTCGCTTCCGGATGGAGTCGGATGGCAGTTACCACGTCATGGTCACCGAGAAAGACGGCGTGACCACCGACTATCCCATCCACTCCGTGGCCGGCATCGAACCGCTGCAGCAGTACCTGCTCGAGACCGAGCCGGGCCGCTTGCAGAGCTTCGATGTGGTCTGGAACACGCAGGATAATCACTGGTTTCACCTGTACCCGGACCAGGACCTGCCGCCGGACAATGCCCTGCACTGGACCGGTCCCTACAAGAACTGGAACGCGCGCTGTGCCGAGTGTCATGCCACCGGTTTCGAAAAGGGCTACGATCCGCTGTCCCGCCACTACACCTCGACCTACAGCGATATCGGGGTGGGCTGCGAGGCCTGCCACGGACCGGGTTCGGCACATATCGAATGGGCCGCCGCGCCCGACACCTGGGTCGCAGCAGGCGGGCTGAATGTCCATGGCTTCAGTCAATCCTTCGCCAACGCCGAGGCGACGATCCAGCAGTGCTCGACTTGTCATTCGCGGCGCGAAGCGCACGATGATCGCTCGCCCGTGCCCGGGACACCGTTTCATGACGCCTATGGCCTGGCCTTGTTGCAACCAGGCCTGTATCACGCCGACGGCCAGATTCTCGATGAGGTCTACGTCCATGGCTCGTTCCTGCAGAGCCGGAAATATGCCATGGGGGTCGGCTGTCTGAATTGTCATGAGGCGCACAGCGCCGGCCTGCGCGAGGAGGGCAACGCCCTGTGTACGCAGTGCCACTCGACGGCCGGGAGTCCTGTGTTTCCGAGCGTTCGAGCGGCCGCCTATGATACGGGTGAGCATCATTTCCATGCCCAGGGCAGCGCAGGGGCGCAGTGCATCAACTGCCATGCCCCTGAGCAGGTCTACATGGGCAACGACTGGCGCGCCGATCATTCTTTTCGCGTTCCGCGACCGGATCTGGCCGCCCGGACTGGTGCGCCTGATGCCTGCACCATCTGCCATGTCGACCAATCTTCCGCCTGGGCGGCCGCCGAGATTGCGGCACGCTATCCGGAAAGTCGTCACCGCGGGCCGCATTTCGGTTCGGTGCTGGCCGCTGGTCGGATCGATGCCATGGCGGCCCGTTCAGACCTGGCAGCATTGGCACAGGACAAGAGCCAGCCGGGCATAGCCCGCGCTACGGCGCTCTGGCTTCTGGAGAGCGAGAGTGATGCGGAGCTGGCCGCGCAGTTGGTCCCGTTGCTGAGTGATGGCGATCCGTTGGTGCGCTCCGCGGCGGTGCGGCTGCAGCGCAGCGCTCCGGCCGAAGCACGTGTCGTACGACTGCTCGAAGTGCTTGATGATCCTGTTCGAAGCGTGCGCATGAGCGCCGCGCAGGCGCTGCTCGGAGCCCCGGTGGCCCGCTTGCCGAGTGCCAGACAAGCAGAACTCGATGTCGCCATGAGCGAGTGGCGTGCAGCCATGGCGAGTCGGGTGGATTTTCCTGAAACGCATCTACAGCTGGCCGGCGTGGCCCTGACCCTGCGCGCCTTTCCGCAGGCCGAGGCGGCGTTTCGTGAAACCGTGCAGCTGGACCCTCAGCGCGTCGAGGCGTGGATCATGCTGGTACGTCTGGCGGCCGCAACCCGGGGTACCGAGGCTGCCACGGCCGTTATCGAACAGGCGCTGGCTGTCTTGCCGGATGATGCTTCCCTCATGGGCCTGCGCGAAGAATTGCTTGGCCTTTCGGGGGATGAGCAGTGATTTCGGCGCTCGATACACACGCCCCGATGGGCTTCTGCGATGGGTCTGGCCGGAACTATCCGGACCCGCTCAATTGCTGATCGAGATCGTACATCGGCTGATGCGGCACCTTCAGGAATCCCTCGTTGGGCCGGTCGAGGTCGACGATAAGCAGAAGAACGGCCGACGGGATCAGGCTCAGAATGATCACCGCCAGCGGGTTTCGCTCTTTGGAATGCCTCGCCAGCATGCCGACCAGGAACGCACTCAGGCCGGCCACCAGGTAGAAGCTCCAGACGATGGTCGGAGGAACGCGAACGTTGAGGCCATAGGCGACGCGCTCGGTGTGGCGGTCAAAGACGTCGTTGAGCGCGCTGATATACAGGCTGGTGGTCGCCGATGGCTGCTCGATTGCGAACACTTCGGCATGTCGCCACAGTTCAGCATGAATCCGGAGCGAGCGCTGCAGGGCTTCATCGAGCTGACCGGGTTCCCAGGCCATGGCCCGAGCACTGGCATAGTCCTGCAAAAGTTGTCGCGAGGCGCTGCGTTGCGGCTCGTCGAGAAAGCCCGCGCGCAGATGGGTGGTGCTGATGGGATTGACCTCTTCAATGATGAGCTGCCAGCGTTGCTTGAATACATCGGTGCCGAGACTGACCACGAACGCCAGCAAGAACCCGAGCAAAGCCAGCGATGCTGCGGTCACCACACCGATGTGGGCGTCACTTTTGTTCAAAGTGCCTTTGGGTACCTGGCGATTGAGGCGGAACCCGCATTCCATGGCGATCAACAGAATGCCCGCGCTGAGTACATACAAAACCGGGATGGGAATCAGGTCGAGGGGCTGGTTCGGCATCGATGCTTGTTCTTGTAATGGCGCCTGTTCACCCGCTGGATGAAAAAGAAAAAGGTATTTGCCGGATTTTACTGAGTTTCCTTGAAGATTGACGAACTGTGATAGGAGTAAATGGATCATGATCCTTCGAATGATGACTACCCTGCTGTTATTGTTGCTGCTGGCGGCCTGTGCCACTGGGCCGAAGGTCTATACCAGTGCTGCACCCGGTGCCGATCTGACCGGCTATCAGCGATTTGCCTTTGTCGAGCCGCTCGGCACGGATCGGGCCGGTTATGCCTCGATCGTTTCGCAGCAGTTGACGTTCTCGACCCGGCGCGAGCTGGAACTTCGTGGATTGGGATTCGTTGATGATGCAGAGCATGCGGATCTTCTGGTCAACTTTTTTGGCCATCTGGATGAGCAGATCCGCACCCGTCAGGTGGTCGATCCCTTCTATGGCCCCTCGTTCTACGATTTTCGCTATGGTTTCTACAATCCTTGGCCGACCTATTCCACCTCGACCGAGGTCCAGCAGTTTTCCGAGGGCACCCTGGTCATTGATCTGATCGATGTACGGACGAATCAAATGGTGTGGGAAGGCATGGCGCGCAATGAGGTCACCGAGAGAAGCCGCCGTGAGGCTGCGAGCCGGCTCGACGACGCTGTCACACGAATTTTCGAGGACTTCCCGATGGCGGCGAGTCGGAACTGAGTCATTGATGCGCCTTAACCTGACCTGCTTTCACTGGGTATTCGCGCCGATCGGTCGCGCCCATATAGAAGGAAAACAACAGTGAAGACACATCCAATAGTTGCCGTCCTGCTCATTGTTGCGGCCTTTTACACAGGATCCTTGTTCGCCCAGAGCAGCGGCGATGTCCATCCCTGGCTCGAGGACGACTTCATCATCAGTCTGGGCAGCTTTCTGCCGAGCAAGGAATTCAAGATCCGCGTCGACGGCCAGGTCCCCGGGCGCAACATCGATTTCGGTGAGACCGCCGGCGTCAGCGAGGACGACGCCAGCGCCAGCCTGGCGTTCCGCTGGAAGTTCGGCGAGAGCTGGTCCGTTACCGGGCAGTACTGGGGAACCGATAACGACGGCGAGGCCGTGCTGTCAGAAGACGTCACCTGGGGAGACAATGTGCTCAGGGCCGGCAGCAACGTGGGCGCCGGCGTCAGCGCCGACGTGGCCCGTCTGTTCTTCGGGCGTGAGTTTTTCACCGCCGCAGATCATCACGAATTCGGATTCGGCGCCGGCTTGCACTGGCTGCAGATCGAGGCCTACATGGATGGAGAGTTCTTTATCAACGAGCAGTCCACGGGTTTCCGCCGCGAGCAGGTCAGCGCCGACCTTCCGCTGCCGAATGTCGGCGTCTGGTACTGGTATTCCTTCTCGCCTCGCTGGTTGCTCACCACGCACCTGGACTGGTTCAGTGCCTCGATCGACGAGTATTCCGGAAGTCTCTGGGATGTGGGCGCAGGCATCAATTTCCAGGCATGGGAGCACGTGGGCTTCGGGCTTACTTACAAGTACTTCAAGATCGACGTCGACGTCGAAAAGTCCAACTGGAACGGCAAGGCTGAACTGACCCACGAAGGACCGTTCATTTCTGCCACTTTCAATTGGTAAGATAATCGGAGCGCCCCTAACTCGTACCAGCACTATCGGGCGCTCGAACTGGCGGCTCGTCGGCAATGATGTGGACGCCTCCATCATTTCATCCGGCGTCAGGTCAGGGCCATACCGGGATTCCATTCGGTGATCAGAGCGCAGGACGCGTCCACATGAAGCCCACTCTGATGGCAATCGATCTCGCAATGAACGCCTTCCAGGTCTATGCGGCCAACGAGGCCGGCAAGATCCGGCTCAACGAGGCCACCGGGCGCCCGACGCTGATCGAGGTTCTCTCACTCTTCGGACCGACCACCCTTGCGATGGAGGCCTGCGCCGGGGGTTCTACCCCGATAACGCGGACACTTCAGAAAAGCCCGATAATGGGTCAAAAGGAGTGTTTCAATGTCGAAAAGAAGGAAGTTCAGTCTGGAGTTCAAGCGGGGTGCTGTTGAGCAGGTCAGACAGCCCGGCGTCAGTTGCGCCCAGGTTGCCCGTGAACTGGGGATTGCCGCGAATCTGCTGACTCGCTGGAAGCGTGAAGCCGATTCGGAAGGTCGCCATGCCTTCGGCGGCTCTGGGGCGCCCCGGGACGGAGATGGCCCGTTTGAAGCGGGAGCTGGCGCGCGTGAAGAAGGAACGGGATTTTTTACGCGATGCGGCAACGTACTTCGCCAGGGAGCCGTCCTGAAGTATCAGGCGATCCAGCGTTGTCGCGATCGATATCCCATTCGCATGATGTGTCGTCTTATCAAGGTCTCTTCCAGTGGCTACTACGGCTGGGCGGCTCGTCCTCCGAGCGTCAGGCATCTGGACAATGAGCGCTTGCTTAAGCGTATCCGGGAGATCCATGAGGACAGTCAGGGCACCATTGGTGCACCCAGGATGCATGAGGACCTGTCTGAAGAGGGTGAGACGGCCAGTAAGAACGGAGTTGCTCGCTTGATGGCAGCCAACGGCCTGCAAGGCTGGCCCCGCAAGAAGGAGCGGGGGCAGCGTGGCCGGCCAAGCCTACCGCCGCCTGGTGTCTGCAACCACCTGCAGCGTGACTTCTGAGCACTGGAGCCGGAGGCCAAGTGGGTCACGGACATTACCGAGCTGCAGACCGATGAAGGCAAGATGTACTTATGTGTGGTTGTTGATCTGTTCAGTAAGTTGGTGATGGGCTGGTCGATGCATCACCGCCAGGATCGTCAGATGGTGATCCGAGCGGTGGAGATGGCCGTATGGCAGCGTCGGAATACGGGGACGGTTATTCTCCATTCTGACCGAGGCAGCCAGTTCCGAAGCGCTGACTATCAGCGAATGCTCAAGGTTAACGATCTGATCTGCTCGATGAGCGCGGTGGGGCATTGCGGTGACAACGCGGCCTGCGAAGGCTTCTTCAGTATGCTGAAACGCGAGCGGATCAATCGCCATCGATACCGTACGCAGGATGAGATTACAGCCGAGGTGTTCGATTACATCGAACGATTCCATAATCCCAGGATGCGTCGTCGGATCGCCAGGAAGGATCAGACGTTTTTAAACTGTCCGTGAAATCGGGGTAGAACCCTTGTGGGCCTACCGGGTCAAGGGTTGGGCGCTCAAGGCCTGGATGAGTTGGTACGGCTGGGCGATCCGCTCGCGGCTCGAGTCGGTTAAGAAGGTGGCACGAACGATCAAGCGTCATCTCGAAGGCATCCTGACAGCCATCGTCACTGGCGCGACCAACGCCGGCGCCGAGGGCTTCAACACGATGATCCAGAAGGTCAAGCGCGACGTCCGAGGATTCCATAACAAGAAACGCTTCAAAGCTACGATCTACTTCCACCTCGGTGGCTTCGATCTCTAGCCGGAGGCGGTTCGAAGATGACTGCTACCCACACGATTCAGTGAAGAGCCTCTTGGTTTTTCCCAGCTTGTCTTGTCCACTTGTGGTCCTTCAGCTCGATAAGTTGAAGGGCCGCTAGGGCCTGCGCTCGAAACGATCGGAGAACAGGACCAGGAGATTGGTCACGACATAGGCTGAACCCGAGTCTGCGCCGTTGACTTCGTCGTCGGTTCGGGCGCCGATGAGCGCCCGGCCGTCAGACAGCATGACCGACAATCCGTACCCGTCGCCGGTGCCGGTGTCGGCTGCCGTCAGCTTGTTGAGCTCTGGCTCGGCGATGCCCGCGAGACTGAACAGATACGCGGAGCCACCGGGCCCATCGTTCGGCGCTCCAATGAGGGCCCGGTCATCGGAAATGCTCACTGATGTGCCGAAGCGGGCTCCGATCTCGCGGTCAGAGGCAGTGAACTTTCGCTCTTCGGACCAGGTGGAGCCATTGGTGCGAAAGAGATAAGCGCTGCCTCGGGCACTGTCATCGCCGGCGGCCCCGATGAGTGCCTGGTCGCCCACGATACTCACGGAGGCGCCGAACTGATCAGCGATGGCCCGGTCGGAGGCCACCAGTCTCTGATCCTCGAGCCAGCTGTCGATGCCCGTGGATGTTGCAGGCCGAACCGTTGCCGCCGCTCTTTCTGCAGATGCTGCAGTAGCAGTAGTTGAATGGATACGGGGCGCGCGATTCGCAGCTGAATCGCACCGCGCCGCAATGACAGGATCCTTC
>Ga0209943_1001064_pt1 | contig 17704 bp, 16 predicted proteins | sample SalPonR1_B_D2_MG_FD_185698 | JGI IMG/M metagenome (GOLD analysis project Ga0209943, IMG submission 185698) | Salt pond soil microbial communities from South San Francisco under conditions of wetland restoration - Salt Pond MetaG R1_B_D2_MG... ... | reverse complement strand
GCCTTAACGCGCGCCAAGTCGCTCTGTGCAATCCGGATTGAGATCTTTTCGCTGCTTTCATTGAGCGTGTTACGCGCGGCCTCCTGCATCTGCGCCATCAATTCGGGCGTCAGCAAGCTCTCGCCAGGTTCATAGGCGTTGGCCTCGAGCGCCTCGATGAGCTCACGCTCTTCATCGTCGAGATACTTGGCTACATAGGGTTTTTTGTTCATGGCGTTTTCTTATCAAGGTAAAGGGCAGTGTATTTCCGGCTCGAGAACACAGTCTTCAGGAATCAGGAGCCGTCCTCGGCGATCACGAATGGGATAAGCGAAAGTTGAAAATACATGAGTGTGAACACCTCTAAGGTATGTTCTGAGGTCGTTAGTGTATCCCGCTTTCTGAATATCCAAGGCCTCTCACGCGTTCGGGCCAGCTACGCCAGAGCCTCCAATATGTCTTGAGCAACCTCGTCCCAGCTGCGCAGATGTGTTTTGGAGATGCGTTCTTCGAGCTCTATGCGATGATCCGGATGATCGATGAGCCGCAGGCAGGCCGCCTCGATACTGTCGAGGCTATGCGGGTCGCAGTATTCGACCATGTCGCCTCCGACCTCCGGCATTGAGGAAGTATTGGAGACCACGGCCGTCTTGCCGTATGCAAGGCTTTCCCCGATCGGCAGCCCCCAGCCTTCGTAGAAACTCGCGGTTACGGTGAACAGGCAGTTCCGGTAGAGATAGGCCAAGATATTGTCATCTGGGCCCTCGACGATTTCCGCCCAGCCCCTGAGTTGGCCGGTGGCCTGCATGAGCCTGTCGAAATCTTCGTTCATCCAGCCGTGCCGGCCAGCGAAAACCAGTCTTGGCAGGTTGGGGATGGACTGCTGGCGCAGCCTGTCCCAGACGGTTGCAAGCTGCCAGAGGTTCTTGCGCACTTCCATGGTTCCAACCACCAAGACGTAGGGGGTCTTGGTCAAGGCACGAATATGGTCAGGCAATCTCACAGCCTCGCGAACGGCGGAGTAGGTGCTGTCAGACGCATTCTCGGGAGCACAGCCAAGTGAGGGAGCCGCATCGTGCAGGGGCGCCTGCGCCAGAGGAACCACGGTGACAGGCAAACTCGCCCCCTGGTTTTCCAGGAAGGCGCGCAGATCGCGGGCGGTGTTTTCTGAATTGGCCAGAAAACAGGTCACATACTCCGGGGCGCGCACCAGCCAGTCATACAGGCGAAAGCTCATATCGCCTTCGGTGTAGTATGGTGTCACGACCGGGATCAGATCATGCAGCAGAACATAAACATCCAGGCCGAGATCTGTCCGGGCATGCTTGAGCCATGGCTCCAAGCCCCTTGGGTGCCAGGCATTGTCCAGCAGGACCAGACGGTCCCCTACCCTCGCAATGCTCTCTAACCGCTCATGGGGGTGGGACCGATGAGCGGTACCGGACAGCTCGGCGCGGGCAGATGTCCAGTCTTCCAGAGAGAGTCCTACGCGCTGGAAATACTTCTTGTTGCCCCGTTTGGCCTGGAAATCGCGCACCCAGACCTTCCAGCGACGCTTCAACGGCCTTTTGGCGTACTTCTCCATTCTTGGAAGGGAGCGTAAGGAGGGACGTATGTGCAGGACTTCACACAAGGTCGTATAATGGGTCAGGTCGCATTGGCTGTCAGTTGGCCAGGGGTGGACCCGGTAAGTGTTGGTTATGCGATCATGATACCCGAACCAGACTTTGTCGGATCCAAGCCGTTCTTGGGCCCGGATCATTGTTTTTATGCTGACACGCTGAATGCCCGATAACTGCGAATGCCGCGCCAAATATGGCATGAGAGCCGTTACATCAAAAATATATCGAGGCATCAGGTTTCCAGTTATCCAAAGCGGCTTGTCGGTCAGTCACATCCCAGCCCTCATAGCCAGAACGGGGCGAAACTGGCAAGAACACAGGCTGCAATTACACCTGATTTTCAAACGCATATCCAAAACGTTCAATGTCGTCAGCGTAGAGTTCCGCGACTTTCCCGCGGTCCTGCGGAGAATACATTTTCTGCCAATCGTAGGGGTGATCAGCCTTGTTCGTGTGAGCCAGGCCCTGTTCAGTGACGTCTTCTCCGACATGTGTGGCGACTGTTTCATAGAGTGCTTCGGATTGATCCTCAACTCTGAAAACCTGATCAGCCAGAAGCTGACCTTCTGGATCTGAGAGAAAATTTATCATGCTCATTGTGCCATGTGCGTACCACTTTTCTGGCATATGCGACGTGGAGCGCCCGGTCGGATCCAAAGTCTGAATCCAGTCAGAAAAAGCCCCCTGCCACTGGTCACCACGGTTGCGGCACATCATTTTATACAAGCTGGCCAGTCGTGCCCAAGGGTTGCGGACCGTCGCGATCTTGAAATACGCGTCAAAATCCCATCCTTTCTCACAAAACACCCTTCGAACGTCACAGGGGCGCATATGGCTATGAAACGGTGTTCTCTCATCAACCTCAGGAAACGTGACTGTTCTCTCATCACTGACCGGATCGAGAAGCGCGCGCACGGATTCTGAGCCGGTTTTTGGAATCGAAAAGTAAACAAGGCGAGAGCGATGACTTATACGCATGCGTGTCCGGGTACTCCAGGTTTGGGGGTAATTATCTTTTCACTGACTTCAGGCGGTTTTTAAGCGCCTTGAACAGCTTTGATGTCAGGGGCTTTTTATTTTCAGCATCAAGCTTATCGAACGCTTTTGTCGCGGCATCACGTTCGGCGCGAAGGTGGTCGTTTTCAGCGCGAAGGTGGTCGTTTTCAGCGCGCAGGTGGTGATTTTCTGTACGTAGGCGATCATTTTCGGATATTCGGGCTTCCAGTTCAAACCCTGTTGCCGCGACCGCTTTCTCAAAGTCTGCAACTGTCAAGGCGTCTTGAGGAGAGGGACTGCCAGAAGATGCGACGCAGTTGTGCCAGTCACGAATGAAATCGGTTCCAGCACAAGAGCCAACAATTTCCAGGTTGTCAGTCTTGAAACGGTCCATCACCTCTTGTCGGGTGTCACCTTGCATCAACGCCCCGATATGGGCGCCTTTTGGAAGCACGGGAGAGAGAGCCTCACGGACACGTTGTGACTGCTCGAATTTCTCCATGTCGACATCCCATTCCCCCCATGAAAAGGAGGTTAGATGTTTGTTGACACTTCGCAGCACCTCGACCTGACGTGAATCCAGAGAAATATTCTGGTCCTCAATGAACGAGAAGTCTTCTGGATCGGCCCCCAGTATATCCAGGAAATCCATGCATATATCATTGCCCACAAAAGAGCGGCGAGCATATTCCCGGATAATCATGTTCTCTCGTCCAAACTCTTCGGTCCAGGTTTCAAGAATTTTTCGGTAGTTAAAATAGCCATTTTCCGGAGTAACATCTTCAACAGTAAAGGGGTCTGTCCGGCCGCCCTTGACCAGGGTTGAATAATGAGAAATGGCCTGTTCATCCTGGCGCCTCAGATAACAGATGATTTGGATTTGTCGCTCCAGGAGGGCGTCGTGAAAAGCTTTAATATTTTGCGCTCTGGAAAGCCGTGATGAGAAATGCTCACAAGATAAAATAATGTCATGATCTGTATGCGCTGCATCCTGTGAAAGAACATCCAAGACGTCCGCAGAGGGCCGGTGTTTATGCAAGGGGACGAAGTTAGGACATTTATCGTAAAAGGAGGCAACTATTGGGAAATGGCCAATCCCATGAACATACGGTTTACTCTCATCGCCGAGGTAAACCAGGTTGTTTTTTTCCAAGGCGTCTGAATTATGGCGAAGAAAAATCTGCAACGAGGTAGTGCCAGTTTTTTCAAGGCCGATATGGATATAGGCTTTTTTCATCTGGACAATGGGTCTGACGCTTATGAACCACGTAAAGAATGCGGTTCCCTGTGTGCTGCGTCATTCCTCGATCAGGCTCTTTTCCTGACCGCTACGCATCCGCTCGACCATGGAGCTGAAGATAACGGTCGCAATAAAGGTGGAGGGGAACCTGCCATACGCAGCTTCAAGCGAGGTTTTCTGACGCATGTTTAAGAGATCTCCGAAACCCGGGACGTATGAATCTCACTATACATTACCACAGCCCGGCCCTGCTTTTCACTTATCACCTTTTCGTGAGCGTTTAAATACATGAGACTGGTTTGTACAGCACAGTTGCGCAGCTGCCGCAGACAGGCACGCTCTTCCTGCCCTGCTCGGCGACAGCCTCCGGCTTGATCCAGTCCAGCCACCCTGCCCCTCTCTTGCCCCTGCCCCCCGGCCCTCAAACGGCCCACAGACTGGCTACAAGCGGCCTACAAGCCCTTCAGGCTTCCTTTGGCAGATCGCCTTGCAGCACCTGCACATAGGCGTTCCGGGCTGTCTGCATGATCGCCAGTTCCTGCTGCAGCTGGGACATCTTCTGCTCTACAACCTGGATGTTGGTGACCTGTGCCTTGGCGGCGTCTGAAAGTTGCTCGGTGTCGTATTCGCGTCCGTCGATGGTCAGCGTGGCCATGAAGGCAGTCCTCTTTCTGATGAAGTGTTGCGGACAAAAAAAGGTCGGCCCCGAAGGGCCGACCTCATTCGCTTTACTGTCTTGGCTCAGATGACGAAAGCCGCTTCGTCGATGATAGTCACACCGGTCAGCTCGATAACGCTGTTGGCGATACCATCGTCTGCAGTGTCGATGTACAGGAAGCCAGTGGAGCTATCCAAGGCGACGTTCAGCTCACCGTCGGCATCGTTATTGGCCAGGAAGGTCGTGGCATCCGATGCGTTGGCAAATACTTCGACCGACAATGCAGCTGCACCGAAGGTGGACAGATCGATCACATCACCGTCACGGTCTGCCAGAGCCACTGCACCTTGATCTGTCACGGCACCACCAGCACCCTGACCCACGCTGTTGGCCGTGAAGTCGACCAGTTCGTCACGGGCATTGATTGCCCATCACTGATCTTGTTCCTCATTGGACATGGCAACTGGTCGAGAGGCGTGACCAGGCCATACATCACCCCCATAAATCGTATAATTAACACAGAACATGCTTGCGAAAATGGGTTTTGTTCATGTTTTGTTCTATAAATCGAGATTTGCGTCCAAGGTCTTTTCTCGAACACTGTCAAGGGGGCCTTTTGGCCCCCTGCCCTTTTTACGAGGTCCGAACTTCAAGCGTCCTTTGGAAGCTGTTCCTTCAAGGCATTGGCATACGCATTGCGGGCTGTCTGGGCGATGGCCTGTTGCTGCTGTAATCGGGAGATTTCCTGATCCACGACACGCAGGTTGGTGAGCTGGGCTTTGGCTGCTTCCGAAAGGCTGTCGAGTTCGTATTCTTTCCCATTGATCGTAATGGTCTGTCCGTTGGTCATACCGGCTCTCCGTGGTCTGATTATAAAGCTAAATGAGACGTAGCAGGACGGAGCTCAGAACAAAAGACGTAGATCAATCCTCAAAGAACCCCCGACCAAAGCCGGGGGTTCATGTTTTATTCAAGCACTAAATTTAAATGCCTGTCTTGCCTGCGCAAGATCAGAAGATGAAGTCTGTTGCACCATCGAGGGCGGACACACCGGTCAGTTTGATCATCAGGTCGCCTGCGCCAACCGTCCCGTCACCGTTGTCAACGACCAGCTCGTTTGTCTAAGTGTCCAAAATCGTCTCACCGAAGATACCGCCAAATGCACTGTTAACCGCATTTGTGCCACTTGCCTCACCAAGATACGTGGTAGCATCAACGCCAGATATGTCCTCGCCCGAGGTAAAGTCACGGATGGTGTCGATATTGAGACCCGATGACTCGCTTATATTGTTGTTGATATCTGCAAACGTTGCACGAAGGGTAAGGCGATGACGCACCCTAACTATCAAAGTTGATCAACACATCATCATCTTCCCAGAGCAAGCGATTTGGATCTTTCGGAGCCGTGGAAGATGTGGCGGCAAACTGTGTTGCGGCACGGCGCGCCAGTTGACCGAGTTGCGCCATCGAGAAGAGTTGAGCATGCGCAAGTGCCATAGGGCCACCGCGCAGGGAATGATATGTTTCAGTATCCAACGCATTGAGCGCAGCTTCATTGACGCGGTGCAATCCCGGGAGTGCAAAAGGATTTGCCTCGCCATCTGCTGACTTGATCTTCAACGGCCATTGTTCAAGCACGTCAGCCGTGTGCAGCTGTCTTGCCGCCATACATGCCTGATGCTGACCCTTTTCGCAATGCTCAAGAAAGGTAAGTGTCTTGGCTACCGGGTCATTCAGTGTGCCTTCGGTTGTGAACAGCGGCGTCCCTTCATCGTCGCTCAGGTGGGCCTCATGCAGACACAGGGCGCGCTGACCTTGGTCGGTCGTTTTTATCGCAAAGGGATGAGCGCGCAGCATGGCAGGAATATAGGGCAGTTCCCAGCTGCCATCCTCACTCACGTATAGTGGCTGATTCGGGGTCAGGGCCAGAAATCCCACAGGTACGCAGTTCTGTTCGCCAACCTGAACGCCCAGCACCATGTGCGGCAGTAGCTGCATCAGTTCTGGTAGCAAAACCGGGATGGCAAGACGCTGAGCACAGAAGTTAAAATCGGTGCGCGGCTGAAAGTTCGCGTTTCCATATTGCTTGGGCGACAGCGCGATCCATGAGGTCATCACAGCAGCTCCAGAAAAGGGAAAGTAAAAAGCCCTGCTCCTTGGAGCAGGGCTAAGTCTTGATCCAAGAACCAAAGCCCTTGGGAAAGCTTGGGCGGCATCGGCCGCCCGAAGCTCAATTTAGATGATGAAGGCAGCTTCGTCGATGGTGGTCACACCGGTCAGCTCGATAACGCTATTGGCGATACCGTCGTCAGCAGTGTCGATGTACAGGAAGCCAGTGGAGCTATCCAAAGCGATGTTCATCTCACCGTCGGCATCGTTGTTCGCCAGGAACGTGGTGGCATCCGATGCGTTGGCGAATACTTCGACCGACAGAGACGCTGCACCAGCGATTGACAGATCGATCACGTCGCCGTCACGATCATCAACAGGGCCGATCGCGCCGAACTCATCGACCGCACCATCAGGTCCCTGACCCACGGTGTTGGCAGAGAAGTCGGTGATCACGTCGCGGCTGTTGATGACGCTGTCACCTTCATCAGCCAAGAAGTAGGTGTCATTGCCTGCACCCAGAGTGATGGTATCTGCACCGCCAGAGCTTTGGACAAAATCAGCACCCTCACCCATATCAATGCTGTCGTCACCCTGAGAGCCGAAAACGAGATCGTTACCTGCTCCCGCTTCGATAGTGGCTGCTGATCCTGTATCGTCCGGATCAGTACCGACAAAGCCGGCATTGATAAAGTCATCACCGTTGCCGGTGAGGATGGTCACATCCGCATCAGTTGCACCTGTAGAAATGGTCACCGCGCCGACAACGCCTGCGTCATCCGCACCAGCGGAAGATTCAGTCGCTTGCACGCCTGAAGCGTCAAGCAGCGTCATGCTGGAAAGGTCACTACCCGCAAAGTCGACACCATGGTTGCCGGCAACGGTCACCGTTTCAGCATCTGCGGTCTGAAGGTTCAGATCGCTAGCAGCTGTCGGCAAGAGGTCTTCATCGCTGTTGGCGGTCTCGATGTTGATGGTTTCAACAGCCGCGATGTTCAGCATCCCCGTGTTGGCAATCTGCTGTGTCCCGTTGAGCTTGATGTTGAACCGATCGTCAGTGCTGCCAGTCAACCCCGCGTCAGTGACGTTGACCGTGGCATCGCCGTCAAGCACAAGCGCATCCGTCAGTTCCAAGGTACCGCCGCTGGCCACTTCATCCAGCGTCAGAGAGCCTGAAAGTGAACCATCAACGCCAGGGATGGTCGTCGCCGGGACTACTTCAAGCTCATTGAAGACATCCGGGAAGTTGCCCGGAGTATTCCCCACACTCAGTAGTGGGATATCGCCAGCCGCGAGAGTCGAGGTGAAGGTCAACTCATTCGTACCCGAGTCGAAATTCACCGATGCCAGTTCAGGGATTGCAGCAATAATATCGCTTGTTTGAGCCAAAATGGCGAAGCCCAATTCGTCTACAGTCAGGTTTGGATCAACTTTGAGGTCGACCGTCCCAGACCCCGGGAGAGCGATTTGGACAAAACCACCATCAACATCGGTACCAGACGTAATTTCGAATGTCTGAGTTTCGACAGCCGGAGTGACGCCAATCGTATCTTCGGTCCACGTCACGGTCGTACCCGTTCCGTCGGTGTCCGTAAAGTCCCCGTTGAACGCGTTAGCACCGCCAGGAAGCTGAGCGTCGTACTCGATCTGGATCGACGAACCGGAGAGGGTCACGGTCCCAAATTGAGGGGGAATAGCCGCATCGATTGCGGTGGCCACACGATCTGCGGTCTCGAGCGTGGTCTCCCCTTGAAAGACGTCAACATCGACCAAGAAGCCAGGACCTGTGTCAGCGTCGACCTCGAACCGCACCGTGCCGTTTGTTGTCGGCGCCGTTGTGATCTCGATCGTTTGGACCTCATTCACCGGGTCCGTGCCGGGAGTGTTAGGAGACCCTGGGCCGAAGGCTGCGCCCGCCGAAAGCGGACCCGTGTCCGGAACAATATCGACCAGAGGTACGTCACCGGAGAGTTGTGCAAAATCGAACTCGATCTGATCAAAATTCACACGCTGGACCGACTCCATGACCTCGCCTGGGTTATTGGCCAGATATGCAGTCTTGATGTCCTCTGCGTGGTTGTCGACGATGAACTGAGCAACCTGCCCAGCAGATAGATTGGCAGGAAGGTCAATCTGAACACCTTCGATGGTTACTCTGCCGCCGAAGACGCCGGTTCCATCGAAATCAAAGATCTGTTGCTCGGCAACAGCAGTTCCAGCTTCGGTTCCGTTGGAGATGACATAGTCAACGTCATCAAAGTTGGTCACATCGACAACGTCGTTGAAACCTTCAGCCACTTTGCCGATTTCGAGCCTTTCGAACCCAGCAATGTTATCGCTGAAATCATCGCCACTCGCTGCAATGCTATTGGCGACACTCAACACGTCCGCATCACCAGCGCCGCCGTCCAAATCGGAGTCAGCAGTCGTGAGATTGGTGTCGACAATCGCCTTGTCATCGCCTTCGCCAAGCGCCACGACCGTGGCCGCGTCTTCGATCTCGACCGTGTCGTTACCAGTGCCTGTAGTGACCGCCAAAAAGTTGTCGTAGACTCCCAGAAGTTCCAAATCCCCGGTCGCTGCACTGCCATCGACAGTCACATCGCTGTCACCATCGTCGAATTGAGCGATCGAGACGTTGCCAGCGCCGGTGATGTTGAACGTCGTGGTCACATCAGCAGTGTCGGTCAGATCCCAGAAGTTAGAAATCATCAGGTCAGCATCAGCAACGAGATTCACTACCGTGGGGCCGAAATCCGAGCCATCTTCGTTATAGTAATTTCCGATGTTCTCAAGTTCCGAGTCGGAAACAACCGTCACGTTGAAGGTTTCGGCGTCGGTCGTGTAGAACTCCATGTCTCCGTCGGTGTTTTTCACACCATCCAGGAACAGGTTCACCGTATCGTCGTTCGAGCTGCCGTCGCCTGAAGCATCAAGAGCGAGTGTAGCTTCACCAGAGCCGAATGCCGCCGCATCATCGACGTTGCGCAGGGTCACTGTCACATTAACCGGACCCGCTTGCTCAGCTACGCGGATTTCAAGGTTCTCGTCATTGAAATCTACGTCCTCAATAGTGATTTCTGAGTCAGCCGCAATGTCGCCAATAAAGGTATCACCCGTCTGCACCTTATCTTGTCCGTCGATGCTGACCGCCTCGAACGCGTTGCCGTCAAGATTGACATCACCGATATCGGCAGATGCGCGCAACGAGAGGTTTTCGACCGAGGTCAAATCGGCAAGGCTGAGGTCCAAGTCGGTTTCGTTCGAGACAATCCGCAGTGTGTCAGTTCCACCAGCGCCATCAATCTGGTCGCCGAGAGTGAACGTTGAAGCACCTCCATCTCGCGCACCGATGATTGTATCGTTATCGGAGGTCAATTCGGGGACGTCGATATTTTCAGAGAGTACGAAGGTATCGCCTTCATTCAAGTCACCCGCAAAGAATACATCAGTGGACTGCTTGGCCGCCTCGACGGAAGCATCAGTTTCGTCCACACCATCAAGGATGGTCTTTGACAACTCCTTGGCCTCGGAGCCTTCCGGGAAATTGGGAACGTCATTAGCAACAGCTTCATCGTGGAAGTCGAGCGCAACGTCGATCCGGTTCTCGAGACGCGTCTGGTCGACCGGCCCTGCCCCCTCCATGATGGTGATAATGATTTCGCCAGCGGTGAACGTCCCGTTCACCAGATGGTTAGTCCAGTTGAGCAACCCGCCTTCTTCTGCATCGCGACCAAAGAGGTTGTTATAAATCTCGTTAATGAAGGTCGCCGCATCTTCCTCGTTCGGAACAACACCATTGGCGAGATCCTCAAAGTACTGGTACTCGTTTTGCGATTCCTTGGATGTCGAAAAAAGTGTTCCGATTTCTTCCAGACTGCGGCCTGGGTCGCCATCAGCATCCCCATTGAGGCTCTCTTCCAACTGATCCCGCCAAACAGTCAAGCCAATCGGGTCCGGCGACCGGCCGAAGTAACCAACATAGAGAGCGGTGATTTGCTCTGTGGTGGAGAGTCCACTGATGTCAAAGGCCATGTTCTTGTCTTCCCTCTTTGTAGTGCGGCTCCATAGAGCCTGTGATTTGTTTCAGACAGCCCGCTAACCCAACAAAGAGCACACTCCGAGCGTCGGCAAACGGTTTCTCGGCATGGAGTACAGGCTATTCCGTGAATTTTCTACCCCCCCAAATTCTTTCAATCAAGCAAAATCTATACAGTAAAAGCTATACCTCGCCGCCTTTGGGTCAGGGCCTTGTTATCAAATGACTTTTTCGGCGCCCGGTTTCTCCGTGTTGCGTATTCGCAACATTCTATCATTGCGCGTGCCGTCCAGGATCAGCGCATCAAAGCGTTGCCCTTCGCCCAAAACTGCCTCGACACTCGCGAAACTCTGGACCTGAATCTCAGGCTCGATGCTGTTTTCCGCACGGCGTACGGCCCAGTTTTTACAGGTCTGCTGTTGCGTATCCAGGTCGGCGATCTTCGTGCTCAGACCACCGGCCACAAACTCACGCGCCATCATTCGCGCCAGCGTGGACTTCCCGACACCGCCCTTTTGCGAAACCATTCCAACTATGTATGCCACCTGGCTGCTCCCCAAATATGTCCTCCTTCACATTAACCCGGATTTCCCAAGTAACCCGCCGATTTTTCTGTCGTGATCTCTGTATTCTCTATATAAATCATGGTATTACTGGCAAGTAAGGATGTGTTTCATGGATCACCCTATGGGTGCGGCTTCGGATCGGGGTGATCGGGTCGATTTCGGCCGCCGTGTGCGTCTGGAGTTTCGCGGCGCGCAGATCAGTTCGGACGGCGGCCTGCTGGTAGCACGCGAACTGGATGACGCGCTCGGGCTGTCCGGTTTGGCGTCCGTTGCGCTGCGCGATACCCGACGCGGTAAGAACACGCTCCACCGGCTCGATGGTCTTTTCCGCCAATCGGTGTTCGGGCGATTGGCCGGATACGAGGATGTCAACGACGCCGACCGGCTGGCCATAGATCCCGTGATGCGTCAGGTCGTGGGTGATCCGGCTGTCGAGACGCAGGCCGCCTCGGCCTCGCAGATGGGGCGGTTCGAGACCGAGACGCTGGCCTTGGCCGAGAACCGAGCGGCGCTGGCCGATCTGAACGGCCAGTGGATCGATCGCTTCCATGATCGCAACGGGTTGAAGTACATCGTGCTGGACATGGACAGCTCGGTCAGCCCGACCCATGGCGACCAAGAGGGTGCGGCCTGGAACGGGCATTTCGACTGCACCTGCTACCACCCCAACTTTCTATTCAACCAGTTCGGCATGCTGGAACGCAGCGCCCTGCGCCATGGCAACGTCCACAGCGCGGATGGCTGGCGGGATGTTCTCGATCCGGTGATCGCCCGCTATGCGGGCCGCGACCTTGGGGGGTGGTTCTTTCGGGCAGACGCCGCCTACGCGAACCCTGAGATCTATGCGCGGCTTGAAGGCGCGGGGTACTTCTACGCCATACGGCTGCCCGCCAATAACGTCCTGCGCGAGAAGATCGCTCATCGGCTGACCCGGCCCGTGGGGCGGCCTTCGAAGACGAAGGTCAAACGCTTCTTCGAGGATTTCCAGTACCAGGCGGCGTCCTGGGATAAGGAGCGCCGCGTCATCGCCAAGATCGAATGGCATCCGGACGAGCTGTTCCCCCGCGTGGGCTTCATCGTCACCAACATGCCCATGGACCCGGACTGGGTCGTGTGGTTCTACAACCAGCGCGGCACCGCCGAGCAGCACATCAAGGAAGGTAAATACGCCTTCCGCTGGACGCGGCTATCCTGCCGAAGGTTCCGCGACAATGAGGTCCGGCTGCAACTGCATGCGCTGGCCTACAACCTGGCAACTTTCCTGCGCTGCATCGAACTGCCCGAGGCAATGGCCGATTGGTCGTTGACCAGCCTCCAGCTCAAGCTGATCAAGATCGGGGCCCGCGTCGTGCGCCATGCCCGCGCCATCACCTTTCAGCTGGCCGAGGTAGCCGTCACAGGCCCGATGGTGCGGGCCATCCTTGCCGCCATACACCGCCTGAGGGCGCCACCTTCATGCGCGTGACCATGATCCAGGCCCAACCTGAACGAAAGCGGCAGGACAGGTGTGTCCCCTGCGCTGAAAAACGCCGCCGCTAGGCTACGACGCGACCGCTTCGTGGCCTAATCCGCCCAACTCGCACCGTCTGCCTGACCGCAGACGCCCCTCGCTCCGGAAAAGCTTGTTCAACGGACAGTCTCAGGCGATCTTGAGGTCAAACCGCAGGCCACTTGGGGAATGTCGGTCAAGAAGAGGGGCAATAAGGCGTTCGAACATCGTGAAGATCCTTTTGATCGAGAATCTTCAAATCGAATCCAATTCGCCCCTCGCCGCAAGAGCGTCGTGTACCGTGGGGACATACACAAGTCTGAGCCTAGGAGGGCCTTGTACAATGAAAAAGCATACCATGTTTGTGGCTACGGCCATTTTGGCCATATGCGCACTCGGAGCTGGAGATGCATATGCGGCAAATAAAGATGGTGCCTGCCGCATTGCGCATGGACAGTCCAATCCGAGCAGGGTCATTGACGATGGTCTGGTAAAAAGACTGGTCTCCACTGATTGGGTCGGAAATATCTCCTACAGGGACGAGAGTACCGGCCAAATCACCTACGATGCCCGCGGGGGATGGGCGGCCGAGTTATCAAGATTCAGGCCCAGAACAGACGGTATCTGGTTATATGTTCGCATTGGGGAGGTCCCCCGTGGCGGCTATTCACCCAAGGGGGGATATCGTGGTACGACACGCTGGACACCCAGACAGGGTGGGTACCTTCAGTCACAGCACGGTGACGTCGTGTACTGGCTTGAAGGCAGCAGGCTCCACGGAGTTATCGCTGACCCGAGGTCTGGACAATGTTTTCCGATGATCTTTGAACCGGCCAGCTGATAACAGCGTTGTGCCATCAAAAAACACGTAAACGGGCGCAGTTTCCTAGCTGCGCCCTTTTTCCTTTTCGGAGGTCTCCAAAATCACTCTCTATTAGGAGGATTGTGCCCAAACCGGCATCAGACCCTATTCTCACCTGACTCAATAGACCGTTGCCCGGCTCACCTTGAAGGTGCGGGCAATCTCCGCTTACCCCGGATAATTCACGAGAAGGCGGCGGAGGTATCGTAACCATCTGAAATGCTGTATATTTTGGGTGCTACCGCCAAACATGCAGCTTTTGAGAGGACGACCTCCGCCATGGCTGAATCTACGCGCTCCAGGCCCCGCCTGTCACCCCTGAATGGCAAGCCGATCCTGCTTGGATTTGACGGCGCAGACATGAGCTCCGACGCAGGGCTGACGCTGCTGCGCGAGATCGAGCGCAAGGCGGGCCTGGCGCAGCGGCTTGCAGATTGCCTGTGCGATCTGCGCGATCCGGCAAAAGTTCAGCATCGCCTGTGCGACATCATCCGTTTCCGGATCATGATGATCGGAGCTGGGTATGAAGACGGCAATGACGCGAACGCCTTGCGGCACGATCCCAGCTTCAGGATTGCCCTGGAGCGCGGCCCGGAAACCGGGGCGGCATTATGTTCGCAGCCGACGATTTCGCGCATGGAAAACCTGCCCGATGCTCGCGCGCTGATCCACATGGGTCGCGAGATGGTCCGGTTCTACTGTCAGTCCTTTGCGCGCGCTCCAGGCCGGATCGTGCTCGATATAGATGATACCTTTGATGCGGTGCATGGCCACCAGCAACTGCGCCTGTTCAATGCGTTCTACGACGAGTTCGGCTTCCAGCCGATCGTCGTGTTCGACGGTGAAGGCCGGCTCGTGGGGACACTGTTGCGCCCGGCCCGCCGCCCCAAGGGGGCCGAGAGCGCGGCCCATATCCGCCGGTTGATCCGGCAGATTGCCAAGCATTGGCCCGAGACGGAAATCCTGCTCCGGGCGGACAGCCATTACTGCACCCCGGAGGTTCTGGACCTGTGTGACAGGCTCGGGCTGAGCTATGTCTTCGGTCTGTCAAAGAACGGCCGTCTGGCGCAAAACATCTCGGCTCTGGAGGCGTCGACGGCAGCGCGCTACACACGCACCCCTGGTCAGAAACTGCGCCGGTTCAAGTCTTTCTCCTACGCGGCCCGATCCTGGTCGAAACCCCGACGCGTCATCGCCCGCGTCGAGGTTAGCCCCAGAGGGCGCGATACCCGCTACATAGTCACCAATCTCGAGGGCGGTCGCGGCAAGCATCTCTACGAGAAGCTTTATTCCGCTCGCGGTCAGGCCGAAAACCACATCAAGGCCTGGAAAGCCCACCTCGCTTCAGACCGGACCTCATGCTCGAAGGCGAACGCCAACCAGATGCGACTGATGCTGCACGGATGCGCCTACTGGATTTGGTGGAAACTCCGGGCCGCCTGTCCAAGGAAATCCCCATGGCGCCGCGCCCAATTCGACACGCTGCGGCTGCATCTCGTCAAGCTGGCCGCAACCATCGTCGAGAAGAAGACCCGGATCATCATCACACTGCCGACATCATGCCCGCGCCAGAGCCTTATCCGGCTCCTGTTCGACGCGCTGGCCCCACCACACCCGACATGACGCAGACATCGCGCCCCGCTCACCCCGAAAAGCCCCAGATGACGCCGCCGTCCGCCGTGAAAACCCGGACGCCGATCACACTCGCGTTCGCCATGGCTCGCTCGCGCAAAACAGAGGCTTTTCGTAAATGACCCAGGCCTCGTGAATTATCCGGGTTAACTCCCCCACGCTGCGGTCTCTGCTTGATGAAGCCGATACCGAACCAAGAAATTTGCCTCATGAGACCAAGTGGCGTATAGTAAATACTTAACACGTGAAGGACCCTGGTTACATTGCCCATACCGCTGCCGCGAGAGAGATCAACATGTTGGCTGAACTGCACAAAACAACGCCGGAAGAAACCAGAGAGCAGCGATTGACACTCGGACTGTGGCTGCGCTCATTGCGAGAACACCAAGGCCTGTCACAGCGCGATCTCGCCGAAATACTCTCGCTGGATTATTACACATTCATCTCTCAACTCGAGAACGGGCGTGGAAAGATACCAGCGCATAGATATGTTGAGTGGGCACATGCCCTTGACCAAGATCCGAAAAGCTTTGTGCGCACACTGTTGCAGTATTACGAGCCTATGACATACAAGGTTTTGTTCGAAGAAGAGCAATCATGAGCCAATAAGGGCCATGGGTTAGGCTCGCGCGCCATAGAAATCATGTTGAGCAAGAGTTCCACTTGAAGCAACCGACCGAGAGTTAAAATGGGTAATATCCTCACATTCCCGGACCGGTACGGCACGGCAGATGATCCGCAATTTCTTCAGGATGGTGACGATATCCTGCAGTTCGACAGGCTAGGTCACGACACACAAAGCCGCGTGTGCACGTTTTCTCCTCCCACGCGTGTGACGCGTTCGGATATGCAAGATCCGCCTACAAAAGATTGGGGCAATCAGGAGCTCGCCCATCTTTTTCGCGTCAAAAGAATCTTGGATTTGGCGGGCGTACCAAACAGTATCGATCGCGGACTTACGGACGAAGGCGACCCATGGTTCCTGTTCTGCGATGCCAAGGGGGAGGTGTTCATTCACCTCTGCCGCCTCGACGGTATCTATCTACTCGATAGCCCAAACATTAAAACACCTTTGCGGGGTGCCGACTTCAATGCCCTAATTGATGAATTCGTCGATCGCAAAACCCGTGGCACTGGGGGGCCCGACCAACCGGGAGACGGGAATTCGCATCGCGTGGTCCACCTTAACCGTGATGGAAAGGTGTTCATTCACCCCACTACCATGCTCGCCGCACTGGTCTGGACGTTGCTCCTTGATTTTGAAGATCTGGTCATGGTTTTGCCGGCCAGAGATGATGACGCAGTCGACGAGACCGACACCTCGATCAGCCTACCTGAAGGCTGGGATCAGGACAGCCATTCGGTCACTGAGCACGATTTGCCAGCGGCTATTCGTCAGGCAGAATGCGGAGAACCTGATCACGCACTTGCAAGTGGCCTGACGGCCCAGGCCTCAAATATTCTCACCGATTTCAACGAGGAAAAGCTCAACCAGAATACCAATGCAATTGGGTTGAGCATCATCGCCATATCGCTCGGCTTTATGTCACGGATAGATACATCTGATATCCATGAGACAGCCATGGACAGCTTTCTGGCCTTGTTGACAGACAGTTCAGCAGACCATGAGCACACGGACAATCACGGAAATATCGGTTTTGATACCGACCAGATTCAAGATTTTGCGTCCAATCTAGCCAATATTTTGGGGAGCTTTGATCTCTTGGACCATTATTTCGCAGACGCAGATGCGGACGATCAGCCAGAGGCCAAACTTGTTGGCTCAGCTGAAAAAGACCTGATAAATACCAGTTCCAGCACGGCATACAGTGCAACACAGGGTCAGGATAAATCTGGACCTCCCGCTGGAATGGAAGAGATTGCACTGGATGTCGTTACTAGCAACCATCAACCGAAACTCCTCCCGGCAGCGGAATATTTTTTTGAGGAAAGGTCTGGGTATGAGGCCGATCACGTCTCCCAGGCGCTGGTTTACGATGTGATTAAATCACTTGGTTCGGACGTAAAAGAGTATGTCATAAACGACATTAGGGTAGGTGCGACCTTTGACGTAAGTCAGGACAAATTTGAGCAGTCGAGTACTTTGATTTTCACGTCGAAACCTGAGGCTGAAGACACATCCCACGCCCAGGAACGTGAAGATTTCAATAAACCATCCCTCGACTTCATCCTCTATTTCATGCAAGAAAATGACGATTTTGAGGTCATGGTAGTGGGGGATGAAACAATCCTTTTCGATATGGACGCGCTTGATGTCGCCGCAGAAGACAGGTTAATCATGTCCTGGTCTTTGAGCAACGGCGATGTCATTTCGACTGTCGGCTTGCGAAGCGACTATGACACCTTTGACCTGATTGCCTGAGAGCAGAAACCGGTCTCTGAGCTAATGGGATGAACTGCCTTCCCGCCAAGCCGCTGACTGGTTGTTTTTCGATCCCGTCATGTGGCATTGTAAAAGTATCATCCGGCGCTGGTGCGGTTTCAGGCTTTT
>Ga0209943_1001052_pt1 | contig 17771 bp, 15 predicted proteins | sample SalPonR1_B_D2_MG_FD_185698 | JGI IMG/M metagenome (GOLD analysis project Ga0209943, IMG submission 185698) | Salt pond soil microbial communities from South San Francisco under conditions of wetland restoration - Salt Pond MetaG R1_B_D2_MG... ... | reverse complement strand
CATCGCGAGGCCGGCGAGCGTCACCGTGGCTCCGATCCAGACGACGATCTCCATTGCGTGCCTCCTTGGGACGGGCCGCGCGTAGCCGACCCGCCCGGAGGAGGCAAGGGGTCAGCCCTTCTCGGCCTTCTCGACGTTGGTCTTGACCGACAGGAACGCGTCCGGCGTGACCGAGATCGTGTCGATCCCGAAGTTCACCAGCTTCTGCGCGAAGGAGGGATCGTTCGACGGGGCCTGCCCGCAGAAGCCGACCTTGGAGCCCGCCTTGTGCGCTTCGCGGATCACCGTCTCGATCATCCAGAGCACCGCGGGATGGTCCTCGTGGAAGAGGCCCGCCAGTTCCTCGCTGTCGCGGTCGATCCCGAGGGTGAGCTGGGTGAGATCGTTCGACCCGATCGAGAAGCCGTCGAAGCGCTTGGCGAACTCGGCGGCCAGGATCACGTTCGACGGGATCTCGCACATGACGTAGACCTCGAGCCCGTTCTCCCCGCGCTTGAGACCGTTCTCGGCCATGACCTCGAGCACGTGGTCGGCCTCCTCGGGCGTCCGGCAGAACGGGATCATCATGACGGCGTTGTCGAAGCCCATCTCGTCACGCAGTTTCTTGATCGCCCTGCATTCGAGCGCGAAGCCCTCCCGATAGCGCGGCGAGTAGTAGCGCGACGCGCCCCGGAAGCCGATCATCGGGTTCTCTTCATTCGGCTCGAAGGCGTGGCCGCCCAGAAGTTCCGCGTATTCGTTGGTCTTGAAGTCCGACATGCGGATGATGACGGGGTTCGGATAATGCACCGCCGCGATCCGGCTGAGCCCGCGCGCGAGCGTGTCGACGAAGAACTGCGGCTTGTCCTCGTAGCTGGCCGTGATCCGGCCGATCTCTTCCTTCGCCGCCTCGTCTTCAAGGTCGTCGTATTGCACCAGCGCCATCGGGTGGATCTGCACCGCCGAGTTGACGACGAACTCCATCCGCGCGAGGCCCACGCCCGCCGTCGGGAGCCGCCACCAGCGGAAGGCGGCGGACGGGTTGGCGAGGTTCAGCATGACCCCGGTCTTGGTGTCGGGGATGTGCGAGATATCGAGCGTCTCGACCTCGATTTCGGCATGGCCTTCGTAGATCGCGCCTTCCTCGCCGCCCGCGCAGTCCACGGTCACCTCCTGTTCGTCGTGCAGGACATGCGTCGCGTCGCCGGTGCCGACGATGGCCGGCAGTCCGAGTTCGCGGCTGACGATGGCGGCGTGCGAGGTGCGCCCCCCGTGATCGGTGATGATCGCGGCGGCCTTCTTCATGATCGGCACCCAGTCGGGGTCGGTCGTGCCGGTGACCAGGATCGATCCCTCGACGAACTTGTCGATGTCGCGGGCATGCTCGATCAGGCAGATGCGGCCCGAGACGGCGGCGTCGCCGACCGAAAGCCCCTTGAGGATCAGCGGGCCCGGCTTCTTCACCGTGTAGGACTTGAGCGCGCCCTGTTCGGCGCGGCTCTGGACGGTTTCGGGCCGCGCCTGAACGATGTAGAGCTTGCCGGTCTCGCCGTCCTTCGCCCATTCCATGTCCATCGGCTTTTCGTAATGCGCCTCGATGGTCGCGGCCATCCGGCCCAACTCGACGATTTCCTCGTCGTTCAGGACGAAGCTCGCGCGTTCCTTCTTCGAGGTGGGCACGTTCTTGGTCATCAGCCCGTCACCGGCGTAGACCATCTTCTTTTCCTTCGCGCCGAGCGCCTTCTCGATCACCGGCACGACGCCCTTTCGCTCGAGGAAGGGCTTGTAGACCATGTATTCGTCCGGGTTCACCGCGCCCTGCACCACGTTCTCGCCCAGCCCCCAGGCCGCGTTGATGAGCACCGCCTTGTCGAAGCCCGACTCGGTGTCGATGGAGAACATCACGCCAGACCCGCCGATGTCGGAGCGCGCCATGAGCTGCACGCCCACGGAGAGCGCGACCTGGCTGTAGTCGAAGCCCTTGAGCTGGCGGTAGGTAATCGCGCGGTCGGTGAAGAGCGAGGCATAGCAGCGCCGGCACGTGTCCAGAAGCTCGTCCAGGCCCACGACGTTCAGGAAGGTTTCCTGCTGGCCCGCGAAGCTCGCGTCGGGCAGGTCTTCCGCCGTGGCCGAGGACCGCACCGCGACGGACGGCTCGTCCTTGCCGGTGCGCCTGGCAAGTTCGGCATAGGCGTCGCGAATGGCCTTTTCGGTATCTTCGGGCCAGTCGCCGTCGAGGATCGTCTGGCGAATCTTCGTCCCCGTCTGCTGCAGGGTCGCCTTGCCCGCGTCGAGCCGGTCCATCGCCTCGCCGATGACGTCGTAGAGGTTGTTCGCCTTGATGTAGCGCCTGAACGCGTCGGCGCTCGTGGCGAAGCCCGGCGGCACGTCGATGCCCTTCGCGCCCAGTTCGCGCACCATCTCGCCCAGCGAGGCGTTCTTGCCGCCGACGATGGCGACGTCTCCGATCGTCAGTTCCTCGAACCAGATGACGTCCTGGTCCTTAATCGATGTTGCGTCTTTAGCTCCCATGTCGGGTTCTCCTTCGCGCGGTTCCGGGTCGCCTTCCAATTCCCACGGCTGAGCACGGCGCGCCTTGACACGCATCAAGGTCGGCCCGGCGCGACCGCTTCACTGTGGACGCGTCGCAACCGGAGGAGCCGCGATGCAGCATGACCTTGCCAAACTGATCTCGCGTCTGGAAACAGAACCTGGCCTGCCGGACGAGGAGGTCGCCGGCATCGTCGGTGTCGTCGAGCGTGCGTTTCCCGACCGGAGCACCTTCGCGGACGCCCGGCGCCGGACCCTGGGATCGAGCGACTCGCTGCTTCGTCTCATCGCCGAAGCCCTTCCGACCTGGTCGATCCACATCACCGGGCATTCGGCCACGGTGGCCGGCCGGTGGACCTGCACGATTCGCGAGACCGGCGTCAGGGACGACGACGAACTGATCGGGGTGGGTAAGGCCGAGACGCTGCCGCAGGCGCTTCTCGCGGCGCTCCTGAAGATCATCGAGCTTAAGGGCGTCGCCTGAAGACGTCCTGCCGCGACGGTTGCCACGGAATGAAGCCGAACCGCCGCAGCCTCCGGTTAATGGCGACTTCGGCCTTGTCAGAGCGTTCGCCATGCTCCACCTGAAGCTCCATGGCGCGCGATGACAGAGACATGAGCGGCCCGAAGGGCGATGCGCAGATCGGCGATCTCGACGACGACCGTGGCTCCGGGCGGTCGAAGTGGATCGCGCTGGCTCTCATCGTGGCGCTCGTCGGGTGGATGGGCAGCGGGTACATCCTTCCCGGCGACACGGACGAGGAAATCGATGAAGCCAGGACCTCGCCGGGCCCCGTCACGGTCGCGGTCCGCGACTCCACCGCCGAGGCGATCCAGCAGTTCCTCAGGGCCGAAGGACAGACGGAGCCGCAGCGGCAGACCGGCGTTCCCGCTCAGACCTCGGGCGAAGTCGCGGAAGTGCGGGTGCGGCGTGGGACGGATGTCGCCGCGGGCGAACTGATCGCGCGGATCGCGCCCGGCCAGCGCGAGGCCAATCTCGAACAGGCGCGGCAGGATCTTCAGCGGGCGCAGCGCGAGTTCGAGAACGCGCAGACGCTGCTCGACCGCGGGGTCGGGACGGTCGACCGGCTGGTGCAGGCCCGGTCGGCGCTGGCGGGGGCGGAGGCGCGGCTTTCCGCGGCGGAGGAGGCGATGGAAGATCTGCGGATCACCGCGCCTTTCGCGGGCCGGATCGAGCGGCTCGAGATCGAGGAGGGCGAATTCATCCAGGCCGGCGCGCCGGCCGCCGAGATCGTCGATCTTCGGCCCTTGAAGGTACGCATCCAGATTCCCCAGCAGGCGGTCGGGACGCTGCGCGAGGGCCAGGCGGCAGAGGTGACCTTCATCACCGGTGAGACCCGCGAGGGTGAGGTGGTCTTCGTGGGCTCGAGCGCCGACACGGAGACCCGCACCTTCGAGGCCGAGATCGAGGTGCCGAACGAGGACGGTGCGATCCCCGCCGGAATCAGCGCGCGGGTGCGCCTCCCCACGGAGACGATCGAGGGTCACTTCGTCTCCCCGGCCGTCCTGTCGCTCGATGCGTCCGGCACGCTGGGCGTGAAGACCCTCACCGAAGAGGACACGGTGGAATTCTACCCCACGGAGATCGTCCGCGCCCAGACCGATGGCGTCTGGGTCAGCGGGCTGCCGGAGACGGTGCGGATCGTCACGGTGGGGCAGGGCTTCGTCAACGAGGGGGAAGAGGTGGCCGCGCGCGACGAATCCGAACTCGGCATCGGCCGTGTCAGAAACCTGCCAGACGTCGTCGAGAGCACGCCATGAACGGTATCATCGACGCCGCCTTCTCGCGCTCGCGCGTCGTGTCGATGGTGCTGCTTTTCGTCCTCGCCGTCGGCGCCGTGGCCTACGACCGCATCCCCAAGGAAGCCGCGCCGGACGTTCCGATCCCGACGATCTACGTCGTCACGACGCTGGAGGGCATCGCGCCCGCGGACGCCGAACGGCTTCTCGTGGAACCGCTGGAGACCGAGCTTTCATCGGTGACGGGTCTTCGGGAGATGAGCGCGAGCGCCGGGGAAGGCTTCGCCTCGGTCACGCTGGAGTTCGAGCCGGGCTTCGACAGCGACGAGGCGATGGACGCCGTGCGCGAATCCGTCGATCGGGCGCAGCCGGACCTTCCGGCGGACGCGACCGAGCCCTCTGTCAACGAGGTCAACATCGCGCTCTTCCCGATTCTGACCGCCGTGCTTTCGGGGCCGGTGCCGGAACGCACGCTCAACGGCCTCGCCGAGGATCTGCAGGGCCGGCTTGAGGCGATCTCCGGCGTGCTCGAGGTCGATATCGGCGGAGCGCGCGACGAACTTCTGGAAGTCGTGATCGATCCGACGATCTTCGAGACCTACAACATCTCCTTCGAGGAACTCATCGGCCAGATCAGCCGCAACAACAGGCTGATCGCGGCCGGCGCCATCGAGACGGGGGCCGGACGCCTCGTCCTCAAGGTTCCCGGGCTCATCGAGGATGTCGACGACCTGATGGAGCTTCCCGTGAAGGTTCGCGGCGACACGGTCGTCACCTTCGGCGACGTCGCGACGATCCGCCCGACCTATGTCGACCCCGACGGGTTCGCGAGGATCGACGGACAGCCTGCGCTCGCCCTCGAGGTCAAGAAGCGCACCGGCGCCAACGTGATCGCCACGGTCGAGGCGGTGCGCGACGCGGTGGACACGGCGCAGGAGGGCTGGCCCGACAGCGTCCGGATCGATTACCTCCAGGATCAGGCCGAGCAGGTCAGGACGATCCTGAACGACCTCGAGGCGAACGTCATCACCGCCGTCATCCTCGTCATGATCGTCGTGGTCTGGGCGCTTGGCCTGCGCTCGGCCGTTCTCGTCGGCCTCGCCATCCCCGGCGCCTTCCTCTCGGGCGTCGCGGCGATCTGGTTCATGGGCTATACGATGAACATCGTCGTCCTGTTCTCGCTGATCCTTGTCGTCGGAATGCTCGTCGACGGGGCGATCGTGACGACCGAACTCGCGGATCGGCGCATGCACGAGGGCGACAGCCCGCCCGACGCATTCGCCCACGCCGCCAAGCGCATGTCGTGGCCGATCATCGCCTCCACGGTGACGACGCTCAGCGTGTTCTTCCCGCTCCTGTTCTGGACCGGCACCGTCGGCGAATTCATGAAATTCCTGCCGATCACGGTGATCCTCACGCTCACCGCCTCGCTCTTCATGGCGCTGATCTTCATACCTGTCCTCGGTGGCGTGATCGGGCGCAAGCAGCCCCAGACCGCCCGCAGCCGCCGCGTGCTCGACGCCGCGGAGGACGGCGACCCGCGCACCGCGGGCGGTTTCACCGGCCTCTATGCCCGCGCGCTCGACTGGTCGATCCTGCGCCCGGTCACGACGCTCCTTCTCGCGCTCGCGCTCCTTCTCGGTGCCTTCACCGCCTATTCGAAATACGGCACCGGCGTCACGTTCTTCCCCGAGATCGAGCCCGAGTTCATGCAGGTCACGGTCCGGGCCCGCGACAGCTTCTCGATCTGGGAGCAGGACGCGCTCGTCCGCGAGGTCGAGGAGCGGCTGATCGATTACGAGGGCGTCGCCACCGTCTATGCGCGCACCGGCTCGGACCGCCGTTCGGACGAAGAGGTGATCGGCACGATCCAGCTCGAACTCGAGGACTGGGACGAACGCCGGACCGCCGCCCGGATCGGCGAGGACATCCGAACCGGGATGGCAGGGATCCCCGGCATCGACGTTCAGGTGCAGAGCCAGCAGCAGGGGCCGACCGCCGGCAAGCCGGTCCGGCTTGAAATCCGCACGGCCGATGCCGATACGCAGGACGAGGTCGTCGAGCGCGTCCGCTCCGTGATGGCGGACATCGGCGGCTTCACCGACGTCACCGATACCCGGCCGCTTCCGGGCATCGAATGGAACCTGCAACTCGACCGGACCGAGGCGGCGCGGTTCGGAGCCGACGTCAGCCTGCTCGGTCAGGCGGTGCAGCTTCTCACGCAGGGGATCACCGTCGCCGACTACCGGCCGGACTACGCCGACGGCTCGGTCGACATCCGCCTGCGCTTCCCGGTGGAGGCGCGCACGCTGGAAGAGCTCCGCAGCCTCCGGGTCCCGACCCGCGCGGGGCTCGTCCCGATCTCGAACTTCGTGACCTTCGAGCCGCAGCCGCGCACCGGCACGATCAAGCGGATCGACCAGGCCCGCGTGGTCACGATCGAGTCGAACGTCGCGCCGGGGCTTCTGGTGAACGACCAGATCGCCGCCCTGCGGTCCGAGCTCGAGGCCATGGACCTGCCCGAGGGCGTCTCGTGGTCCTTCGCCGGCGAGGCCGAGGAACAGGAGGATGCGGCCAGCTTTCTCGTCGGCGCCTTCCTCACCGCGATCGCGCTGATGTTCACGGTGCTGGTGACGCAGTTCAACAGTTTCTACCAGGCGGTCGTCGTCATGTCGGCGATCGTGTTTTCCGTCGCTGGCGTTCTGCTGGGCCTTCTGGTGACGGGGCGCCCGTTCGGGGTCGTCATGGGCGGGATCGGGGTGATCGCGCTCGCCGGGATCGTGGTGAACAACAACATCGTGCTGATCGACACCTACAACGATCTTCGCAAGTCGGGGCAGGGTCCGCGCGAAGCCGCGCTGCGCACCGGAACGCAGCGTCTCCGGCCCGTCGTCCTCACCTCCGTCACGACGATCCTCGGCCTGATGCCGATGGTGATCGGGCTCAGCATCGACTTCTTCGAGCGCGAGATCGTCTACGGCGCCCCGTCCACGCAGTGGTGGACCGAGCTCTCGGCGGCCATTGTCGGCGGGCTCACGGTCGCGACGGTGCTCACGCTCCTCGTGACGCCCGCGATGCTGATCCTGGGCGAGCGCATGAAGGGCTGGCGTCCGCGCCTCTTGCGACGCCGCGCTGCGGCGTGAATTCCCGTTTGCATCGGGCGGGTTCCCTGCGCATTGTCGCGGCCGACAAGAAGCCGACGAAGGACCCAGCCCGATGCATCTCGCGCGTTTCCCACGGATTTTTCTGGCCCACCTGCCGACCCCGCTGGAGCGGCTCGACCGGCTGACGAAGGAGCTCGGCGGCCCGGAGATCTGGATCAAGCGCGACGACTGCACGGGCCTTTCCACCGGCGGCAACAAGACGCGCAAACTCGAGTTCCTGATGGCCGAGGCCGAGGCGATGGGCGCCGACATGGTGATGACGCAGGGCGCGACGCAGTCGAACCACGCCCGCCAGACCGCGGCCTTCGCCGCGAAACTCGGCATCGAGTGCCACATCCTGCTCGAGGATCGCACCGGCTCGAACGATCCCAACTACAATCACAATGGCAACGTGCTCCTCGATCATCTGCATGGGGCCAAAACCGAGAAGCGGCCGGGCGGCGGAGACATGAACGCCGAGATGGAGGAGGCCGCCGAGAAACTCCGTGCCGACGGCCGTAAGGTCTACACGATCCCCGGCGGCGGATCGAACCCCACCGGCGCGCTCGGCTACGTCAACTGCGCCTTCGAACTGGTCAATCAGGCCAACGAGCGCGGCCTCGTGATCGACCGTCTCGTCCACGCGACGGGCAGCGCCGGGACGCAGGCGGGCCTGATCGCGGGTCTCAAGGCGCTCAACGCGCAGATCCCGCTTCTGGGCTTCGGCGTGCGGGCCCCGAAGGACAAGCAGGAAGACAACGTCTACAAGCTCGCCTGCGCGACGGCCGAGAAGCTCGGCTGCCCCGGCGTCGTCGCCCGCGAGGACGTGGTGGCCGACACCGACTACGTGGGTCCCGGCTACGGCATTCCCCGCGCCGACACGATCGAGGCGATCCGCATGTTCGCCGAACTCGAGGGCATCCTCCTCGATCCGGTCTATTCCGGCAAGGGCGCCGCGGGCCTCATCGACTACTGCCGCAAGGGCAGGTTCCGGCAGGGCGAGCGCATCGTCTTCCTGCATACCGGTGGCGCGGCAGGGCTCTTCGGCTACGACGCCGTCTTCGCCGACGACGCCAGCATCGCGGCGGAATGATGGACGGCACGGGGGCGGGCGCGCCCCGCACCGTCGGCATTCTCGGCGGCATGGGGCCCGGAGCGACGATCCTTCTGATGCAGAAGGTCATCGCCGCGGTGCCCGCGGTGGACGATTCCGATCACGTGCCGCTCCTCGTCGACCAGAACCCGCAGGTGCCCTCGCGCATCAAGCGGCTGATCGACGGGGAGGGCGAGGATCCGGGACCGGTGCTCGCCATGATGGCGCGGCGACTGGAAGGCGCGGGGGCCGAGGCGCTGGCCATGCCCTGCAACACCGCGCACCATTATGCCGGCGCGATCCGGGGCGCGGCGTCCGTCCGGTTCCTCGACATGGTCGCGCTGTCGGTCGCCCATGCCCGGCACCTCGCCGGTGAGGGCGGCACGGTCGGCATCCTCGCCTCCCCGGCGGTCCGTCGCGTCGGGCTCTTCGATGCGCCGATGGCGGAGGCGGGGCTGACGCCGCTCTACGCCGCGGACGAGGAGGCCACGCTCGCCGTGATCCGGTCGGTCAAGACGGACGGACCCACCGCCGCCTCTCGCCAGTCGCTCCGCGCCGCGTCGGAGGAGCTTCTGGGCCGGGGCGCAGGGGTGCAGATGGTCGCCTGCACCGAGTTCTCGCTGATCGCCGATGCCGTGGCCGAGGGCGCCACCGCCTTCGACACGCTCGACCGGCTGGTGCGGGCGATCGTCGCTTTCTCGCTAGAGCCCGCGACGGCGCACGCCTGATCCCCCTCGTCGTCGACGCCTCAGACCGAAAGCCGCGTCCCATGCGCACCGCGCTCGCGGTAGGGGGTGGTGTGGTAGTGCGCCCGGTAGCATTTCGAGAAGTGAGAGGGGCTTGCGAAACCGCAGGCGAGGGCGACGTTGATGACGCTCATGTCCGTCTGCATCAACAGGTTGCGCGCCTTCTGCAACCTCAGTTCCATGTAGTACCGCTTTGGGCTCCGGTTGAGGTAGCGCCGGAACAGCCGCTCGAGTTGCCGCGTCGACATGCCGACCTCCCTGGCGAGGACGGCGGGGCTGATCGGCTCCTCGATATTAGCCTCCATCTTCTGGATGACCTGGCTCAGCTTCGGATGCCGGACGCCGATCCGCGTCGGCACGCTGAGACGCTGGGTGTCCTGATCCGTGCGGATCGTCGTGTAGATGAGCTGATCCGCGACGGCTCCGGCAAGCTCCTCGCCGTGCTCGTCGGCGATGATCTTGAGGATGAGATCGATGGAGGAGGTTCCGCCCGCCGTCGTCATCCGGTTGCCGTCGACCACGAAGACCGATTTCGTGAGCGTGACCTCTTCGAACTCCTCCGCGAAGCTGTCCTGGTTCTCCCAGTGGATCGTCGCCTTCCGGCCGTCCAGAAGACCGGCCTTGGCAAGCGTGTAGCCCGCCGTGCAGAGCCCGCCGATCGCCACACCGTGCCGGGCTTCGCGCCGGAGCCAGTTGAGGATCCGCTTGGTCGAGGCGTTGGCCACGTCGATCCCGCCGCAGACGAGGATCGTGTCGTCGCGGTTCACTTCCTCGAGATCCATTTCGAGCTTGAACTGGGTGCCGGCGGAGCATGTCACGATATCCCCGCCCTCGCCGGCGAGCACCCAGGAATAGAGTGTCTTGCCGGACATCCGGTTGGCGATCCGGAGCGCCTCCAGCGCACAGGCGAAGCAGAGCATCGTGAAATTGTCGAGCAGCACGAAAACGAAGCGTCGCGGCTTTTTCCCGCTGGCGTCCACCTCGACGATCTGACGACTCAGGTCCAAGCCGCGCCCTCCTTAGCGGACGACACCGAAGCAGGTTTGGACGTGGCGTGCAAGGGCGCCCCCGGCGCATCCTGTCGTGCCGAGGTGATTCCTCCGGATTTCCGGCCCGATGTCGGGTTTGCAATGCAGCGGCGCTCGCCTATAAGCGACGCCTGATGTTCGCATGGAGTGCTGAGCGATGAACAAGTGGCAGAAAAGCGGATGGCGTGCGCTGCCTCGGGTCCAGATGCCGGATTATACCGACGCCGGGGCCCTCGCGGGGGTTGAGGGCCGGCTGTCGAAGTATCCGCCGCTCGTGTTCGCCGGAGAGGCGCGGACGCTTCGCTCCGAGCTTGCCAAGGCCGCGCGCGGAGAGGCGTTTCTTCTGCAGGGCGGCGACTGCGCCGAAAGTTTCGCGGAGTTCTCGGCCGACAACATCCGCGACACGTTCAAGGTGCTCCTGCAGATGGCGATGGTACTGACGTTCGGCGCGAAGGTTCCCGTCGTCAAGGTCGGCCGGATGGCGGGACAGTTCGCCAAGCCGCGCTCCGCGCCGTCGGAGACGGTGAACGGGGTGGAGCTTCCGTCCTATCGTGGCGACATCGTCAACGGCTTCGATTTCACGCCCGAAGCGCGGATGCCCGATCCCGGGCGGATGCTCGAGGCCTACACCCAGGCCGCCGCGACGCTCAACCTGCTTCGGGCCTTCTCGAAGGGCGGCTTCGCCGACATGCACCGCGTGCACGCATGGACACTCGGCTTCACGGAGCGCGAGGAATCCGAGAAGTACCGCGATCTCGCGAACCGCATCCAGGACACGCTCGACTTCATGTCGGCGGCGGGCATGACGGCGGAGACCGCGCACGATCTCGGCACCGTCGATTTCTACACCAGCCACGAGGCACTTCTGCTGGAATACGAGGAGGCGCTGACCCGCGTCGACTCCACGACCGGGAAATGGCTTGCCGGCTCGGGACACATGATCTGGATCGGCGACAGGACACGGCAGCCCGACGGTGCGCATGTCGAGTTCTGCCGTGGCGTCCAGAACCCGATCGGGCTCAAGTGCGGTCCGACGACGACCGCGGACGACCTCAAGGTGCTCATGGAGAAGCTCAACCCCGAGAACGAGGAAGGCCGCCTCACGCTGATCGCCCGGTTCGGCGCCGGCAAGGTCGGCGAGCACCTGCCGCGCCTCGTCTCGGCGGTGCGCGAGGAGGGCGCGAAGGTCGTCTGGTCCTGCGATCCGATGCACGGCAACACGATCAAGTCGTCCTCGGGCTACAAGACCCGGCCGTTCGACAGCGTCCTTCGCGAGGTGCGGGAGTTCTTCGAGATCCACAATGCCGAGGGCACGATCCCTGGCGGGGTGCATTTCGAGATGACGGGCCGCGACGTGACCGAATGCACCGGCGGGGTCCGCGCGGTCACCGACGAAGACCTCAGCGACCGCTATCACACCGCCTGCGACCCGCGCCTCAACGCGAGCCAGGCTCTCGAACTGGCGTTCCTCGTGGCCGAGGAACTGTCGGAGCGGCGCGCGAAGCGGAGCGAAGCGGCGGTCGGCTGAGTCGGTCAGGCGTCGCGCGGACGCAGGTTCACGATCTCGGCCCCGCCTGATCCGGCCTCGTGCCCGCCGCGCGGAACATACGTCGCATTTCGCGGTCCGGCATAGCCGACGAGCGTCTGCCGCGTCTGGTCCTCGATCGCGAACCGCCGCGGCGTTCGGCCGATCGGCCCCTCCGCCAGAAGGCACCCCAGCGCCCGCGTCACGTCGCCCATGTCGTCGCGAAGCGGAAGCAGGATCATCCGGGCGGCAAGCTCGTGCCGTCCGAGCGCGCCGGGGCTCTTCAGCGCGATGCGGGCGACCGCGGGTTCCTCGAAGACCGCGCTCAGGGTTTCCGTCAGGTCCGGCCGCGCATCCGGCAGGAACAGCGCCGAGAGCGGCATTCCCTCGACGTCGATACCCATGAGGTCGGAGACATGGCGCCCCGAGATCCGGATGCGGGCAAGGCCGGGTGCGATCCTGTCAAGGAGGATGCAATTCCGGATGAGCGGTGTAAGCCCGCGCGGGTCGAGCTCGGCGCGATCCGGCAGCAGGCGGCCCTCGCGCAGGCCTTCCCAGTACGCTTCCACCTGCCGCAGTTCCCGCGGACCGAGCTCCGCCCGCTTGCCCCCGAGGTCGATCACGTTGTCGGCGCTTGCCGTCATCTCTCCTGCTCCCTGCCGTCCGGCCGTGGTTGCCGCATGGGTACCCGTCTGCTAACGCTGCCCGCGAGCGCTGCCGGAGCCACTATGGCACGAACATTCCGTGGAATCCGGCGAATTGTTACCAAAGGGTTAATCGCGGGGAGCCGGGCATGACACGTTCTATGACCGGATTTGCCTCGGCGTCCGGACGACACGACGGCTGGAGCTGGACGGCCGAGATCCGCTCGGTCAATGGCCGTGGTTTCGACCTCAAGCTGCGGGCGCCGGACTGGATCGAAGGTCTGGAACAGGCGCTTCGGCCGATGGTGCAGGCGCGGGTCGCGCGCGGCAGCGTCACGCTCGCGCTGCGTGTCGCGCAGGAAACCGACGCCGAGACCGCAAGCCTCAACCGGGCCGCCCTGGGCGGTGCGATAGACTTGGTTCGCAGCGTGCAGGAGGCGGCCCGCGTCGAGGGGCTTGCGCTCGCACAGCCGGCGGTGCGCGACATCCTCGCCATCAGGGGCGTGCTGGAGAGCGGCCCGCGCCAGGACGACACCGGACCGCTCCGCAAGGCGGTCCTGGCCGCCATGCCCGATCTCCTCGACGCCTTCGACACGATGCGCGCCGCGGAGGGTGCGCAGCTGGAGCGGTTGTTGCGCGAGCAGGTCGACGCCGTGGAGACGCTCGTCGGTGACGCGCGGGACACTCTGCCCGACCGGGCCGCGCGGATGAAGGACACGCTGTCGGAAACCCTTGCACGGGTCACGGAAAACGCGGCGGGCGCCGACCCCGATCGCGTGGCGCAGGAGCTTGCCGTGATTGCGGTCAAGGCCGACGTGGCGGAGGAACTCGACCGGCTGAGCGCGCATGTTTCCGCCGCGCGCGACCTCGTTTCGGGCGAGGGGCCGAAGGGGCGCAAGCTCGATTTCCTGACCCAGGAATTCAACCGCGAAGCCAACACCTTGTGCGCCAAGGCTCAGCACGCCGGCCTCACCCGGATCGGGCTTGACCTCAAACACGTCATCGATCAGATGCGCGAGCAGGTCCAGAACGTGGAATGACGATGCGCCGGCGCGGGCTTCTCATCATCCTGTCGTCGCCTTCGGGCGCTGGAAAGTCGACGCTCGCCCGGCGGCTGCGCGACTGGGATCCGTCGATCCGCTTCTCCGTCTCGGCCACGACCCGCCCCGCGCGGTCCGGAGAGACCGACGGCGCGGATTACCATTTCGTGTCGGAGCCGGACTTCAAGCGGCTCGTGACGGAGGGCGAGATGCTCGAGCATGCCCATGTCTTCGGCAATTTCTACGGCTCGCTGAAGTCCCCCGTCCAGGCCGCGATCGACGACGGGGTCGACGTGCTGTTCGACATCGACTGGCAGGGCGCCCAGCAGATCCGGAACTCGTCGCTGCAGGAGCATGTGCTGTCGATCTTCCTTCTGCCGCCGTCGATCTCGGCGCTCCGGTCGCGCCTGAAGTCCCGGGGCCAGGATTCCGACGAGACCATCGCCAAGCGCATGCAGCGGAGCTGGGACGAGATCAGCCACTGGGACAGCTACGACTACGTGCTGATCAACGCCGATCTGAACGGAACGGAGGAGAAACTGCGGACCATCGTCACGGCGGAACGGTTGCGGCGCACGCAACAGCCGGGCCTCATCGACACGGTGCGCGCGCTGCAGCAGGAATTCGAGGACGGCTCATGACCATGATCCTGCCGCCGCGGCGGGGCCGTGCGCGATCCTTCGTCCGAAGACCTGACCGGAGAATCCGTTGACCGACCGCAAGTCCCTCGTCCGTCGCACGCCGTGGCCCGCCAGTTCGAGCCGCCCCGTGGGCACTCCGATCCAGCCGTCGGTTGTCTACGCCTCCGAAAGTCCCGACGCCCTCGACGCGCAGTACGACGGCTCGCGGCCCGGCTACACCTACGCGCGCGAAGGCCACCCGAACGCGGATGTCCTCGCCGCGAAGATCGATGCGATGGAATCCGCCAGCGGCGGTCTGGTCGTCGGGTCCGGCATGGCCGCCGTCACGGTCGCGCTGCTCGGCGCGCTCGAGGCGGGCGATCATGTGCTGGGCGGCGATCAGCTCTACGGACGCTCGCTTCGCCTGATGTCCGAGACGCTGCCGCGCTTGGGGATCGCCGCCAGCCTCGCCGATCCGACGGATGCGGCGGCGATGGCCGACGCGCTGCGGCCCGAGACCCGGCTGATCCTGATCGAGGTCGTCTCGAACCCGACGCTCCGCGTCGCGGACGTGACCGGACTCGTCAGGATCGCGAAGGAGCGCGGCATTCCCGTCGCCGTCGACAACACCTTCACGACGCCCGCGGCCTTCCGTCCGTTCGAACATGGCGCCGACATCGTGATCCATTCGGTGACGAAGCTCCTCGCCGGTCATTCCGACGCCACCCTCGGCTATGTCGTGGCCCGGGATTCCGCGCTGATGCAGCGCATCCGGACGACGGCGGTGACGATGGGCCTCACGCCGTCGCCCTTCGACTGCTGGCTGGCCGAACGCGGCCTCTACACGTTCGACATGCGGTACGACCGCGCCGAGGCGAACGCCCGGGCGCTGGCCGACGCGCTCGCGGAGATGCCCGGCGTCGCCCGTGTGCTCTATCCCACCCGGCGGGACCACCCGGACCACAACAGGGCCTCGGCGCTCCTGGGCGACCGCGGCTCGCACATGGTGAGTTTCGAGATTCCGGGGGGGCGCGAGGCGGCGAACCGGCTGGTTCGGGCCGCGCCCCACATCGCTTTCGCGCCAACGCTGGGAGACGTCGGCACGACGCTCAGCCACCCCGCGTCATCGTCGCACCGGGGCCTCACCCCCGAGGCGCGCGGGGCGATCGGCATCACCGAAGGCTTTTTCCGTGTCTCGGTGGGGTGCGAGGACGTCGAGATGCTGATCGCGGAGTTCGCGCGCGCGGTCGAGGCGGCAGTCGGCTCCGGCTGATCGCGTCACGCGCCGAGCGGCGAGACATCGAAGTCCAGCGACGGCACGAGAGACCGGACTTCGCGGACGATGAGTGCGGGATCGGGAAGGCCGGCGTCGATCGCCCGATACTTGCCCGTGTAGCCGAGCACCCCGAGAACCTGCGCGAGATCGACGCAATCGAAGCTGCGACAGAGCAGCGGCGAGATCACGACAGATGGCGAAAGGCGGTCGAGAAGATCCGAGGAGATCTCGTGAAACTCGGCGAAGACGACATCGCCTCTCCTGGGCAGAGCCAGCCCCGATGTCGTCCATGCCACCACGTCCCCGACGGCCAGGATGATGCGCCGGTTCTGCTTCTCGCCGGCCGGCTCGCAATGCCCGGCCGCCTCGGTCACGCCAGAATAGTCCACCTTCGGTCCCCCGTTGCCCGCGCGACCAGAGCCGCGTTGTTCAGGCCGCAAAAAAGGTGCTGTCTGCACGTTAACGTGATTCTTCAGGAAAGCAACTCTACCTATGCGCGAAGATGCGCGACGCCGCCACGACCACGGTTGCAACCTCCCCGGAACCGGCGCAGAAGCGAACGACGCAGCGAGAGACGGCCGTGACTGACAGCGCCTTTTCCCTCCTCGACGCCATTCCGGTGCCGCTCGTCCTTCTCGGACCGACCGAACGCGTCGTTCACGCGAACCCGCCGGCGGTCGCGCTGTTCAGCCGCGACCTTCCGGGCCGTCACTACATCACCGCGTTCCGGGCGCCCGCGGTCCTGTCGTGCGTCGAGGCCGTCATGTCCGGCACCGTCGACCGTGCGGAGGACAGGCTGCTGGTCTCCGACAGCACGCGCGAGGCCACCTGGAAGATCACGGCGTCGGCCGTCGATGAGGGCGGACGGCGGAGCGTTGTCGTCGCCTTCGAAGACACCACGGCGCTTCAGGAAGCGGGGCAGATCAGGCGGGACTTCGTGGCGAACGTCAGCCACGAGTTGCGCACCCCGCTCACCGCGCTCCTCGGCTTCATCGAGACCCTTCGGGGCGCGGCGAAGGACGATTCGGCCGCGCGGGAGCGGTTCCTCGGGATCATGGAGCGGGAGGCGGGACGCATGAACCGGCTCGTCCGCGATCTCCTGTCGCTGTCCCGGGTCGAGGCCGAGGAGCGGCAGAGGCCGACCGATCCGGTCGACCTGGCCGGCATCCTGAACTCGGTCACGCTGTCGCTCCGTCCGGTGGCCGAGGAGCAGAAGGTCGAGTTGTTCGTCACGGGGACGAGCGGGCCGTGCATCGTCCCGGGGGACGCGGACCAGCTTGCCCAGGTCTTCACGAACCTCGTGGAGAACGCGGTGAAGTACTCCGGCGCCCGGTCGCAGGTGACGATCGCGCTTTCGCTCAACGATCACGACGCCGCCCTGCGGGGTCCATCGGTCTCGGTTCGGGTGAAGGACGACGGCGAAGGCCTCGATCCGATACACATTCCCCGGCTGACCGAGCGCTTCTATCGCGTCGACAGCCACCGCTCGCGCGAACAGGGCGGGACCGGGCTCGGCCTCGCGATCGTCAAGCACATCGTCAACCGGCATCGGGGCCGTCTCCGGATCGAGAGCGCGCCGGGGCAGGGGGCGGAGTTCACGGTGACGCTGCCGGCCGGTTGAGGCGCCTCAGAGCGGTCAGAAGACGAGGATCGCCGGGACCGAGACGGCGACGACGAGAATGTCCAACGGCAATCCCATGCGCCAGTAGTCGCTGAAACCGTAGCCGCCGGGCCCCAGGATCAGGGTGTTGACACTGTCAGGGACCTATCATGACTGTTAGTGTTCAGGATGCGGAGGTTCCGCCGAATGGGACGCCGGAGGCCCACCGGAAGAGCCATAAACCAAAGGGGCAGGGGCTAAAGGAAAGGCGCTGCGAAGCCTGTTAAGGGTGCTATTGAAGGCTGCGGGAAATCGCGGGGACCAAATCGCGAACCGACAAGAAGAGGCTAATCTCCTTTTAGAAGACGCTAGGTCCCGCACCGGATGCACTGATCTCCGCTTGGAAGGGTGTAGAGCCACTGCCGCCGCCCCAGCGAGCCTCCGAGGTGAACTCGGGGGCTCTTTTCGGGTTGTCGCAAGGTTCCCTCAGGGCAGGTGGCCGGTAGAGGATTCAAAGAAGGAGATAAGACCATGAGGATAATGATCCTGATCATGACCGTCGCGCTGGGGCTCGCTGCATGCGGATCGGCTCGAGATCAGTCGTCCGAGATAGCGAAAACGTTCGGCCCGGGGTGCTACGACGCCTTTGGCCGACCGCAGCCGCAAAAGGAGTGCGACGACGACTAACGGGAGGTGACACTGCCGCAGTCGGCTCGGAGGATGCCTACGGTTTCCTGCACTGGATGCGAATGCGCGACCCGAGCGT
>Ga0209943_1001050_pt1 | contig 17813 bp, 21 predicted proteins | sample SalPonR1_B_D2_MG_FD_185698 | JGI IMG/M metagenome (GOLD analysis project Ga0209943, IMG submission 185698) | Salt pond soil microbial communities from South San Francisco under conditions of wetland restoration - Salt Pond MetaG R1_B_D2_MG... ... | reverse complement strand
CCGGTGGAGCCATCTGGTCAGGTCTGTTCTTCCTTCTCCTTTTCGTGGCAGCCCTTACTTCTGCAATTTCTCTTCTCGAGGTTGTCTGTGCCTACTTTATTGATGAGTTTAAATGGACCAGGCACAAGGCTACTGTTGTGATGGGTATTATTATATTCCTGGTTGGAATCCCGTCTGCTTACAGTCTTACCGGAAATCTCAAGGTTGCAGGCAAGGATTTCCTTGATGCTGCTGACTTCCTCGCATCCAACGTGCTTCTTCCTCTTGGAGGACTTTTCATAGCTGTTTTCGTAGGCTGGCTGTGGTCTGATGAAGCTAAAAATGAGGTTACAAACCAGGGAGATACTCCATTTGGTCTTACAGGTATCTGGATCTGGATCTGCCGCATCGTAGCACCTGTGGCTATTGGATACATCTTCCTCTCAGGGATCGGAGTGTTATAAAGTAGCAGGTGAAGATAAAAGCATGAATATTAGTTAGAGTTACAAGGCAGGGTGGGTATATTCATTTGCCCTCCCCTGCTTTTTTGTATTTTCAAGTTCAAATTTTCACATGGTCTTGACTAAAGATTCTGATAGTGTAAAATCACTATATAGTCCGTATGAAGGTCGCAAGAGAGATCCCACTATTCAATTTCATGGAAGCGGGAAGGGGCGCCGAAGGGGCAAGGTGCTGCACAAGCACTGAAACTCTCAGGCCAAAGGATTGCGACTGGACGGATCTCTGGAATTCTTTGCCCACATTCGTCGGGATGTATACGACAGAGATAAAAATCGTTCTTTCCAGTTTCTGGAGGTTTTCGAATGAGCTGTCGTATTACTCTTGTCACAAATAACCCTGAATTTAAATCCAAAGTTAAAGACATAACCTTCATAGATGGTTCTGCATGGGAAGTGCTTGTCAAAAGCAGAGATGCAGTTCATCTGGGAGGAAAATTACTTAATCATCCTCTTTACGGAAATTTCAGACCCTATCAGCAGCCTTATCGATCACTTGTTCTGCAGAAAAACAGCAAAGTCTCCTCTGCGGATTTTCATTCACTGGAACTTATGGAAAATGCTCTTGAGGTTTACAGATCGTGTGGAGACAGGATCTTGTTGCCTGGTATGCTTACAGAAGAAGCTGAAAGGGATTGCAGATATCTCGATTACCAGCTTGTCAAACATACCCTGAGTCAGTACGGTGATTTGGATCAGGGTTAGCAGTTTATATTTTCAGTCTGTAAATATCCAACTTTTCTTTAAGGAGGTGAAAGAGATGATAGAACTGACAAAGGACAATTTTGATGCTGAAGTAAAGGAAAGTGACATGCCTGTACTTGTTGACTTCTGGGGTCCCCAGTGTGGTCCCTGTAAGGCTTTGATGCCTCAGGTCGAAGCTCTTGAAAAAGAGTACGATGGCAAGGTCAAGTTTACAAAGGTCAATGTAAGCGGAAACAGAAGAGTTGCAATAGCCAACAAGGTCATGGGACTGCCTGCCATCCTGTTCTGGAAGGATGGAGAAGAAGTTGCAAGACTTGGTGGTGGTGATGCTACCGCCGATAACATCAAGGCCAGGCTTGAGGAAATAGCTGGCTAGGAAAAAATCGTGATAAAGGGGGGGGATTTTCTTGAAACTGGAACTCCACAAGATCAAGGTTAGTAAACTTGCATGGGGTGATAAAACAGAAGTTAAAGATGGAGTCCTTTACGTTAATAAACAGGAACTTGTCGATCACCTTGCCGAGGATACAAGACTCGGAAAAGTGGATCTCGAGCTGGTACACCCGGGAGACAATACCAGGATAGTACCGGTAAAGGATGTTGTAGAACCCAGATGCAAGCTTGAGGGAAAAAACGAGGTCTTTCCGGGATTCATTGGTGATGTTGATACTGTAGGAGAAGGCAGCACCCTTGTTCTCTCAGGAGCTGCCGTGGTGACAACTGGAAAGATAGTTGCAACCCAGGAAGGTATCATTGACATGTCAGGACCAGGAGCTGATTTTACTCCTTATTCCGAGACATGCAACGTCGTAGTTGTTCTTGAACCATGCAGGGAGGATCTCGAAAAACACACATACGAGGCTGCCTGTCGCATGGCAGGTCTCAAAACTGCTACCTATCTTGCCAAATGTGCAAAAGAGGTCAAAGCGGACGAAATTTCTTCCTACGAAATGCCACCGCTTAACGAGGCCATGAAACTCTACCCTGACCTCCCGAAAGTGGCTTACGTCTACATGCTTCAATCACAGGGACTACTTCACGATACTTACGTCTATGGTGTTGATGCCAAGCAGACTCTTTCAACTATGATTGGTGCTACCGAAGTATTTGACGGAGCGGTAATCTCTGGAAACTGTGTTTCTGCCTGCGACAAGAACAATACTTACGCTCACCAGAACAATCCGGTTATAGAGGGTATGTTCGCCAGGAACGGTGTGGACTTTAATTTCGTAGGTGTAATTCTTACCAACGAGAACGTAACCCTCGCAGACAAGAAGAGGAGTTCTTCCTACGCAGTAAAGCTTGCCAGGCTTATGGGAGTGGACGGAGTTTTAATATCCCAGGAAGGATTCGGAAACCCGGATGCTGACCTGGTAATGAACTGCTGGAAAGCAGAACAGGCCGGTATAAAGACAACTCTAATTACTGATGAATATGCTGGCAGGGATGGAGCCAGTCAGGGTCTTGCAGATTCATGCAAAGAAGGAGATGCAGTCGTAAGTGTTGGAAATGCAAACGAGACTGTTGATCTCCCTGTGATGGACCATGTGATAGGTTTTCCAGAGACAGCCAACGCCATTGACGGAGGCTGGTATGGATCTCTTCACGAAGATGGCAGCATTTCTGTAGAGATCCAGGCAATAATTGGTTCAACCAACCAGCTTGGTTATACAAGAAACGGAGCCTTTACAAGCTAGGTTGAAGTAACAGTAAGCAGATAAATATCAATTGATTTTAAATCAGGAGGTGGAAAAGCATGGGTAAGTTAGCCGGAAAAAAAGTACTATTTCTTGGCGAACGTGATGGAGTACCCGGACCTGCCATGGAAGCTGTCTTTAAGGACAGTGGAGCAGAAGTGGTTTTCTCCGTTACCGAATGCTTTGTCTGAACAGCAGCCGGAGCTATGGATTTGCAGAATCAGCAGAGGATCAAAGATGCAGCCGAGAAATACAACCCTGAAGATGTAGTTGTAATTCTTGGATCATCCGATCCAGAGGGAGCCGAGATCTACGCAGAAACAGTAGCGAACGGAGATCCCACTTTTGCAGGTCCATTGGCTGGAGTCTCGTTGGGACTCGCAGTATATCATGTATTTGAGGAAGAGATCAGAAACGAAGCCGATTCCGCTGCCTGGGAAGAGCAGATTTCCATGATGGAAATGGTTCTTGAGCCAGAAGCCCTTGCAGAGGCAGTAGCAGGAATGCGAAAAGAATTTTCCAAGTATTCCCTGTAAATATAAAAGGGAAGGGGGGGTAAAGAGTGACTTACCGTGTTGTTCATTATATAAATCAGTTCTTTGCCGGTATAGGCGGAGAGGAAAAGGCCGACTACAAACCGGAGATCCGGGAAGGAGTTGTTGGTCCCGGAATGGCTCTTGACAAGGTTCTCGGTGACGATGCTGAGATAGTTGCCACAGTAGTATGTGGAGATACCTACTTTGCATCCGATGTTGAGAAGGCAAGTGTCGAGATACTTGAAATGATCAAAAAATACAATCCTGACGGAATTATCCTTGGTCCTGCTTTCAATGCAGGTCGTTATGGGACTGCCTGCGGAGCTATGGGCGATGCTGTTTCAAAGGAGCTTGGAATTCCAGTCGTTTCAGGAATGTACAAGGAAAACCCCGGTGTGGAAATGTTTAAAAAGAGTCTGTATATAATTGAAACACCGGATAGTGCCAGGGGAATGGGTAAGGCTGTTCCTGCAATGGGTAAACTTATGGTAAAACTTCTGAAGGGAGAGAATCTTGGATCTCCTGAAGAAGAAGGTTACATTGAAAGAGGAATCAGAAAGAATTTCTTTATGGAGAAGCTCGCAGCAGAGAGGGCTCTTGATATGTTCACCAGAAAACTTAAAGGGGAAACTTTCAAGACTGAGTATGCTATGCCTGTCTTTGACAGGGTTGAGCCTAATCCTCCGATAAAAGATCTTTCCGGTTGTACAATTGCTCTTGTGACTTCCGGAGGAATAGTGCCAAAGGGGAATCCTGATCATATCGCTGCTTCAAGTGCTCAGAACTACGGAGAATACGATATCTCCGGAGTTGATGATCTGACCTCAGACAAGTATGAAAGCTGTCACGGCGGATATGACAGCACCTATGCCTGTGAAGATCCAGACAGGGTCCTTCCTATAGATGTAATGCGCGAACTCGAAAAGGAAGGACGCTTCAAAAAACTTTACGACAAGTTTTATGCTTCTGTAGGTAATGGTACTTCAGTTGCAAATGCAAAGAAGTTTGCAGCTGAATTTTCAGCAAAGATGAAAAAAGACGGCGTCGACGCGGTTATCGTTACATCCACCTGAGGAACCTGTACACGTTGCGGAGCAACGTTCGTAAAAGAAATAGAAAGAGCAGGTTTTCCTGTGGTCCATATTGCCACTATTGTACCCATTTCTCTCACAGTTGGTGCAAACAGGATAGTACCTGGTGTCGCAATCCCCTATCCCCTTGGAGATCCCTCCAAGTCAGCGGATGAGGAGAAACTGATAAGAAGACAACTTGTCGAGAAAGCCCTGAAAGCTCTTCAGACCGAGGTAACAGAACAGACCGTTTTCAAGGACGAAGAGTAAGAAAGACGAAAATATTCAAGAAAGGGGCCGGGACTTTGTTTCCGGCCCCTTTGAATAAACTGACAGTATCAAGGAGGTAGAAAAGAGAATGTCAAGTGTCGGAATAAGGGGTTATGCATATAGTCTGAACCATACCCCTGAACTTGCTCTACATTACGGAAACACCCCCTATATTGAGAGACTCACCAAGGGAGAGACGGACTTTTTAAAGAAATTACCGGAGCATTTACAGTCTTTTGAGGAAGCCCTTGGTTATGCTCCCAACCAGGTCTATATTGGCGGTTTGCCCCTTGATGAATATGAAGGCCAGCCTCAGCCGTGGTACGAGAACAGAATCGAAAAGGCAGAAAGATTTGGAAAATACGGAGAGATAATGCCTGAGGACGAATTCCTCGGTCTTATAGACATATCCGATGTTTTCGATATTATCTGGCTTGAAAAGAACTTTGCATCTTCAGTCAGAGAGAAACTTTCAGAAAATCCTGTCATGGATGAAACTCTTTTGAAAAGGCTGGAAGCGGGACATGAAACGGCTGAAATAGAAAAAGAGGTAAAGGAACACAAGGCCCTGCCTCTTTACTATAAAGGAAATGTGGTCGGATGTACCAGAAGCGGTCATGAGTTCGATGAATGCCTTGCTCCCTACGTTCTGCTTGAAAACATAGCATCCAAGGCCGGTGGTGTTCTTTCGGTACTTCATCTTTTGAAGAATAATTCCATCGATCCATCTGAAATAGATTTTGTAATTGAATGCTCCGAAGAAGGAGCAGGAGACATGAACCAGAGAGCAGGAGGAAACTTCGCCAAGGCCATAGCAGAAATAGCTGGACTGGTAAATGCTAGCGGATGTGATGTAAGAGGCTTCTGCGCAGGCCCTGTTAATGCCATGATAGCTGCTGCTTCCCAGGTTGCCAGTGGTGCAAGGAAAAACTGCATTGTAGTAGCAGGCGGAGCAATTCCAAAGTTATATATGAACGCCCGTGACCACGTAAAAAAGGAAATGCCGGCTCTTGAAGACTGCATGGGTAATTTCGCAGTTCTTCTGCAGCCTGACGATGGACAGTACCCAGTTATGAGACTTGACGCAATAGGTAAACATACTGTGGGTACTGGGTCATCTCCGCAGGCCGTTACAAGTTCCCTGATATGGGATCCCCTGGAAAAAAGAGGCCTGTCTTTCAATGATGTGGACAAGTATGCAGCTGAATTGCACATTCCCGAGATAACCCTTCCGGCAGGAGCGGGTAATGTCCCTCTTGCAAATGCAAAAATGACAGCAGCCCTTGCTGTAATGAAAAAACAGCTTGAAAAGAAAGACATAATGGACTTCGTCAAGGAAAAAGGCCTTACCGGTTTTGCCCATACCCAGGGACATATCCCTTCAGGTGTTCCTTTTGTTGGACACGCCTGTGATGCAATAAAAGAAGATAAAATGAACAGGGCTATGATAATAGGAAAGGGAAGTCTTTTCCTTGCAAGGTTGACCAATCTTTCTGACGGAGCATCATTTTTCATTGAAAAGAGCGAAGGAAAAGGATCCCAGTCCGCTATAGGCAAGGATGAAGTCAAGCAGCTGATCCTGGAGGCTCTTGGTGACATAAGAGACTCACTCCAGAAGGACTGAGTGGTGATTTTAAATGACTGACAAGAAAAGAATAGTCGGTGAAGCCCTTTCAGAGATAATTGAAGCAGCGTTAAGCGGTGGACCTGTTATAAAGGTTGGTTTAATGGCCTCAGGCAGCGAACTCGGAAAGGATGAACTGGCAAAAGGAGCAGAACTCGCCCAGCAGACCTATCCGGGGATCAAAGTTGTTATGATAGGTCCCAGAACAGAGGGCTATGAAGACCTGGACTGGATAGAGACCGATGACTGTGACGCCGATGTAGCAGCAGCTATGGAAAAAGCCTTGAAAGATGGTTCAATAAGCGGGGCAGTAGCTTTACATTATCCCTTCCCCATGGGAGTTACAACAATAGGAAAAGTAGTAACTCCAGGAAGGGGAAAAGAAATGATAATTGCCTCATCCACAGGAACTTCAGCAGTTCTAAGGACCGAAGCGATGGTGAAAAACGCTATCTACGGTATAGCTGTGGCCCGTTCAATTGGCTGGAAAAACCCCTCTGTGGGTATTCTCAATGTTGAAGGAGCTCACCCTGTTTTTCGGGCGCTTTCCCAGCTGAAGGAAAATGGCTACGACATAACCTTCGGTCAGAGCGTCAGGAAGGATGGCGGAGCTGTCCTCAGGGGCAACGACATCCTTGCAGGTTCTGTGGATGTCTGTGTCAATGATACGCTCACAGGAAATGTGCTTATGAAAATGTTCTCTTCTTTTACCACAGGAGGATCATACGAGTCTCAGGGATGGGGATATGGCCCATCTGCAGGAGAAGGATGGCCTCATGTTATCTCCATCATCTCCAGGGCCTCTGGAGCGCCGGTTATTGCCAATGCCCTGGTATATAATGCAATGGCGGTAAAAGGCAAACTTCCTGAAGTTCTTGCAGAGGAGGTAAAAAAGGCCAAAGCTGCAGGACTTGATGAAGTTATTCAGTCCTTGCAACCCAAACAGACATCTTCTCACGAAGAGGAAGTAAAGGTTCCACCTCAGGAACCAACCGATGAAGAACTTCATGGAGTAGATGTCCTTGATGTAGAGGATGCAGTGAGAGAACTCTGGAAAGCAGGAATATACGCAGAATCCGCAATGGGATGTACCGGCCCTGTTGTTAAAATACCCTCAAGGGTGACCGAGGAAGCCAAAAAGATACTTAAGGAAAGCAACTATATTTAAATAACATTTTTCACAGCCCCGCAAAGTAAATTATTGCGGGGCTGTTTTTCATAGAATAACCTCCTGTCCTGTCAAAGATAAGTAATACTGAGATAGTAAACATAAGTTAAGTAAATTGCCAGGATTTTAATTTAACAGGAAAAAAGCTGATTAAAATGGCCTTTATTTATATTATAATAGGACAGTATGTTACCTGGACCGGTATAATTGCATTGAAGAACTGTGAAGAAGAAAGTGTTTATTGTGTTTTTTTGATAAATGAAGACAACAAATAACAGGGGGATGGTAATATTGGCTTATCGTGCTACTAGAATGGAAGTGAACCTGGGAAATATCGCCAGCAATTTCAGGACAGTAAGGGATCATGTTGGAACCAGGCCCCAGTTGATGGCAGTGGTAAAGGCCGATGCTTATGGACACGGAGCAGTTCAGGTAGCCCAGAGACTTATTAAGGAGGGATGCCAGAGATTTGCTGTAGCCATACCAGACGAAGCTGTAGAACTTCGTGAGGCTGGTATCAACGAGCCTGTCCTGGTATTAGGTCCTTCTCCTCTAAGGGCTGCTGGTGAGTATGTCGCAAGTGGTATTGAAGCTGCCCTGACAGACATCGAATTTGCCCGGGAAATGAGCAGGGAAGCTGTCAAACAGGGAAATCCGGCTCTGATGCACATCAAGATTGATACAGGAATGGGCAGAATAGGATTTCTTCCTGAAGAAGTTCCCGAAGTAATAGATGAGATCGTTTCACTTCCAGGCCTCAAGATCGAGGGGCTTTTCACTCACTTCGCAGTAGCTGATGAGAAACGCCTGGATTATACGGAGACCCAGTTTAAAAGATATGTTGAGGTTCTTAATCTTCTCGAGAAAAAGGGAATAAGGATCCCTCTCAGGCATGTCTGCAACAGTGGAGGAACCCTTCATTCTCCTGAAAAGTATCTTGATGCGATCCGTCCAGGGATAATACTATACGGAATGTGGCCCTCAGGTGAATGTATAAGGCCCATGGAACTCAAAAACACCTTTGAAGTAAAGTCAGAAGTTGCCCTTGTCAGGGATCTGCCACCAGAAAGTGGCGTTGGATACGGATTGAGATACATGACAAGAGGAAGGGAAAAAATAGCTGTTTTGCCTTTAGGTTACGGCGACGGTTACACCAGAGCTCTTTCAATGAAAACGGATGTGCTCATTAAGGGAAAGCGAGCTCCTGTAACAGGGAATATATGTATGGATCAGACTATGGTGGATGTTACAGATATCCCCGGAGTTGAGACAGGGGACGAAGTAGTGATAGTAGGACAACAGGGTAATGAAAGGATAACTCCCGAGGAGATCGCAGATAAAAGGAATACCCTTAATTACGAAGTCCCAATAAGCTTTCTTAAAAGAGTTCCCAGGATATACAAGGAAGACTGAAGAATTGTTTTTCCTTAATTAGCATGATATGGGCGGCGATATTGTCGTCCATATCTTTTTTTTAACCTGCGAAAGCAGTAAGGATATGTTTAAATATAGAGGTTGAAAGACAAGACCTGAGGCATGTATTGTTAAAATTTTCAGATACAGGGCATTTGAAAGGAGATACATTAATGTACAGTTTCAGTAAAGTCGATATAAAAGGATTACCCTACAATGAATTACCCGAAAAGGTAGTGAAAGATCTTGAGAGGAATGCTGCCATGTGCAGGTCCATGATACTGAAAATGACAACTGTAGCCGGTAGTGGACACCCTGCGGGGTCTCTTTCGAGCCTTGAGATGTTTCTTATGGCATACGGTGCTGCAGATCTTACACCGGAAAACTGCGACAGCACGGACAGAGATTTTGTAGTTATCAGTCATGGCCATGTTTCCCCTGCCGCATATTCTGTTCTTTCCTCTTTTGGATTTTTCGATCCAGACGAAGCCGTAGCCCATTTCAGACAGGCAGGAAGTCCCTACCAGGGGCATGTCGAAAGGGAAGTTCCCGGAATAGACTGGGGCTCGGGGAACCTTGGGCAGGGTCTATCTGCAGGAGTCGGATATGCCCTCGGCCAGAGAGCTCTGGACAGGAAAAGAAGTGTTTTCGTACTTGGAAGTGACGGTGAGCAGACAAAGGGACAGATATCTGAAGCAAGAAGAATGGCTGTTTCCCTTGGTCTGAAGAATCTCACAGTACTTATTGACCGAAACAACATTCAGATATCAGGCAGGACAGAAGATGTTATGCATGCAGATGTTCGTTCACTGTGGAAAGTGGATGGCTGGGAAGTAATGGAATGTGACGGACATTCATTGAAAGAGGTCTACTCCTGTCTTAGACGAGCTTCAGAAACAGAAAAACCTGCAGTGATAATTTGCAATACGACTATGGGTAAGGGAGTATCTTTTATGGAGGATGCCCCCTCCTATCACGGCAAAGCTGCCTCCGGGGAGAAATACCAACAGGCAGACACGGAACTGGGTTCTTATGGAAAGAGCCTGGAATGGTACGTTGACAAAAGGAAGAATTCTTTCCTTCCATCAGGAAGGAAGTTAAAGCTTTCCGATGTTCAACTAGAGTTGGGTCGTTCAAGAAACTATACTCTGGATGACAATACAGATAACAGATCGGCTTTTGGAAATGCTCTGGAGGATATTGGAACCCTTAATTACGGGAAAAAAGGCAAAACTCCCCTTCTTGTATTTGATTGTGACCTGTCAGGTTCAGTAAAGACATCAGGTTTTGCAAAAGCATGCCCAGACTGGTTTATTCAGGCTGGTATACAGGAGCATTCCGTGGCTACGGCATCAGGAGCAGCATCTCTAAGTGGCATAGTTCCCGTATGGGCCGATTTCGGAGTCTTCGGGATATCCGAGGTTTACAATCAACAGAGATTGAACGATATAAACAGCACCAGCCTGAAGCTCTTTCTTACCCATGTCGGTCTCGATGTGGGAGAAGACGGGATGACCCATCAGTGCATAGATTATGTCAGTCTGATGAGGAACATGTTCGGCTGGAGGATAGTTGTGCCGGCAGATCCAAACCAGACTGACAGGATAGTCCGGTGGATGATGAAGGAACCGGGCAATATCTGTATGGCCATGGGGCGCAGCAAGGTTCCCGTGATAACTGATTCTGAAGGAGATCCCTATTTTATCGGGGATTATTCATTTGAGTATGGTAGATATGATCTCTTGCGTTCCGGTAATGACGGCGCTATTCTCGCTATGGGAAGTATGGTCCCACGGGCTCTGAAGGCATGGAATATTTTGAAAGAAATGGGTATTAACACAAGTATTTATAACGTTTCATGTCCTCTTGATATTGATAGGGAAGTCCTGGAAAGAATAGCAGCAGGGAGTTTCATTCTGACACTGGAAGACCATCATGCAGGGTCGGGTATGGGATCTATTATTTCTTCATGGCTCGGGCAGAATGAACATTCCTGTAAGATGAGGATATGTGGAGTAAAGACCTATGGTCAGTCAGGAAGATCTGAGGAAGTTCTGGACAACATGGGATTATCTGAATCTTCGATAGTTGATCATGTAAAAGAACTTCTGGGCTGATTTTTCTGCCGGAAAAGAGTTCAAATGTTACAAGGTGGGATAAGTATGACAACAGGAATAAAACTGCTCCTTCATGTCTGTTGTGCTCCAGACGGAACAGTACCATTGGAAAGGCTGATCGGGGAAGGGTATTGTCCCACCATCTTTTTCTACGGGAGCAACATTCATCCCCGTGGAGAGTACGAAAAAAGAAAAGATGCCTTTTTAAAACTTGCAGAGCATTACAGAGTTTCATACATAACCGGACCATATGAACCTTACCTGTGGAGAGAAAAAGTCAGAGGACTTGCCCTTGAACCCGAAGGAGGAGCCAGATGTACTGAATGTTTCAGGGTCCAGCTTTTCAATGCTGCCAGAACAGGATCTCTCCATGGTTGTTCTCTTCTTGCAACAACACTGACAATAAGTCCCCATAAATCTCCGGATCTGTTGAATGTAACAGGGTATGCAGCAGCAAAAGCCTACGGCATGGAATGGGTCGGAAGGATCTGGCGAAAGAGTGGAGGATTTCAGGAATCAGTAAAAAAGAGCAGGGAAATGGATCTTTACAGACAGAATTACTGCGGATGTTTATACAGTGTTCAAAGGAGATGAAAATGTTGAAAATGAGTCAACCTGACCAGGTACCGGTGGGAAAGCTCTCTCCTGAATTACTTCAAAGCCTGGTCCTGTCCCTTTCCGGAGCAAAACGTCCTGAAGTAGTGGTAGGACCGGAAATAGGGGAGGACGCTGCAGTTATAGACCTCTCTGAAATCAGGGGCTATCTTGTTGTAGCATCTGATCCCGTTGTAGGAGCTTCAGCGGGAGCAGGTAAACTTCTTGTTACCGTAAATGTCAATGATGTGGCCTGCAAGGGTGCAGACCCTGCCTATTTCATGGTTACTCTGCTGAGTCCTCAGTCCAGGGGCCTGTCATTTGTGGATGATGTAATGAAAGAGATTGATCAAGCCTGTAGGAACTACAATATATCCATCGTTGGAGGACATACAGAAATTACAGATCGATACGATCATCCTGTGATCTCTGGAACTATGATAGGAGTCGCTTCCTCCAGTTACAGCGCAGGAAGCATCAGGCCAAAAGATGTAGTATTAATGACGCGCCATGCCGCACTGGAAGGAATGTCCATTCTTGGGAATGACCGTCCAGACCTGCTTGCTGAATGCCTTGCTCCGGAAGAGATAGCAGAGGTAGCCAGCTGGTCAGAGGATCTTTGTATTTATCCGGAATCTCTTCTGTTGCGTGATCTGGCAAAATACATGCACGATCCTACAGAGGGAGGAGTTCTGGGAGGCATAACAGAGGTTGGCAGGTCCTGCGGTCTGGGATTTGATCTGTATTCCAGCACTGTTCCAGTTCACCATCTTACCGGAAAGGCTGCAGAATGTCTGGATTTTGACCCCGGACACATGATCTCATCAGGGGTCCTTCTTGCTGTGCTGGATCCTGAAAAGGGAGAAGAAGCTTTACAACGGTTTCGAAAAGAAGGAATAGAGGCAGAGATAATAGGAGAGTTCACGGAAGGCCGGGGGAATGTCCCTTTTTCTGCAAAAGAAGAACTATGGAGGGTTCTGGATATTGATCTTTCAGGTCAGGAAGGAACAAAAGAATGAAAAAAGATATCTATCGGAAAAGGTTGAATTCTCTGAGGGAAAAAATGAAGGAGGAAGGTACTGACGCATTTTTTGTCTATGTCAATGAAGGATACAACTGGGAGAATGCCTATTATCTCTCGGGGTTCAGGGGGACGAGCTGTTCACTCCTTTTGACATCGGAGAGAGAATATCTTGTCACTGATGGAAGATATTTGCAGCAGGCAAATGATCAGTCTGATTTTAAGGTGGTTGACCAGGGTAAAAAAGGTATGGCCAGTGCACTGCTGGAGCTTATTCTGGAAATAGGGCCCAAGTGTACTGGCTTTGAAGGAGACCGTGTTCCAGAGAGCTTCTTTCGAAAACTTCAAAGACCTGAGTTGAAATGGAAAGATCTCTCCCATGTTCTTCCACATCTTCGTCGGTTCAAGGATGAAAGTGAAATAGAGAACATAGGGGTTGCTGCAGATATTGCATCCCGGGCATTTGAAAAGACCCTTGAAGCTGTCTGTGAGGGTATCAGTGAAAGCAGTTTCTCCAATCTTCTTGAATACAACGTCAGGGAGGCGGGTGCAGAATGTGGCTGGCCGGGACATGGCTTTGTTGTAGTGTCGGGGGAAAGGTCATCCATGCCTCATGGTGCTCCTACCGGGAAGAAGATCATGTCAGGTGAATGGGTAACAGTCGATTTTGGTGCTACATACAACGGATATATTTCTGATATAACCAGAAACTTTGTCATCGGGAGACCAGCTAACAAGATGATAGAACTCCACGATCTTGTTATCCGGGCGCATGAAGAAGCTGCAGCTTTATTGAGGCCCGGAGTAAAATGCAGTGATATCGATTCAGTCGCGCGTAGTATTATAAGCGAGGCAGGTTATGGCGGGTTTTTCAACCATGGACTGGGTCACGGGATCGGCCTCGAGATACACGAAAGGCCAAGACTCTCTTCTGCTTCGGAGGATGTTCTTTATCCCGGGGATGTTGTAACAGTTGAACCGGGAATATACATCCAGGGATTGGGCGGAGTGCGAATTGAAGACGATTATCTTGTAACTCCAGAGGGAGCAGATTGTCTAACCGGAAAGTTAAAAAGGAGAATGGTTTCTATTTAAGGAAACAGGCGGGGAATAAAGAGTTCTGTTCTGTTGTGTTGCTCTGCTGAAATGATTATAATATTAAAGTAAGCCAGAGCAGTATAATATTAGGGAGGTATGTGAAATGGACAAATATCGTTGCACTGTTTGCGGTTATATCTACGATCCTGCCGAAGGAGATCCTGATAACGGAGTAGAGCCGGGTACTGCCTGGGAAGATGTCCCCGAAGACTGGCTTTGTCCTGTATGTGCAGTAGGAAAGGATATGTTTGAGCCGGAATAGTAAAAGGTCCCGCTTACTTTGAACAGGGCTGATCCCAAAGGACAGCCCTGTTCTCGTTGAAAGAACGGTATTCTGGATTTTGGAAAAAGAAGGCTTCTCATGTCAAGATCTCTAACTTTGGCTCTAATTATTTTTACAGTAGTTTTTCATGCAGCCTGTCCAGCAACCGGTATGTCATCCTACAGTTTGACTGACACTGTTGTTGCAGGCATGGATCCTAAATTCAGACCTTTTTCCTTTAAAACAGCAGATAAAAAAATTGCAGGTTTTGATGTGGATTACCTCAGCTATCTTGCCGGAAGAGCAGGAATAAAGCTCAGGATAGTAGAGGTGCCCTATGACGATCTTTTAGCTTCTGTCTCCGGGGACAGGATCCAGATAGCCTTTGTGGGTATGTCAGATATTAACCTGGAAAACAGTAGACTTACCCTTTCGCAAGAATACTACATTATACCCGATGCAGCTGTTACAAATTTAAAGAATAAACAGATAGAGACCATCAAGGACCTTTCCGGAAGAACTGTCTCCGTACTGAGTGATACAATAGAGGAAAGGTTTCTTCCTTCTATTGTATCCTGCAACATCCTGTCCAGTCGAAAGGCCACTGTTGTGCTGGATAAAGTCCTTACGGGCAAAGCTGATGTTGCTTTTCTTGACTGGGGACTTTCCCGGGATCTCCTCCGCTATGATCAGAATTATATTGGGAAATTAAAGATTGCCTTTGAGGTAAGAATACCTTGTAAGGGTATGGTTATGGCCATTGCAAAAGATAATGTTGATCTTTTGAGAATTATTAACGAGGGGATAGAGGAACTGTCAGGTAATGGCATCATGGAAATGCTTGAAAAAAAATGGTTCAGAAATGAGCCGGATGGATTGCCTGATTCCTTTGTTACCGGCTCCCTTCAATAAGATGTCCTGGATATTCTCAGACTGAAATTCTGAGGTTGTTGCTTACAAATGGGTATTGTTTAAGCAGCTATCTCATATTTAAACGAAAGGAAGGACAAGATGAGCAAAAACTGGTTATCACGTTTTTTAAAAGAAGCATGGATATGGTTCAGAGCTTTTTCTTTCGGAGTTTTTATCGATAAAAGGATGGCAGTAGTTAGAAAAGAAGCCTATGACGAATACGATAATCTTCTTCTGCTTTTGTACAGTGACTTCCTTGGTATACCCAACCCTATCTCATATTACATGCTGGAACTTCTTCCTTATCTTGCAGATGAGATGGAACCATGGGAGCGTAGGATTCAGAACAGGAAATTTATCGCGCCAGAAAAAGCTGCGCAGTATGACTTTGACTAAGGAGATATGAAATGACAGACAATACTAAAAAATTCATTTTTTTTGGAGGAAAGGGCGGAACTGGCAAAACTACCTGTGCTGGTGCTTACGCGCTCAAGAAGTCCAGGGAGGGTAAAAATGTACTTGTTGTATCCACAGATCCCGCTCATTCCCTTGCTGACGCTTTTGGCAAGGACATAGGTTCTGAAATAGTTCAGCTCACTGACAGGCTCTGGGGACTGGAGATAGATGCTGAACTCGAAGCAAAAAAATACATGAAAAGTATACAGGATCAGATGCTGAATATTGTCAGTGCAGGAATAGTTGAGGAAATAAAAAAACAGCTTGAGATTGCCTATATGTCACCAGGAGCAGAGGAAGCAGCCATATTTGACAAGTTCATAGAGGTTATGCGCATGGCTGGAAATTCTTATGACATGATAGTCTTTGATACCGCACCAACAGGTCATACCCTGCGTCTCCTGACACTTCCGGAGATCCTTGGAGCCTGGATAGAGCATCTGATCAACAGGCATGAAAAGTCAAGACAACTGATGAAAATGTCGGCTCGGTATGATGAGATTCTCAAAAAGAAACTTGAGGACGATCCCATAATACAGATACTGAACAAAAGGAAAGAACAGTTCAGTTTCGGACGTAAGATGATGACAGATCCGGAGCTGACGGAGTTCTACTTTGTCCTTAACGCGGAAAAGATGCCAATACTGGAGACGGAAAGGGCTATAAAGTTCTTTGGCAGGTTTTCCATTCCTGTTGGTGGGATAGTAGTGAACAAGATAATACCGAAAGAGGCTGGAGACTTTTTTGAGAAGAGGAGACAAGCCCAGGAAAACTATCTCGAGGATATTAAAAGCAGATTTGGACAATATCGCATAATACAATTGCCCATGCTTGATTCCGATATTCAGGGAATGAAAGAGATAAGCAACGTCGCAGATATTTTTGAATCACTTGATTAAAAAGAGAAATCCCAGTTCTGGTGACACCTTCTACAGGTTGTTTTCAAGAAGGATAGTGCCGGCCCGGGTCAGTTCGTCCTGACTCAGGCTGGTGCTTTCTATACATAAAACCCTTTCTTTTCCTGCATCAATAGCAAGGGCTTTTCCTATATAAGGGTATACTTCCAGAAGAGCTCTGTGCCCCGAAATTACAAGAGTCTCATAGGTCGCTCCAAAACCGAGAGGCCTGTCGTCAGTTTTTATATCTCCGGATGGTATGTAGAGTGGGCCAGGACCAGGGCCTTTAAATAAATGGACAGTCATTGTTTCAGTAGTCCCTGTTCTTGTCATAACCGCCATTTCCCATGAGCCGTAATTTCCTGAAGGGGCATTGAATTCCTTCAGAACCCTCTCAGTAATCTTCCATCCTTCGATATCGGATATTGAGCTAAGAGAAAACTTATTCTGTTCAGCTTGCAGAGGTGAAAGGGCAAACAGCAGGATAATAAAAGCTGTAAATACATATTTTTTCAAGTAAATCCCTCCATTTATCATCCTGATTCTACAATTTATCAGTATGTCTCTTTAAAACAAGACAAGACCATGGATATGAGTTTATCCTATATGTAAAAACCTTTCAAGATATAATGACCTCTGTGTATGCCATTGTGCCTCAAATCAGTTAAAAAGTATGCGTTAACTGTACATTTGTTCTATAATATGTTTTCTGGAACAGCATAATCATAAATTTGCAGGTGTTTTTGGAGGTTTAATCCGCATGACAAGCTTTGCTCTTAAGGTATATGGATGTCAGATGAACGTTTATGACTCCGATAAAATTCGAACATCCCTTGTTAACAAAGGATGGAAGGAAGTAAATGAAGATAAAGCTGATATTGTTATCTACAACGGTTGCAGCATAAGGCAGAAAGCCGAACACAAAGTATGGAGTCATCTTGGAAGGCACAGGGAAAGATGGGAGAAAGAATCCCGACCACTGGTGGCTGTCACCGGTTGTATTGCCCAGAATACCGGAGAAAGCATGATGGAAAGATTTCCCTGGGTAAAGCTTATATCCGGCCCAAGGCATATAGGTTACCTCCCTTCTGCTCTGGAAAAGGTCCTCTCTGGTGGAGATGAGATAAAACTTCTTGACGATGGAAGATCCTTCGACGATCTCCATGAGTTCCCTCTTGAGAGAGAGACTCCCTGGAAAGCTTTTGTAACTATTGCCCATGGTTGTGACAATTACTGTACATACTGTATAGTCCCCTTTGTCAGGGGAAGGTTTCTCTCCAGAGAACCCTCTGATATCATGACAGAAGTGAATGCTCTTGTAAAAAGCGGAGTAAAGGAAGTAACTCTTCTCGGACAGAACGTGAACAGTTACGGTACTGATTTTCCCAGTGGGTACAGATTTTCAGACCTTCTCGCTGATTTATCTAATAACAGGGATCTGAAACGTCTCCGTTTTGTCACATCCCATCCTAAAGAC
>Ga0209943_1001049_pt1 | contig 17814 bp, 20 predicted proteins | sample SalPonR1_B_D2_MG_FD_185698 | JGI IMG/M metagenome (GOLD analysis project Ga0209943, IMG submission 185698) | Salt pond soil microbial communities from South San Francisco under conditions of wetland restoration - Salt Pond MetaG R1_B_D2_MG... ... | reverse complement strand
TCGTATTCTTGGTACTGCTGGTCGTGAGTGCGGTCGCTCATGCGATCCGCGGACGGCCGCCCGTCTAGCCCGGGTACGAGTTCAAACGAGCGGGTGCGATGCCCTGCCGAGCGACGGCGGGGCGATCCCGTTCGACCGAGGGCATTGAATTTACGCAATGAGCACAAGGAGTAACCATGAGACAAGTACGAGCATTGACGCGCACTTCGCTGATCGCGCTCCTCGCCGGCATGTTTGCCATCGGCATATCGGCCTGCGAGGACGAAGGTCCGGTCGAGGAGGCGGGTGAAGCCGTCGAGGAGACCGGCGACACGATTGAGGAGGCTGCCGACGACGCCGAAGGCGCCGCCGAAGAGGCCGGCGACGAGCTGGAGGAAGCGGCGGACCGCGTTGAAGAGGAGACCGATTCGGGAGGTTATTGATGAGTGAGCAGGAATTGAAAGGCCAGTGGCGGGAACTGAAGGGCAAGGTCAGGCAGAAGTGGGCAAAGCTCACCGACGACGATATCGAGCGCATTTCCGGCAAGAAGGATGAGCTCGTCGGCACGCTTCAGAAACGCTATGGCGAGTCCAGGGACTGGGCGGAGGACCAGGTCAGGGAATGGCAGAAGGAGTGGAGCCGCTGATCCGACGCGGCATTTACTGAGGCTGACTTACGGAAACCCGTATTGAACCACGGCCCCGCTCGGCTATCCTCATTCGAGTTTGTGGCTCCGCTAAACGCACCGAGGTTCTGACGTGGCCAAGACGCTGCTGCTGTATTTCAGTCTCTACGGGCACACCCGCCGCATCGCCGAGCGCATCCGCGACCGCATGATGGAGCTCGGCGAGGACGTCGACGCGGTCTCCCTGCAGGAGAACCCGGACGTGGACCCCAACCAGTACGAGCGCATCATCCTCGGCGCCTGCATCCGTAACGGCAAGTACAAGCCGCCGGTGTGGGATTTCATCCGCAAATACAAACCCCTGCTGGACGAGCGGCCGAGCGCCTTTTTCTCCGTGAATCTGGTGGCCCGCAAGCCGGAGAAGAACACGCCGGAGACGAACCCGTACACCAAGCAGTTCGTGCAGAAGAGCCCGTGGCAGCCGGACCTGCTTGGCGTGTTCGCCGGTGATCTCGACTACCAGCGCTACGGCGCCATGGACCGCAACATCATCCGCTTGATCATGTGGATCACGAAGGGCCCCACGGATCCGCAGACGAAGGAACAGTACACGGACTGGGCCGTGGTGGACCGCTTCGCCGAGCAGGCCGCCGCCCTCGGCAAGGCCGAGGCCGCCTGATCACCCTCGCCGCCGTTGCGCCGGGTACTCGACAGAATCGCCGACAGCCAGCACCTGGTGGTGCTGCTCGCTTCGCTGTGGCTGGTGCTCACCAGCCCCTGGATCACGATGCGCAAGGGCATCCCGGAGTCCGCCGGCTTCCTGGACTGGGCCCACGTCGTGCTGGGTCTCGCGCTGGTGCCGCTGAGCCTCGCCTATTTCGCCACCAACACGCTGAACGGGCGCTGGCGGGAGTATTTTCCCTGGCTGGCCGGCAATTTCTCCGAGGTGAAGCGCGACCTCGCCGGCATCCCGAAGGGCCGGCTGCCCCAGCCGGGCGGCGCCGGGCTGTTCTCGCTGATCGAGGGCCTGGTGCTGGTGCTGCTGGTAGCCACCGCGCTCACGGGGCTAGGCTGGTTCGTGCTGGAAGGCTCGCGGGCCGCGATGGCCTGGCGGGACTGGCACATCGTGGCCGCGGACGCCCTGGTGGTGGGCATGGTCGTGCACGCGATCGCCGCCTCGCTGCACCTGCTGGAGTTTCTGCTGGAGTAATGCTTGCCCGGGGCTTGCCGGCCTTTTGGCGCGGCGCCGGCCCAGGCCGGTCTAGGGCGGGCAGTCGGCGTCGGCGCCGGTGACGAGCCGGTCCACGCCCAAAGCGTCGGCGAAGGCGTCCGCCTCCTGGTCCGCGTCGAGTCGTACGTCCACCCAGTAAACGGTCGCTTCCCGGGTCTGCGGCACCACCTCGGCATCCAGTTGCAGCCCGGCCGCCTGCTGTTGCAGCCGCTCTGCCCTGTCAGCGTCGCTGAACAGCCCCAGCGAGATGGTGCGCTCGCCGTCGTCCTCGGGCATGGGGTAGGCGTCCTCGAAGCCCGCGTCCTGCAGCACGGCCACCTGGCGGTTGGCCTCCTCCCGGCTGGGGATGTTGCGGATCTGTACCCAATGGCCCAGGAAGACGTCCTTGGTGACGGCGCGGAGGTTCGCCTCGCCGCCGAGATCCCGCACGCGGGCCAGCACGTCCTCCCCGGTCTCTGCGGCCTCGAAGGGACCCACGCTCACGCACACCGCGGCCGGAGCGTCGGACGGGGGCTCCGCGGGAGTTTCGTCCGGGCTCTGTGCAACCGGCTCGTCGGCCGGAAAGTCGGTGTCCGGGGCCGCGCCGGCCGGCGGGAGGATGGGTTCGCCGGGTCCGGCGGCATCGCGGGACGGCTCGGGTGCCAGTTCCAGCGTGGGCCCGGCGTCCGATGCCCTGAAGCGAGTCGCGCCGTCCGACGGCGGTTCCGCCAGCCACTGGTTCCAGGCGAAGAAGACGACGTTGGCCAGCGCGAGCAGAAGTACGAGGTTTCTCATTCCGCCCCCGCCAGCGCTGCCAGGCCCTCCAGCACGAGGTCGGGCCGGTTCTCCACCGTGTAATGCCACTGTCGCTGGATGCGCCGGGCATCGCCGCCCGTCAGCAGGATGCGCGGCAACTGGTCGATGCCCTCGAGCACGCGGCAGGCACGTTCCATGGCGCCGCAGATGGCCGCCAGGGCGCCGCTGCGCACGGCCTGGTCGGTGTTGCGGCCGAACAGGTTCTCCGGCTCCGGGTCGTCGGCGCCGGCGCCGTCGGTGCCGATGCCGCTGGTGGAGGTGTCGAGCACCCGGCCCATCAGGGTGAGACCGGGCAGGATGAGGCCGCCCAGGTGATGGCCCGAGGAGTCGATGGCATCCAGGGTGGTGGCCGTGCCGGCGTCCACCACCAGCAGCGCCTCCTGCGGATACCGGGTCCAGGCGCCCACGCAGGCCGCCCAGCGGTCGACGCCCAGGCGGGCGGGTTCGTCGTAGCCGTTGCTGAGGCCGCAGGCTTCCGCGCGGCTGGTGGCGAAGTCGATGTCGAGGCCGGCCTTCTCGTCGATGGCCCGGGAGAGATCCGCGGCCACCCGCCGGCCGGCCACGTTGACGGCGACGACGCGGTCGATGTCGCCGGGCAGGGTATCCAGCACGGCGGCATAGTTGTCCGACTCGCATTCCTTGTGGGTGCGGTAGCCGGCACCCGCCACCTCGCCGGAGGCCGTGAGGACGCCCCACTTGAGGCGGGTGTTGCCGATGTCGAAGAGTACGGTGGTCATCAGTTTCCGGTGCCCGGGGCGGGACGACGGCAGCGCAGGATATCACCGGCGATGATACGCCGCTGCCCGTCCGGCGTGTCCACCAGCAGCGCCCCGCCGGCGTCGATGCCGGCGGCCACGCCGTGCGCCTCGCCGTCGGCATCGCGCACGGTCACCTCGCTGCCGCGCAGCCAGTCGCGGCGTTGCCAGCGCTCGGCGAACGGCGCGAATCCCTCGGCCTCGTAGGCGTCGAAAGCGGCCTGCAGCGAGCCAATGAGCGCGGCTGCCAGATGGTTGCGCGCCGGCAGCGGGTCCAGCACTTCGGCCAGGGCCGCGGGCCCCCGCCCCCAGCCGATGTCGCCGGGCGGCACGAATCCCGCGGGCAGCGAGACGTTGATGCCGATACCGACCACCACGTGCATGGCGGCGCCCGCCCGGCCGGCGATCTCGGAGAGGATGCCCCCCAGCTTGCCGTCGATCAGCACCAGGTCGTTGGGCCACTTCAGCCGGATGCGCTCCGCGCCGAAGGACTCCAGCGCCTCGGCGGCGGCGGTGCCGCAGGCCAGCGTCAGGGCCGAGACGCCGTCGGCGGGCACGGCGACCGCGCGAGCAACCGACAGGCACAGGCCATGGCCCGGCGGGATGTCCCACTGGCGGCCACGGCGGCCGCGGCCCTTCGACTGGTAGTCGGCGACGGCGGCGGCCAGGCGTCCTGCCGTGGGCGGCGTCTGCCCGGCCAGCCAGTCGTTGGTGGAGTCGATGGTGTCGAAGACGTCCAGGTGCTCGAGCCAGGCGCCGCTGCCGCCGGGCAGGGCGTCACGGATGCCTTCCTCGTTGAGGGGATCGGGGGTGGTCATACCGGGTCAGGCTTTTGGACCGGAGCGCGGGCGGAAGATCATCAGGCGCTCGTTGCGGTTCTCGTTGCCGGCGCGCATGCGCGCGATATTCGAGCGATGGGTCCAGAGCATGAACAGCGCGGCGACCAGCGCGAATATCACGAACGGCCGGCCGGCCGGCCCGGGGCTGGTGGCGATCATCAGCGCCGCGCTCCAGGCCGTGATCATGGTGGCAAGGCCCACGTAGCCGCTGAGCACGATGACGCCGAGCCAGATGAGGATCAGCGGCAGCAGCAGGACGGGCGCGAGTACGCCGAAGGCGCCCACCAGCGTCGCCGCGCCCTTGCCGCCGCGGAACTGGTGCCAGACCGGGTAGACATGGCCCACGACCGCCGCGCCGGCACAGGACAGGGTGAGCCAGTGGCGGTTCACCACGGGGTCGATGCCCACGCCCGGCATATCGAGCCCCGGTATGACGCCGGCGGCCAGCACGCCCTTGCCCACGTCCACGATGATGACGCCGAGCGCGAACAGCTTGCCCTGGGTGCGCAGCGCGTTGGTGCCGCCCACGTTGCCGCTGCCCACGCTGGCGAGATCCACGCCACCGCGGAGCCGGCCCATGAGCACGCCGCCCATGATCGAGCCCAGCAAGTAGGCGATGAGTACCTTCAGTCCGAGTTCCAGCATTCGAGTGATCTGGTGTGCGGCCCGCGGCATCGGGCCCGATTAAATTGTATCACCCGCCCCCGGCCGGCTGCGGCGGCTCGCGCCGCGGGCGGGAGCCCATGAAGATGGCCGCCAGCGCGATGGCGGCGCCGGTCATCTCGGTGGCGCTCACCACCCGGCCGAACAGCAGGATCTCCCACACGTAGGAGAGCAAAGGCTGCAGCAGCAGCGAGATACCCACCACGGCGGTGGACACCCGCGAGAGGCTGCCGGCGATCAGCAGCCAGCCCAGCACGTGGGAGAGCACGCCGTAGCACGCCAGCCAGCCGGCATCGGCGGCGCTGGGCACGGCGAAGGATTCGCCCTCCGCCAGCACCATGGCGCCGAGCACGGCGGCGCACACCAGGGACATGACCGCGATCTCCGCCCGCGGCAGCACGTGGCCGCTCTCCGCCTGGGCGCGGCGCAGCGACAGGAGGTAACCGGTGTAGCTCGCCGCCGTCGCCAGCCCGAAGACGACGCCCAGCCGGTATTCCGGGCTCAGCACGCTCCAGTCCACGCCCACCACCAGCGCAAGTCCCACCATGGCGACCGGGATCGCGACGAGTTGCCAGACACTCGCCCGCTGGCCGAGGAAGATGATGCCCACGGCGGTCATGGCGAAGACCTGGAAATTCGCCAGCAGGGTGGAGAGCCCGGGCCCCACGTAGAGCACGCTGCGGTGCCAGAACCACAGATCCAGCGCGAAGAACACGGCCGCCGAGACGATGGCGACGAAGGCGACCCGGTTGAAGCGAAAACTGCGGCCGGTGGCGGCGATGAACACGGTGAGCGCGATGCCGCCGATCAGCATGCGGTAGAACGCGCTCGCCGTCGGCGCCACGTCCACCAGCGCCACCCACACCGGGGAGAAGCTGATCAGCGTCGCGCCCAGGAAGATGCGGGCTCGAGGCGGTATCAGCGGCATCTGGCGGGCGCTGTGTAGTGGATGGGCTGCATGGGATCCTCTGCCTGCACGAGGGTTGGCATTCTAAAGAGCGGACGCCGGCGCGGCCATGGCCGCGATGGAAAGGAGACGGCCGCCCGATTCCGCAATCGGTTCCGGACTCCTGCCTCCGAATTCTTGTCGGAAAACATTGTATTTAGATATTTCTCGAAATATCATAACGACATGAAGCAACAGTCCGTCTTCAAGGCCCTCGCGGATCCCACCCGCCGTTCCATCCTGCGGCGGCTGCGCAAGGGCTCGCAGACGGCCGGCGAACTCGCCGAGGCGTTCCCCATCACCCGTGCCTCGCTGTCGCACCACTTCGGCATCCTGAAGGCCGCCGACCTGGTGCGCACGGAACGCCGCGGCCAGCACATCGTCTACTCCCTGAACGCCTCGGTGATGGAGGAGGTGGCGGCGCTGTTCATGGACCTGTTCGGGTCGGGGGGCGGCGCGGACGGAAACGACGGAAACGGCGGCGACAACGACAAGGAGACCGAATCCTCATGACCCAACGCCTGGCCGACTGGCTCAGCATCCTGTTCATTGCATTCTCGTTCGCATTCGCGGCGGTGATGTACCCGTCCCTGCCCGAGTTGATCCCCACTCACTGGAACGCGGCGGGCGACGCCGACGCCTACACGCCGAAGCCGTGGGGCGTTTTCCTGCTGCCCGCCGTGGCGTGGCTGGTGTTCGTGCTGATGAAGCTGATCCCGGTGATCTCGCCGAAGGGCTTCCGCACCGATCGGTTCATCGAGGTGGTGCGGCTGTTCCAGGTGGTGCTCGTCGCCTTCATGGCCGTGCTCACCGTGGCCACGCTGCTCTATGCGGCCGGCTTCGAGATCGCCATGCCCCGTTTCATGGCGGGCGCGCTCGGCGTGCTGTTCGTGATCCTCGGCAACTACCTGGGCAAGGTGCGCAAGAACTTCTTCATCGGCATCCGCACGCCCTGGACGCTGGCGAGCAGCGAGGTGTGGGCGCGCACCCACCGGCTGGCGGCCTGGCTGTTCACGCTGGCCGGCATCGCCGCCCTCATGAGTGCCCTGTATCTGCCGGACCTGCGGGTGGTGGTGGCCGGCGCCCTCATCGCCGGCTTCGTGCCGGTGATCTATTCCTTCCTGCTGTACCGGCAGCTGGAAGGGTTCGAGCCGGAGGACGAGGACGAAGACGCCGCCTGAGCGGGCTCATCGCCCCAGCCAGTCCTGCCGGCGCGCCAGCACGTCGCCGTCCGCCTCTTCGTCCAGGGTCAGGTAGCAGGTGTCCGCCGGCGCCTCCGCCAGCGTGATGGGGAGGGTGAGCAACTCGTCCTGGCGGAACACGGTCAGCTCGGCTGTGTCGCCGGCACGGTAGCCGCGCAAGAGCACCGGCATCGACGACGGCGTGGCGCGCAACCCGTCCAGTGCCACCAGCTCGTCGCCGGCGGCCGCCCCGGCGCGCTGCAGGGGGCCGTCCGCCAGCACCACGGCCAGCCGGGTCCGCTCGCCCTCGGATGACATCCGGCCGCCCAGCCAGGGCAGCGGCTGATGATTGTTCTGCGACGGTTTGCCGCCCGCGTCGCCGGCGCCGGTGGCCTTGCGCAGGTGATAGCCCACCCCCATCGCGGCCAGCAGTTCGTCCAGCGGCGGGTCGACGGTGCCGCGCACGTATCGCTCGAAGAAGTCGCCGAGGTCGAGGCCGCTCAGCTCCTCGGCCACGGACTCCAGCGCCCGCTCCGGCATGCCGGCGCCGGTTTCTCCGTAGCGACGCCAGCACTCGCGCATGACCACGTCCAGGTTGCAGCCGCCGGTCTCCCCACGCAGTTTCAGGTCGAGGGCGAGGGCCACCAGCGCACCCTTGCTGTAGTAGCTGATGATGCTATTGGGGCCGTTCTCGTCCTGCTTGTACAGCTTCGTCCAGGCATCGAAACTCGACTCCTCGATGCTCTGCAGGCGCCGGCCCGGCGTGCGCAGCACCTTGGTGATGGTCTGGCCCAGCAGTTCCAGGTAGCCCGCAGAGTCGATGAGCCCCGAGCGCACCAGCGCCAGGTCGTCGTAATAGGAGGTGATGCCCTCGAACACCCACAGCAGGCCGGTGTGCGACTCGGCCGTGAGGTCGTAGGGCGTGAAGGCCGCCGGCTTCATGCGCTTGACGTTCCACAGGTGGAAGTACTCGTGGCTCACCAGGCCGAGGAAACGCCGATAGCCCTCGCTCACCCGCTCCTCGCCGGCCCGCGGCAGGTCGGAGCGCTTGCACACCAGGCTGGACGACCAGCGATGTTCCAGGCCGCCGTAGCCGTCGCTCATGCAGTAGAGCAGGAAGACGTAGCGGTCCAGGTCTTCCGGCGCGCCGAGCAGGCGGTGGTGTTCCGCACACGTCCGCTCCATGTCCCGGCACAGCCGTTCCAGGTCGAACCGGCGGGCGCCACGCACGGCGATGGCGTGGGGGATGCCGTTGACGCCGAACTCGCCGATGGTGAGATCGCCGATCTCGAAGGGGTGGTCGATGAGTTCGTCGTAGTCGTGCGCCGCGAAGGTGCCGTAGCCCCACTCCTCGCCGCTCACCCGGCGCATGGCCGTGGCGAGCCGCCAGTTCGCGCCGGTACCGTCCGGCGGCGGCCGCACCTCGAGGCGCACGGGCCGGTGCTCCCGGCCCTCGGCGGCGAGGAACACGCAGGGGCCGTTGAAGTAGGCGTGTGTGTTGTCCAGATGGGCGCCGCGCACGGACAGGTCCCAGGCATACACCAGTGTTGTCACCGTCAGCGGTTCGCGGCAGGGCGCGGCCCGCCAGGTGGTCTTGTCCACCTTCTCCAGCGCCACCGGCCGCCCGACCGCCTCTGCCTCGATGGAGACGATGTGGCGGGCGTAGTCGCGGATCATGTAGCTGCCCGGTATCCACGCCGGCATGGAGAACACCTGGCCGGCCGGGTCGGGGTCGGCGACCGTCACGGTCACCTGGTACAGGTGGGCGCCCGGCTCGGCCGGCGTGATGGTGTAGCTGACGGCCTCGGGAGCGGCCTCGGTCATGGGGACCTCCTGGGGTTCTCGTCTCAGCGGCGGCGGGGTTCGGAGAGCTTCAGCGTCAGGCACTTGGCCGAGCCGCCGGCCTTCAGGAACTCGGACAGATCGATTTCGTTCACCTCGAAGCCGAGGCGCATCAGCCGCGCCTTCAGCGGGTTCGACGCCTTGTGCACGAAGATCTGGTCGTCCACGTTCACGGCATTGCAGGCGAAGTTACCGGCATCCAGCGTGTCGGCGACGATGCGCTTGTGGTCCGGCACCCGACTCTCGATGGCCACCCGGGAGTCGTAGTCGAAGGCCGGCGGGTGATAGAGCAGGAAGCCCTCGCTGAGCGGACAGAGGCAGGTGTCGATGTGATAGAAGCGCGAGTCGGTGAGACGGATGGAGACCAGCTCCCGGTCGAAGAAGCGGTCGATATGCTCGTGCGCCTCGATCTCGGTGCGGAAGCCGTAACCCGTCCACAGCCAGGGGCCACCCCGGTCCAGCAGGCAGTCGCCGGCGCCCTCGAAGCCGATGTCCTCGGGCAGGTCGTAGAGCTCGTAGCCGTGGTCGCGGAACCAGCGCTTGAAGTGGGGCTCTTCCGGCCGGCGCTCCTTCGGCATGAAGTGACTGGCGATGGCCTTCTCGCCGAAGACCACGCCCGCATTGGCGGTGAACACCATGTCCGGCAGACCGGGCTGCGGCTCCATCACCTCGATGTCGGCGTATTCGGACAGCGCGTCGCGCAGATTCTCCCATTGCTGCCGGGCCTTCTCGGGGTCCAGCGCTCCCTTGTTGCCGGCCATCCAGGGGTTGATGACGTAGTCCACCGTGAAGTAGTCCGGCGGACACATGAGTATGCGGTCGCGTGTCTTGCTCATAAGGCCTCGGTTTCGCTTCAGCGCCGCGGCAGGTGGACGGCGGCCAGCATGCAGCGCGCGCTGCCGCCCGCACTCGTCTCGATGTGATCCAGCGGCGCGCTGACGATGCGCGCGTAATCCTCGATGGCGGCCAGCTGCTCCGCGGTGAGGCTGCGGCGGGCCTGATCCGACATGACCAGAAGCCGGTCGCCTTGCCGGGCGCGCAATTCGAGCATGTTACCGGCAAACGCCATGACCTGCGCGAGGGAGAGCTCGAGCACCGTGCGTCCGCCCTCCGCGAGGGCGGCCAGCAGCGCCTCGCGCTGCTCCGGGTCGCGAACGGACTCGGCGCACACCGCGGCCATGCCTTCGCCCACCCACATCATTACGTTGGTGTGGTAGATGGGTTCGCCGTCGCCGTCCACGGCCTCGAAGCTCAGCACCTCGTAGCGCAGCTTGCGGGCGAACTCCTCCAGCGGGCCCGCGTGGGTGCGCGACGACAGGCAGGCATAGGCCCGGTGCCGGGAGCGGTCCAGCACGAGGCTGCCGGTGCCCTCCAGGAAGTGGCCGGCGTCCTCGTGACGGCTGAGATCGATGACCTGGTCCACGCGGTAGCCGAGCTCCCGGTCGAACGCCTCCACCACGTCCCGGCGCCGTTCCGGCCGCCGGTTCGGCGCCTCCATGGGATACACCACGGCCGTGCCGTCGGAGTGGAAGCTCACCCAGTTGTTCGGGAACACGGAGTCCGGCGTGTGCGGCTCCGGCGTGTCGTCGAAGACGTGCACGGCCACGCCGGCCTCCTCCAGCGCGGCACGCAGTCCCTCGAACTCGGCCAGAGCCCGCTCCTGCGCCGTGTCCGCCGGCGCCACGGGCGCCTCCGCCTGGAACTTGTTCGACTCCGCGGTCAGCGGATTGGTCTGGAAGCGGACCGGCCGGATCATCAGGACCGCGTCCGCCGACTGTGCTTCACTCACGGTGCACTCTCCCCACCCGGCGCCTGGTAGTGCCCGGGTGCTATGCTCGCCCCTCGAGGCCGCTCAGATTGCCTGCCGGACCGGGGCATGACAACAGCGACACGACCATTGCCAAGACTATTTTTACGGCCATTGTCACGACCATTGCCATGAAGAGAATACTGCTCTCCCCCGGCCCCGTCCTGCTGATCTGGCTCGGGGTCGTCATCGGCATCTCGTTCATCGAGGCGCCGGTCAAGTTCACGGCGCCCACCCTCACCCGGCCCGTCGCCTTCGACGTGGGCCGGGTCGTGTTCACGGCGCTGAACCGCACCGAGCTAGTGCTGTTCGCGCTGACTCTCGTCCTGGGACTGGTCGCCGAACGGCGGCGGCTGTTCTGGATTGCCGCCGCGGTGCTGGCGGCGATGCTGGCAGCCCAGACCCTGTGGCTGCTGCCGGAGCTCGTGACCCGTTCCGAGATGGTCATCGCCGGCAGCGAACCGCCGCCGTCCGCCGCGCACGGCGTCTACGCGGCCATCGAGGTCACCAAGGCGCTGCTGCTGGCCTGGCTGGGCGTCTATGCGCTGGCCGGCGCGACGGCCGCAGGCGCCGGAAGCCCGCGCGCCCCGGGCGGCTGAGCGGACTCAGACCTTCGTGCCGGGCCGGGCCGAGACGGCCTCGTGCCAGCGCCGCAGATTGTCGGCGCCCTCGGGCAGGGGCAGCTTGATCCAGCCGGCGAAGTCCACGGTGACGAGCGCGGTGATGTCGGCCACGGTGAAGACGTCGCCGGCCACGAATTCGCGCCCGGCGAGTTCCTCGTCGAGTCGGGTGAAGAACAGCTCCGCCCGGCGCCGGCCGCGCGGCACCAGCTCGGCGATCTGCTCGAAACCTTCGGGGCCCGTCAGCGCCCGGCCGGCGAACCCCCGGGAACGGTTGCGGAAGGCCTCGGCAATCGCGTTCAGGCCCTGGGCCTCCACCTTCGCGTTCCACTGGGTGACCAGCGCCCGCTCCCGGTCGTCGCGGCCCATCAGCGGCGGGTCGGGGTAGACGGATTCCAGGTACTGGCAGATGGCGAAGGACTCGGTCAGCATCGTGCCGTCGTCCAGCTCCAGCGCGGGCACGGTGCAATCCGGGTTGATGGCGCGGAACTCGTCGCGCAGGTGTTCGCCGGCGCCCAGATCCACCTCGACCGTCGGCAGCTCGATGCCCTTCTCCGCCAGGTATATCCGCACCCGCCGGGGGCTCGGCGCCGACCGGCAATCGTAGAATTTCATGTTGTTCCTCCCCTCGTCTCGCCGGCCGCGGCCCAGTACTATTGCCCGGACGCCCGGTCCGGCGTGGCGTGCATTATGGCGCCGCACCCGGCCCAATCTCCAGCAAGCATCGCCAATGGCCAGCAACGACCCAGGGAAGTCACTGCCCGTGAATCGGCCCGTAACGGACGACCGCGACTCCGCCGGCACCGCTGGCGACGCCGACGAGCACCCCGTCGACACGCGCCCTGCCGACGAGCACACCGCCGAACCGGGCTCGCGGCGGGCCCTGCGCGAGGCCGAAGAGCGCTGGCAGCGCCTCTACGACAACGTTCCCGCCGGACTGTTCGAGCTGGACGCCCGCGGCCACATCACCCGCATGAACCCGGCGGTGCGCGCGATGCTGGGCGACGCCGACCCGGCCGCCCTCCAGCGCCGCTTGGCGGCGGGCCGCGTCTTTCGTCATCGCCACCAGCTGCTGGCCTGGCTGCGGGCGCTCACCCGGGGCGAGACCGTGCACGGCATGGAGCTCGCACTCACCCACGTGGACGGCGGCACCGTGCACGTGATGGCGGCCTGCGCCCCGGTGCGCAACGGCCGGGGCATGCTGCGGGGCTACGAGGGCATGTTCACCGACATCACGGAGACGAAGGCGCTGCAGCAGCAGTTCGTGCTGGCGCAGAAGATGGAAGCCGTGGGCCAGCTCACCGGCGGGATTGCCCACGACTTCAACAACCTGCTCTCCATCATCAACGGCAACCTTTACCTGGCGGAGCAGGAACTGGGGTCGGAGCATCCTCTCGGCGAGCTGCTCGCGGCCACGCGCAAGGCGGCGCGGCAGGGCGCCGACCTCACCCGCAGCCTGCTCGCCTTCGCCCGCCGCGAGACCCCAGAGCCCGAGCGTATCGATCTGGACGAACGCATCGGCGCGCTGCGCCCGCTGCTCGAGCGGGCGCTGGAAAGCGGCATCGAGCTGAGGATCCGCCCGGCCGGGAGACCGGCGCCGGCGTGGCTGGATGCGGCCGGGTTCGAGAGCGCATTGCTGAATCTGGCCATCAACGCGCGCGACGCCATGCCCGACGGCGGCGTGTTCTCCCTCAGCGTCGAGGCGGCCGGCAGCGAGACCGGCGACGGCAGCGGCGGTGACGCGCCGGGCTGGCTCGTCACCGCGGCCGACACCGGCGCGGGCATGAGCGAGGCAGTGCGCAGCCGCGCGCTCGAGCCCTTCTTCAGCACCAAGCCGGAGGGCAGCGGCCTGGGGCTGGCCATGGTCCAGCGCTTCACCGTGGCTGCCGGCGGACGCCTGACTCTGGACAGCCGCCCCGGCGAAGGCACGACGTTCCGGCTCTGGCTGCCCGCCGCCGACTGAGCCCACAGATCCGCGACAATCCCCGAAAATGCGACATCGGTCCGGTCCGGCCGACCGGTGTGTGTCCATAATCCCATCTGTAGCCCCTCCGGATTATGGCAAAGCGCGGCCGCAGCGCCGGCACGAGAGACAGGGACGACAGGGACGATGGAGCCAACAGGCATGCAACAGCCCGACCGGCTGGCCAACCGATTACTGATCGTCGACGACGAAGACCAGATCTGCGCCGTCGTGGCCGCCGTGGCCGAGGAAGTGGGCTTCGCCGTGGCGGTCTGCGGCTCGGCGGACGAGTTCCGCCGCCTGTACGCCGAGGTGGACCCCACCGTCATCGTCCTGGATCTCAGCATCCGCGGCGGCGACGGCGTGCAACTCATGCGATTCCTGGCCGAGCAGGAGTCCCGCGCCGGGGTCGTGCTGATGAGCGGCGCCGAGATGCGCACGCTCTCCGCCGCCGAGCGGGTGGGAGCCGCCAGCGGGCTGACCATGCTGGCCGCCATCCAGAAGCCCTTCGAGCCCGAGCCCTTCCGCGAGACGCTCAGGAACGCGCGCGGGGCCACCGAACCGATTACCGCCGACGCCATCCGCGACGGCCTGGCGGCGGGCGAGTTCACCGCCCATTACCTGCCGATCGCCCAGCACAAGGCGGACGGCAGCTGGCGCATCGCCTCGGTTGAGGCCCTGGTGCGCTGGAAGCACCCCCAGCGCCAGGAGATCGTCTACCCCAGCGAGTTCATGCAGATCGCCGAGCACGCCGGTCTCGCCACCCACATCACCGACTTCGTGCTGCAGCGCTCCGTGGAACAGGCGCGGGTCTGGCACCAGAGCGGCGTACAGATCGGCGTCGCCGTCAATTTCAACGTGGGCCTGCTCGCCGACCTGGAGGTGCCCGACCGCCTCGAACTGCTCATGCGCGAGTACGAGCTCGACCCCCGCTACCTCACGCTGGAGTTCACCGAGATCGCACCGCTGGAAGAGCCGCGCATGATGATCGACATCATGACGCGACTGCGGCTGAAGGGCTTCCGCCTCTCGCTGGACGACTTCGGCACCGGCTATTCCTCTTTCACCCAGCTCACCCGCATGCCCTTCAACGAGGTGAAGCTCGACCGCTCGCTGATGGAAGACGTGCCCGGCCGGCCGGAGTCCGAGACCATTCTGCGGGCGCTGGTGCAGCTGGGCCAGACGCTCGGCATCACCGTCTGCGCCGAGGGCATCGACCGGGAAGACCTGCTGCAGTTCCTGAAGGACCTCGGCTGCAACCGACTGCAGGGCCACCTCATCTCGCGCGCCCTGACCTCCGCCGAAATGCAGGAGTTCTACCACCGCTGGAACGGCGAGAGCCTGGCTGCCTGACCGGCAGACCTCGCACCCCGTAATCCCCGCCCGTAGTCCCCGGAGCGCTGCAAGTCCCGCCGGACTGTGGTGGAATACGTGGCCTGGGGACAAATGGGGGATACCGTGAAGGAAGAAGCAAGGACGCTTTCGGGGACGGGCGGGCCTGACATACATCTCTACGTCTGGCACCCGGACGAGGACAAGAGCAACGGCGACGCCGTGCAGATCGTCCACGGCCTCGGCGAGCATGCGGCACGCTACCGGCGGCTGGCCGGGAGCCTGACCGACGCCGGTTATCTCGTGCTCGCCCACGACCAGCGCGGCCACGGCCGCACCGCCCAGCGCGGCATCCCGGGCCACTTCGCGGACCAGGACGGCTGGGACAAGGTGGTGGAGGACGTCGAGCGGGTGCGCCAGGAGGCGAAGGCGCTCAGACCCGACGGCCGCCTGATCCTGCTCGGCCACAGCATGGGTTCCTACGTGGCCCAGAGCTACGCGCTGCGGCATCCGCTGAATATGGACGCACTGGTACTGTCCGGCTCCACCTTCGCCTCCCGCGGCCAGTTGCGGATCTTCCGCATCGTCGCCGCCATCGAGAAGCTGCGCCAGGGCTCCGCCGGCCGCAGCAGGCTGCTGGACAGGCTCAGCTTCGGTGCGTTCAACAAGGAGTTTCAGCCGGCCCGCACCGACTTCGACTGGTTGTCGCGGGACGCGGCGGAAGTGGACGCCTACGTCACCGACCCGCTCTGCGGCGGCCAGTCCACCAACCAGCTCTGGCGGGATCTCACCGGCGGCCTGATGGAGATCTCCGCCGTCCCCGCGCTCCGCCAGCTGCCGGCCAGCCTGCCCGTCTGCATCCTGGGCGGCGAGAAAGACCCGGTGGGCGGCGCGAAGGGGCTCACCCGGCTGTACGACGCCTACCGGGAGGCGGGGCTCGCCGGCACGATGCTACGGCTCTACCCGGAGGGCCGCCACGAGATGTTCAACGAGACCAACCGGGACGAGGTCACCGCCGACCTGCTCGCCTGGCTGCGCGCGCCCTGGGATACGAACCGGTAACGTGAAGCAGTAACGCGAACCGAAAAAAACGAATCAGTCCTCCGGCGGGTCAGCCGGATAGCGGTGGACGCCGCCGCGGTAGTCCCGCACCCGCCACTCGGACGTGGCCTCGTCGCGCTCGGCCCAGGACGGGCCCAGCGGCGACTTGCCGGCACCGCCGGGGATGTCCAGCACGTAGGCGGGCTGGCACAGCCCGGACACCCGACCCCTGAGTTCCCGCATCAGCGCCCGGCCGGCCTCGATGCCGGTGCGGAATCGCGCCGTGCCCGGCGCCAGGTCGCAGTGATGCAGGTAATAGGGCCGCACCCGGTGCTCCACCAGACGGCGAAACAGCCGCTCCAGGATATCCGCATCGTCGTTCACGCCCCGCAGCAGCACCGACTGGCTCATCAGCGGTATGCCGGCATCGGCGAAACGGGCGCAGGCCGCGAGCGCCGGCTCGTCCAGCTCGTCCGGGTGATTCACGTGCAGCACCAGCCAGACCGTCTGCCGTGCCGCCCGCAGCGCGGCCACCAGCTCCGGCGTGATGCGTTCCGGCGCGGCCACTGGCACCCGGCTGTGCACGCGCAGGACGCGAACGTGTTCCGCCGTCGCCAGCCCGTCGACGATGCGCGCGAGGCGTCGCGGCGAGAGGATGAGCGGGTCGCCGCCGCTCAGGATGACTTCCCACACGCCCGTCTGCCCGCGAATGTAGTCGAGCGCGGCCGCCAGTTCGTCCCGGCCGAGCAGGCCGGCATCCGCCTGACCGACGGTCTCGCGGCGGAAGCAGTAGCGGCAATAGACCGGGCAGGTTGTGGTCGGCTGCAGCAGCAGGCGGTCGGGGTAGCGATGCACGATGCCTTTCACCGGGCTGTGAGCGTCGTCGCCGATGGGATCGGTCAGCTCCCCGTCGGCTGCCGTCAGCTCGTCGGGGGACGGCAGGAACTGCAGCGCCACGCCAGCCGAGCCGGCAGCGATGCGCCGGGCGACCGCGGGCGTGACGGCCACGGCATAACGCTCGGCCACGGCTCGAAGGCCGGGCAGCGCCTCCGCGGGCAAGAGGCCGGCGCGGGCGAGATCGTCGGCACTGGTGAGTCTCGTCACGGCGGCGCCTACCAGGAGTAACGCGCCTGCAGGCTCAGCTGGCGCCGGGGCGCCGGCGTGCCGGGGAACTCGCGGAAGTCGCTGTTGGTGACGTTGTCGACCACCACGCTCAGGTCGAGTCCCGACAGCGGCCGCCAGAACAGGGCGAGGGACGCGGCGAACGCGTCGTCGGAACCGCTGCGAAGCGGGTTGTCCGCCTGACGGCGGAGCTCCGTATCCATCGCCAGCCGCCAGGTTGCGGCGAACTCGTACTCCAGTGCCACGGTCAGCCGCTGGCGGGCATAGTTCAGGGCGTAGTAACTCGCGTCCACGGACGCGGTGCCGTAATCGGCGTCCTTGTCCAGCCAGGCGTAGCCGGCGCGCAGCGTGAGCCGGGACCAGGCACGGGCGAGATAGAGTTCCGCGCCGAGCACCTCCAGGTCCACCGGGTTCGCCTGGCGGACGAAGGGCGCGCCGGAGAGGAAGGTCCAGTCCACCAGATCGTCGTCGTCGCGGCGAAACACGGTGGCCTCGGCGCGCCAGCTCTCCGCGACGTGACTATACCCCAGCTCCAGGGTGCGGGCGGTTTCCCGTCCGAGCGTGGGATTGCCCCCGAACAGCCCGTCGGGCGGCGAGGCCAGGGCCGTGTAGCCGGGCACCTGGGAGGTCTCCGCCCACGACAGACGCCACGTGCGCTCGGCCGCCGCGCTCTGGCGCCGCCAGGCGACGAAGGCGCTCGGCAGGAGCTCGCTGCCCTCCCGGTTGGTCCAGTCCAGCCGCGCGCCCAGCCCGAATTCCAGCTCGCCCGTAGCCGCCGGCCGGGTCATCGACGGCAGCAGCGCGACGCTCGCGTAGCTGCGGCTCGCGAAAGGCCCTTCCGTCAGATCGGTGGAACTGACCAGCTCGTCGGCGGTGGCCTGCAGCGAATAGCGCAGATCCACCGCCGCGCCGTCCCGGCGGCCGTGCAGCGCGATGCCGCCGGCGCGGGTCTCGTGATCGAAGGCGCCGGGCACGCCGGACTCCGCCGTGCGCCGGTCGAAGTCGTAGTCGTCCTCCAGGCTGCGGTACCAGGCGCCCGCCTGCCACCAGCCGGTGCCCGCGGTTTCCTGGCG
>Ga0209943_1001036_pt1 | contig 17889 bp, 18 predicted proteins | sample SalPonR1_B_D2_MG_FD_185698 | JGI IMG/M metagenome (GOLD analysis project Ga0209943, IMG submission 185698) | Salt pond soil microbial communities from South San Francisco under conditions of wetland restoration - Salt Pond MetaG R1_B_D2_MG... ... | reverse complement strand
GAAGATCGCTGAGAAGACTGATTTCATGTCGGCCGCCAGGGTCTGAATGGTTATGCAGGATTTGATCTTCCAGTCTACCCGACCCGTCTACCGGGCCTGTCTCGCAAGTCGATCCGCCAGCGCTGCGAGCTTGCGCTGAATGGGGGGCGCGTGCTCCGGGCCAATCCGCACGAGAATCTTGCGGCCCCAGGAGAGCTGCTCCAGCGCTGGATCGATATACTCGTAGAGAACCTTCGGCTGATGCAGCGCCGGGCGGGCCGCGGGCGGTTCGAATTCGGCCAGGTGCTCAAGGACCTCGATCGTTCGCTGCCGAAACGTCTGTCCGGCATCTTCGCCGAGCGCTTGCCAGGCTCTCTCCAGGGCCGGTGCGTACCGGTCGAACAGTTCGGCCATCTCCACGGCATCCAGGCGATCGAACATTGCCCGATAAAGCCGATACCGCGGGTCGGGCGTCTCAGGCAACCGCCAATCATCACCCTCGGAATCCAGGCGCGGCAGGCCCGGCACGTGTGCCAGCGGCCGGAAGCGCAGCGGCACGGGTTCACCATCCAGGCTGTTGACGGTGGTCACCAGCCGCTCCAGCAGTCGCTCTTCTACGATCATTTCGAGTTGGCCGGGCCCCAGCCGCACCGCCAGGTCTTCGCGAAGCAGTTGCTGTTGCCGCTCCAGGGAAACTTCCGGCTCGGACACGGTCTCTGCCTCGGACTCGCCCGGGCTCGGCAGGTCGGGTTCTGCAGTATCCGGGCCGCCATCTGCCCCCGCGGCATCTGCGGCTGGCACGCCTGCCGGCGCTGAGCGCGATGGCGTCGGCTTGAACGGCTCGGGACGCGCCAATCCGTCACCGGATTCGGCTTCCGACGGAATCTCAGATACGGTCTCGGGCCGCACCTCGCGCTCGCTGTAGAAGTACCAGGCGATCGCGGCAAGCGCCAGCACGATGGTCGCCACAATCGTGGCACCGAAGCCGATGCGGCCACCTATCTTGTTGAATTCAGATCGCATTACACATTCTCCTCGATCAGGCTGCGGCCCGGCACATCCGGTGCCGGTGTTACCATATACGACCATTCGAATAGACAGGAAATTCCATGCAAGCTAAAGGCGATACCGTCGTAACCATCGACTACACGCTGACGGATAACGAAGGTGAGGTCATCGATACCTCGGAAGGCCGCGAACCCCTCGCGTACCTTCACGGGCACGGCAACATCATCCCCGGACTCGAGAAAGCGCTTGAAGGCAAGAGCGAAGGGGAAGAAGTGAAGGTCAAGGTCGACCCCGAAGAGGGCTACGGCCCGCGTCGCGATGAACTTATCCAACAGGTTTCCATGGAAGCCTTCGCCGGTATTGACGAGGTCGAGCCCGGCATGAAGTTCAACGCCGAATCGGCGCAGGGGCCCCTGGTGGTGAAGGTCACAGAGGTCGAAGGCGACAAGGTCACCATCGACGCCAACCATGACCTGGCCGGCCATCAGCTGAATTTCGACGTCACCGTGCGCGAGATCCGCGAAGCCAGCCCGGAAGAACTGGAGCAGGGCCAAGTGGCCGGCTGATCGATTCGCAAGAAATCCGAAGCACGAAAAACCGGGCCTGGCGCCCGGTTTTTTCCACGCCTTCGGACCAGGCTTTTGCTTCGGCAGGTCAGACCGGACCGCGCGCCTTCTCCAGCGTTTTTGCCAGGCCGGCGACGACGCCACCGATATCTGACAGCTCGGCCGGCAGGATCATGGTGTTGTTGGTCCTGGCCAGTTCGCCGAACTGCTTGACGTATTGCTCGGCGATCCTGAGACTGACCGCGTCCGAACCGCCCGGTAGATTGATCGCCTTCGCGATTCTTTCGATACCGCCGGCCGTGGCCTCGGCGATCATCCGGATTTCCTCGGCACGGCCCTTGGCTTCGTTGATCTGCTTTTGCATGTCGCCTTCGGACACGTTGATCATTTCCTGCTTCATGCCTTCCGATACGTTGATCTTGGCTTCGCGCGCACCCTCGGATTCGGCCACCACGGCGCGTCGTTCGCGCTCGGCGCGCATCTGCTTTTCCAGCGCATCCTTGATCGATTCAGGCAGCCGGATGTCGGCGACTTCGTAGCGAAGCACCTTTACGCCCCACGGCTCGGAGGCCTCGGTCAGCACGTCGACAACACGCTCGTTGATTACCGCACGCTCTTCGAAGGACTTGTCGAGTTCGATTTTGCCGACCACCGATCGTAGCGTCGTCTGGGCCAGCTGTATTGCGGCATAGCGATAGTCCTCGATGCCGTAGGAGGCCAGCTTCGGATCGATGACCTGCATGTAGATCACGCCGTCGACATGGATCTGAATGTTGTCCTTGGTCACACAGGCCTGCTGCGGCACGTCTATGGCCTCCTCCTTCATCGTGTGCTTGTAGGAGACCTTGTCGACGAAAGGAATCATCAGGTGAAATCCGGCGTCCAGCACGCTCTGGAAGCGCCCGAGCCGTTCGACCACATAGGCCGAACGCTGCGGCACGATCTGGGCGGTCTTGACCACCGCGACGATGACGATCAGCAAAATGATCAGCGACATGATGGTCGCAGAATCCATATTCATGTTGTTTCCCTCAAAAAATGCGCGCCCAGTCGGCGCAAATTGTCAACGCAGCCAGGCCACGGCCCGCCGGCGTCAGGTCAGGCGCGGGAATCCTTTTCCGGGCTCACCAGAAGCGTGATCCCGCGGTGGCCGACCACCCAGACGGTATCTCCAACCTCGAATTCACTTGAGTCGCACTCTGCCTTCCACTCCACCCCGTTGAGCCTGACCTTGCCGGCGCCCCGGTCGAAGGCCTGGGTGACCTTCACGCGGGCGCCGCGGGCCGACACCGGATCCTGGTCGCCGTCCCAGCGGTCGCTGACGTTCCCCCGGAACCAGACCTTGATCTTCTCGCGCGCCAGCAGGAGCGCCGCGACGCTCAACACGGCGAACAACACGATCTGCTCGGCCGGCGCCGAGACCAGCCCGAGCGCGGTGGCAACTCCGACGAGAATCGCACCGACGCCGAAAAATATCGCCACTATCCCGGTCGCAAAGAACTCCGACAGGACCAACAGCGCACCGAGAATCAGCCAGAACCAGGGTTCCTGCAGCATTTTGACGCTCCAACGCCAACCGGGTTACCGGAAATTATAGGCGGCACGGCGGCCCAGCGCCACCTGGGCATCAATGCGGTCCTCGTCTGGGATGACGGAGTCGCTGACGAATCTGCCCTGCATATGGAAATAATTTTACTGATAGACTCTGAATATGAATCTTCGTGCGGTGCACTATCTTGTTACGCTCGCCGAGGTGCGCCATTTCAGTAAGGCCGCCGAGCGCTGTCACGTCAGCCAGCCCACGCTGAGCACCCAGATCCGCAAGCTGGAGGAAGAGCTGGACGTCCAGCTGGTGGAACGCTCGCCGCGCAAGGTAATGCTGACCGAGGTGGGCGCGGAAATCGTCGAGCGTGCGCGCGCCATGCTGGCCGACGCCGACGCGATCCGGGCTATCGCCCGGCGCAGCAAGGACCCGCACTCGGGCACCATGCGCATCGGCATCTTCCCGACGCTTGCGCCCTATTTCCTGCCCCACGTGGTGCCCGAAATCCGCAAGCGCTTCCCGCGTCTGACGCTCCGGCTGTTCGAGGAAAAGACCGAGGATGTTATCGAAATGCTGCGCCAGGGCCGCCTGGACGCCGGCCTGCTCGCCCTGCCCGTCGAGGCTGAACAACTCGCCTCGCGCGTGCTGTTCGAAGAACCCTTCGTACTCGCAGTCCCGGAATCGCACGCACTGAGCAAGCGGGAATCCATCACCATGGATGATCTCGAGAAAGAAGAGCTGCTGCTGCTCGAGGACGGCCACTGCCTTAGAGAACAGGCGCTTGAAGTCTGCCAGCTTGCCGGCGCTCACGAACAGCTCGATTTCCACGCCACAAGCATGGAAACCCTGCGCCAGATGGTCGCCGCCGGCACCGGCATCACCTTGATGCCCGTGATGGCGGTCAAGCCGCCGGTTGCACACACCGACAACCTGGCGATCAGGCCGTTCGTCCAGCCGGGTCCGAAGCGGACCATTGCGCTGGTCTGGCGCAACTCCACTGCGCTGGGCGGATTCCTCGAGGAACTGGCCGAAATCTTTTCTTCGATCGATCCGGAACTGCTCAAGCCATGATTTCAAGGGAGCTCTAAATATCCCTGTGCGAGCGCGACGGTGCCTTTGCGGGATGCTCCGGCGGCGTTTTGGTGAACGCGGTTTGGTTGTTCCAAACAAGAGAGCCAAAATCCAGCGGAGCGCCCGCAAAGGCCCGTCCCATCCGGGTTTCGCCGGAAAAGCAGCATCTCGCGCGTTGCGCCCCTCTGCCGTAGCTACGGCTACTGTCACGCGGGTCGCACCCCACGATCTGCCGCTTTTCCGACTGAAACGCGCTCCGCAACAGGGATATTCAGAACTCCCTTAGCCTGCGGCCAGCACGGCTGCTGATGAGGCACCCCCGCCGGGTGTGGCCGCTCTTTGAAATCAACTGCAACTGCAACTTCCACTTCAAAAACCGTTTCGCCGCCAGCTACGCTGGCTGATGCGAGTTACTTTTTTCGATTGCAAAAAAGTAACCAAAAATGCGCTTTACAGGCAGCAGAGAGTTGCGGTGCGGGTTGATGGTGGCAGGGGTTAGGTGTTTGATTACGGTGTCGGCTTAAGATCTTTCTGTCCGTTCGTCATGTTCGTCTTCGGCTTGCGGGTACGAGGAGAGTTTGGGTCTCGATCGTTATCGGAGCGGGGTCGTGGTGATTGAGGTCATTGGTGGCATCGGTGGATGCTGAAGAAGATTTCAGTTGGGGGCGGTGAGCAGGTGAAGTGGTGATACCGAGTGCGTCATTCTTTCCCCGCGAAAAGAAGACGACCGTGAGCAGGCCAGCATTCATCCTTATCGCCCGAATCTGGAACCCACTGCAGCATCCGCGGACGATCAGGGCGGGCACGATCGAGACAACCCCGCTCCGATAACCATCAATGCCGGTATCCCCTCGTCACCCGTAAGCCGAAGCGGAACACGCCGCACGGACAGAAAGATCCGCAATCGAAACCTGATGCCTGACACCAAACCCCCGGAACCCTCCGACCAGCACCTCGAATAGCTGCTGCTTGTAAGAAGCGCTTTTGCCTAATTTTCAGGCGCTTGTGAAAAGCAGGTCGCCTGCAAGCGCGAGGCGCGAGGCGCGAGGCGAAACGAATTTGAAGTTGAAGTTGAAGTTGAAGTTGAAGTTGAAGTTGAAGTTGAAGTTGAATTCGGAATTCGAAGTTGAAAGTTGAAACCGATACAAACCCTAAATCTTCAATCGACTCCGAAGCCGATACCACGGCGTATCCCGATTGATGACAACAATGAACACCTTGCGAAGATATCCCTCGGGGCAGTCGATCGGCTTGACGCCGTGCCAGGAATTGCCCTGCCGGATGAAAAGCAGGCTGCGGTTTCCCAGCGATTCCGAGCTCATCGCTTCGTCGAAGTCTTCGAAAGCCGGGGCCGAACTGGCCGAGAAGCGGCCATGGTCGTCGAGCACCTGGGTCTCGCCACCCCATTCAGGTTTCCAGTCCCGCGCCGTATTGAGGTAGAAGATGTGCGATCCGAGCTTCCAGACCGCGTCGCAGTGCGGCGAGACGGAGCAGCCGTTGGGGGTGTAGTGAAAATGAAATTTCAGGCTGAACCGGTCATGCCCGATCATCCGGGTGAGAAACTCGGTGTATTCGGGCCCCCGCAACTCCTCTACGAAGGCCTTCCACGCGTCACCTACCGGCAGTTCGTCTTGCCATTCAAGCGCGTACCGATCGTGCGCCTGCTGCCCGTGCTTGCGTGATCGCCCGAATACCGGCTTGAACTGGCTGACGTCCGGAAGCTGCTCGATCAGGGTGTCGAACCCCGCCTGCGTCAGCAGACCGGCCGGGTTGGCCCAGGGATAAGGTCGCGTCGCACGGAACTGGTCGCCATCCATTTCGGCGAGTTTTGCTGAGTCGAGAAACATTCGCGGTTCGAGTCGGAAATCAGGTAGATCATTATCGCACTCCGCGGGTGCGAACGGCGAGATGCGGCACGGTTGAGCGGCTGCCAGCGGTTACACTCGACGCGTTGCATTCACGGTTCGACAAATACGTGCGCCTGATCCATCTGACCGATCCCCACCTGACCTCGCTGGATGCATGGCGCCCCGGTCTTCGCGCCGGCAAGCGATGGCTGTCCTGGCTGTCATGGCAGCGCCGGCGTCGCGAGCGCCATCGTCGGCACCGGCTGACCGCCCTCACGCAACACCTCAAGGCGGCCGGCCCCGACGGTTGGGCGATCACCGGGGACTTGTGCCAGATTGGCCTCGCGCAGGAAGCCCGGGAAGCGGCCTCGTGGCTGGCCGAACTCGCGCCACCGCACGAGGTGCTACTGGTACCGGGCAACCACGACAATTTCGCGCCTGATTCAGAAGCCCGGATCGTGGACCTGTGGGCCGAGTATCTGCACGTTTCACCCGGTGCTCCGGAGTGGCCCGTGGTGCGCGTGCACGGCAAGGTGGCAATGATCGGGCTGAATTCGGCGGTGGTCACGCCGGTCCTGCAGGCGAGCGGCCGGCTCGGCCATGCCATGCGGGAGCGTCTGGGCGGGATCCTTTCCGAGCACCGTGGCTACTGCCGGGTCGTGCTCATCCATCACCCACCGGCGCCAGGGGTATGCAAACGGCGAAAAGCGCTTGCAGATGACCGGGAACTGAGCGAGTTACTGGCCGAGCATGGCGCCGCCATGGTGTTGCACGGCCACCTGCATCACAACCGGGAATACGGCATCGAAACGCGCGACGGAAACTCCGTCCCTGTTTTCTGCACAGCGTCTGCATCTGCTGCCGGCCGACAAGGTGCGGCCGCGGCGCGCGTCTTCGACATCGAGTCGGACGCGAGCGGCTATCGAATCAATATGAGGCTGGAAGCTCTGGACGGGTGCGACAGGGCGCACACCATCGAAAAGCGGCAGTGGCAAAGCGCTGGCTGAACCTCCGGCGAGAATCACCGGATCGTTTGCTATTCGGCGCGCATGCTTTCGTCGGCGACTTCAGCAGGCATCGGCTCCGGATCCGGCAGATCTGCCGGCGTTTCCTCGGTCGCGCGCATGGTCGAGGCGCTGTGGCCTTCGGCGAGCAGGTACTCCAGCCACTTGAGCAACGCACGGTTCATGCGCCAGCTGCGCTCGACCAGACCGCGAACGGGCAGATCCGGGCCGGCCAGGCGCTCGATGCCCTGCTCGGGCGAGAACGAGGTGGCTTCGGCCATGCGCGCATCGTGGTAGACGCGAATATGCGCGTTCGGGTGCTGCTCGCGCTCCGGGCCCAACAGGTAAGTCAGCTGCAGAAATGTGGTGTAGTTGTGTCGCTCCAGAACCCGCATGTAGAGTTCCGGCGCGTCATCGATTTTCGACACCAGCACGTCGCTGCGAGCCAGGTCTTCCGGCATCAGCACGCTGAGCGCATGAAAAACCCCGGAATGCAGCGACGGCAGGCGTCGAGCAATGACCCGGGACAACGAATTTGGATTGCGCAATTGTGTCAGCATTTCAGGAGCATAGCACAGCAGTTGGGTATTTCCGATTCTTGACAAATCGGAAAATACGTGGTTTAGAAATGATCTCTATCCAGCCCCAGTTCGAGCAGAATTCGGCTCGCAAGTTCCTCGACCGACGCACGCGTCGAGCTGAGAACCGACACACCCTCGCTTCTGAGCAGCGATTCGGCCGCATCCACTTCGTAGCGACACTGCTTGAGTGACGCATAGCGACTGTCAGGTCGCCTGGTCTGACGAATTTCCGCCAGCCGTTCGGCATCGATGGTCAGGCCGTACAGCTTTTGCTTGTGCTGGCGGATAAAGTCCGGCAGGCGTGGTTTTTCGAGATCTTCCTCGGTTAACGGGTAGTTTGCGGCTTTCAGCCCAAAATGCAAGGCCATATAGAGACAAGTTGGCGTTTTTCCCGACCGCGATACCCCCACCAGGATCACATCGGCGCTATCCAGGCGCTTGGAGATGCCGTCGTCGTGCGCCAGGGCGTAGTTCGTGGCCTCCATCCGGTCTTCGTAGCGGTGGGTGTCGCTGATACCGTGCGCCTTGCCCACCGAGTGCGATCCGATAGTCCCGAGGATTTCCTCCAGCTGCGGCATGAAGGTCGCGAACATGTCGAAAACGTGTGCATTGCAGTCGGCCAGCGCGGCGCCGACTTCCGAATCGACGATAGTGCTGAACACAAGTGGACGAGGGGCGTCGTCGGCAGCCGAGCGGTTGATCAGGTCAACCGCCTCACGGGCTTTTTCCACGGTATCCACGAACGGCAGCCGCACCTGCCGGAAGTCGTGGCCGGCAAACTGCGTGAGCAGGCTGTGGCCGAAGGTTTCGGCGGTGATTGCAGTGCCATCGGAGATGAACAGGACGGTTCGGCGCATAGGCTGGCGGTTACAATATGAGTTTGTGAATTGACAAGGGATTCGACCAATCGTGACTGAGTATATCCGCTGGCTGGACCAGCTAGGCATGGGCGACCTCGAACAGGTCGGCGGCAAGAACGCGTCGCTCGGCGAAATGATCGCAAATCTGGCGTCCATGGGCGTCAACGTGCCCGGCGGATTCGCCACCACGGCCGATGCTTTCCGCGATTTCCTGGGCGAAACCGGGCTGGACGAAAAGATTCGGGCCCGACTGGAATCGCTGGATGTCGAGGATGTGCGCGAACTGGCGACAGCCGGCAAGGAAATCCGCGGCTGGATCGTCGAAACACCCCTGCCCGAGGCCCTCAGCGACGCGATTCGCGGCGCCTGGTCCGAGATGGTCGAGCGCTTCGGAGACGATATCGAAGTGGCGGTTCGCTCCTCGGCCACCGCCGAGGACCTGCCAGACGCGTCGTTCGCCGGCCAACAGGAGACCTTCCTCAACGTGCGCGGCCTGGAAGATGTAGGGCGCAAGATCCACGAAGTATTCGCCAGCCTGTACAACGACCGAGCCATCGCCTATAGAGTTCACCACGGCTTCGAGCACGCCGACGTGGCGCTTTCGGCCGGTATCCAGCTGATGGTTCGTTCCGACGTCGGCGCGGCCGGGGTTCTGTTCACGCTGGACACCGAATCCGGCTACCGCGGCGTGGTGTTCATCACTTCCAGCTACGGCCTCGGCGAAAGCGTGGTCCAGGGGGCGGTCAATCCCGACGAGTTCTATCTTTTCAAGGCCAACCTGGAGGCCGGGCGGCCGTCGGTGCTGCGCCGCAGCATCGGCACCAAGGCCACGCGCATGGTCTACGGCGAATCAGGGGGGGTGGCCACCGAGGACACCCCGGAAGAATTGAAGAACCGGTTCTCGATCAGCGATGCCGACGCCGAGAAGCTTGGCCGGATGGCGCTGACCATCGAGAAGCACTACGGCCGGCCCATGGATGTCGAGTGGGGCAAGGACGGCCACACCGGCGAGCTCTACATCCTCCAGGCGCGTCCGGAAACGGTCAAGAGCCGCTCCGGCCAGGTCATGGAGCGCTTCAAGCTCGAATCGACCGGCGACGTGCTGGTCGAGGGGCGCGCGATCGGGCAGCGAATCGGCCAGGGCAAGGCGCGCGTGGTCGGCGACATCGCCGACATGCACGAGGTCGAAACCGGCGACGTGCTGGTCACCGATATGACCGACCCGGACTGGGAACCGGTGATGAAGAAGGCCTCGGCCATCGTGACCAACCGCGGCGGCCGCACTTGCCACGCCGCCATCATCGCCCGCGAACTGGGTATTCCGGCCGTGGTCGGCTGCGGCGACGCCACCGACAGGGTCCGCCATGGCGATGAGGTCACGGTGTCCTGTTCCGAGGGCGATACCGGCCGCGTCTACGCCGGCAATCTCGAATTCAGCGTTTCCGAGGACAGCCTGGACGACATGCCCAGGGCGCCGGTGAAACTGATGATGAACGTGGCCAATCCGGACCGCGCCTTCGATTTCGCCCAGATTCCCAACCACGGGATCGGCCTGGCGCGTCTGGAGTTCATCATCAACCGGATGATCGGCATTCATCCCCGAGCGCTTCTTGAATACGACAAGCAGTCGCCGGAGCTCAAGGCCGAGATTGACAAGCGCATCGCCGGCTACGATTCACCGGTGCAGTTCTATGTCGACCGTCTGGTCGAAGGCATTGCGACGATTGCCGCACCGTTCGGGCCCAACCCGGTGATCGTCAGGCTGTCGGACTTCAAATCCAACGAATACGCCAACCTGATCGGCGGCGAGGCCTACGAGCCGGACGAGGAAAACCCGATGATCGGCTGGCGCGGCGCCTCGCGCTACGTCGATGACAACTTCAAGCCGGCCTTCGAACTCGAATGCCGTGCCCTGCGCAAGATCCGCGACGAGATGGGCCTGGAGCACGTCTGGGCCATGGTGCCGTTCGTGCGCACCGTCGGCGAGGCGCGCGAGGTGGTCGAAGTGATGGAAGAATTCGGCCTCAAGCGCGGCGAGAACGGGCTCAAGATCATAATGATGTGCGAACTGCCGTCGAACGCGCTGCTGGCCGAGGAATTTCTCGAGCACTTCGACGGCTTCTCGATCGGTTCCAACGATATGACCCAGTTGACCCTGGGGCTGGACCGCGACTCCGGACTGGTCGCCCACCGCTTCGACGAGCGCGACGGCGCGGTCAAGGCGCTGCTCGCAATGGCCATCAAGACCTGCCTGAAACACGGGAAGTACATCGGCATCTGCGGCCAGGGCCCGTCCGACCATCCCGACCTCGCCCAGTGGCTGCTGGACCAGGGCATCGAGTCGATGTCGCTGAACCCGGATACGGTCGTCGATACCTGGCGGCGGTTGGCTGAAAAATAAGGCTTAGGGTTTAGGGTTTAGGGTTTAGGGTTTAGGGTTTAGGGTTTGGGCAACTCACCTTGAAGAGGCTATCTGGTCTTCGACTGTGGTTTTCCTTTAACCCTTCACCCTTACCCCCTTGAACCCTAGACTCCCTGGATCCGTAACCTTTAGCCGGTACCACCCTGCCCCGCCAGCGCCCCCATGAACTGGCGGTAGTACTCGAGTTCGGCGATCGAGTCGCGGACGTCGGCAAGGGCTTCGTGGCCCGAATCCTTTACCAGGCCTTCTGCAATCTCGGGCGCCCATCGACTCGCCAGTTCCTTGAGCGTGCTGACGTCAAGATTGCGGTAGTGAAAATAGGCTTCCAGTTCGGGCATCAGGCGGGCCAGGAAGCGCCGATCCTGGCAAATGGAGTTGCCGCACATCGGCGATTTTCCCGGTGGCACCAGGTCGGCCAGGAATTCCAGCGTCTGTCGCTCAGCCGCACGAGTGTCTGTATGACTTTCCAGGCAGCGCTGGATCAGCCCCGAAGCCGTGTGCGTTCGGGTATTCCACTCGTCCATATCGGCAAGTTCGTCGTCGGTGGCGCGAATCGCGAGATTCGGACCGGTGGCGACTTCAACCAGTTCCGAATCAGTCACGATGGTCGCAATTTCGATGATCTTGTCGCGCCGCACATCCAGCCCGGTCATTTCCAGATCGATCCAGATCAGTCGCGTTTCGTTCATGCTGTTTATCCCCGTGCTCCAGCTTCAACTATACCAGTCGTATACTGAATTCATTAACGAACTCGGCTCATAACTAATGCGAATGACCCAATCATTCCGCGTACTGATCGCGCTCGGCAACCACGGCCTGGCAACAGAGGAAGGCGCTCGGGCCGAGACTCCCGAACCGTTCGAAATCCAGTTCCGCCGGAACGTCGGGCGTCCGCTGCCGGGCGATATGGTCACCGTCGACGAACACGGCGGAGTCAGCTCCATCCTCGAACGCAAAAACATGTTCGGACGTGGCGGCAACCGGGGTCGCTTCCAGCCGGTTGCGGCCAATCTCGACACCCTCCTGATCGTAATCGCGCCGGAGCCGGCACCCAGCGTGGATCTTCTCCACCGCTACGTGGCAGCCGCGCACATCCACGGCATTCGACCGGTGGTGATCGTCAACAAGTCCGATATCCCCATGCCCGACGAAGCGCCGTTCACGCACCTGGACGACATGACCGTCCAGGTCTTTCGCACTCGGTGCGAGGGTGAACTATCGCTGGACGGTTTGGCGCCGCTGCTTGAAGACGGCATTCACCTGCTGGCTGGTCAGTCGGGCGTGGGCAAATCCTCGCTTGCCAACGCATTGCTGCCCAACCTGTCGCTTCAGACCGATCGGCTCTCTCGGTCTACCGGCAAGGGCCGCCACACCACCACCAGCGCAAGGCTTCTCAAGCTACCCGGCGGGGGCTGGCTGGTGGATACGCCGGGCGTCTGGGAATATGGCCTGTGGCAGATGCCGGTAACCGAGCTCGAACGCGGGTTTCCGGAATTCGCCGCGGTCAGCGGAACCTGCCGCTTTCGCAACTGCACGCATGACCACGAGCCCGGCTGCCGCGTGCGCGCCGCGGTGGCCGGAGGCGAGATTCCCGAATCGCGCTACGAGGCCTGGCTCAGCCTGCTGTCGGAACAGCAGCGGCTGGGGAGCACGTGAGACGCTGCTCACGGCAATAAATTCAAGTTCGAATTCCTAAGCCAATTGTTCGCGTTCACCAGGGCAGTTCCTCGCCATTGGCATGGTGGAAGCTGCCGGAGGTCTCCATGGACAGTTCATCGATGCGACGGATCAGCCCGGCGGCGGATTCGTCGGTGTCGACGTGACCTGTATTGCCCGTCATGTCGGTCTTGACGTAACCCGGATGCAGCAGCCCCACTGCGATTCCGCGCTCGTCGAGTTCCTGCGCCATCGACACGCCGGCCATGTTGACCGCGGTCTTGGACATCCGGTAACCGTAATGCCCGCCGGAATCATTGTCTGCGATCGAACCCATGCGGCTGGTGATGATCGCGACCTTGGACCCCTGTGCAAGCCGATCCACAAGTGCGCGCGTCACGCGCAACGGCGCCAGCGAATTGACCTCGAACTGCAGCCTATAGGCGTCAAGCTGGTCTTCGATATCGTTGAAATCAGTTCGCCTCATCACCCCGGCGTTGTTGATCAGCACGTCTATGTCCACGTCCGACAAGCGACGGGCCAGGTCGACCAGCGATTTGCCGTCGGTGACGTCGATGCCGGATTCCACCCGAACGCCCAGTGCGTCCAGCTCGCTGGAGGGCTGCCGGCACAGCGCCACGACGCTGTCGCCGCGGTCGCGATATTGCCGGGTCAGCGCCAAGCCGATGCCGCGGTTGGCGCCGGAGATCACGATATTGCTCATACCTGGCCTCGCCGTTTGAAGAGTTCAGAACCCATTGTACGAAGACGACATCGTCTCTGCACTGATGCGGCATGCCGCCCGGATCGGCTCGATTACCCGGCTTGCACGATCCATCTTCGAAACATGTCGAGACCGTGGGTGACAGAAAGGCTGTAGGCGCTGACCAGCCAGACGCCGATGGGGAAACCGGTGAACAGCAGCATCCAGCCGGCGGCACTGCCGTGGAATTCTTCAGAGCCGAGAAAATACGCCACGGCAAACAGTGCCGCGCAGGCTGCCGCCGGTATCGCAGCAAGCACCAGTTTTCGCTTCAGACGCATCGGTTCGCGCGGCCCGAACACCACTGCTCGCAGCATTCCCAGCAGCCATCCGGCCAGCGCCATGATTGCCCATGCCTTGAGCACCCACGGCATGAAGTCTTCGTCTGAGAAGGTGACGGCACCACCCTCGGCGCGGTTGGATGCGTCTCCTGTTTTCGGGGTCGGCAGCTCCGATTCGGCCTGGGCCGGCCCGAAAACACGGTCGTAAGTGGTTGCACCCCACTCGATCAGCGAAAACGACTGTTGCTGGAAGTTGACCAGGAGCATCGCACCCACCATTACGAGCAGAAATGCCCAGGCGGTGATCATCGGGACCAATTGCGTCCAGCGGAAATAATCGATGGCCAGTCCGATCAGTACCCGCGGCACGGAAACGGCATCGGTCGACGGGCGGGTGGCGGGCACGGCATTCCCTCGAAATTTACAGACAGAATACGGAATGCGGGCCGAAACATGGTCACTCGCGCTTGGAGGGGCTTCCGACCAGCCACTGCCAGGAATACCAGAAGAAATCACCGCTGCCATCGACAGCCGGCGCGGTGCAATTGATCTTGTTGCGTCCCGGGACGCCCACCCCCTGCACATCCACCCGGATGACGAAGGGCCCGTCCCCTTCCACGGATGCATCCAGTCGCCGGCCGGTGGCGGCGAAACAGTTGAATTGCTCTGCCCGAAAGCCGGATCCGTCGATTTTCAGTTCGACGGCCCGGATATCGCCTTCGAGCCCGTCCTCATCGGTCATCGTATCGATCGCGGTCACCGGCAGCGGCCTGGACCGAACAGCAAGTTCCAGGCGTTCCAGCGAGGCAAAGCCGGTGGCCATGGGATAGCGCGGGACGCTCAGCGGATCGCTCAGCTCGCCCACAGGCCCGGAACGCTGGGCCAGCGCGAAGTCGTGTGCGTCGTCGACGACCTCGGCAAGCGCCTCGGAGCCTTCGCCATAAGGATAGGCAAACAGCGTTGGCGCCCGCCCGGTCTCGTCGGCAATTCTAGATCGTGCCCGGCCAATGTCGGCCGCGACCCGACTGCGCCATGCGTTACGCGATTCGCCTTCGAGCGGTCTGGACATGTGGCCGTGCGCAGCACTGTGATTTTCGATCGCTACGCCCGCCTCGTGAAGCGCCCTGAGCTGATCCCAGTCCATGTACGGATTATGCCCGGCGTCGATGGCGTCAGTGTTGACGAACACCGTGTAGGGCCATCCGCGTTCGGCAAGCCGGGGCCGGGCCTCGCCGAAAACAGACTCGTAGGCATCGTCGAAGGTGATCGCCACGACACGCTCGGGCACATTTTCTGTACCGCGCAAGACAGCATTCAGAAGGCGCTCGAGCGGCCAGACCCGGTATCCGGATTCGTCCAGGTAATCCAGGTGGCGCGAAAACTCAGCAGGCGTGACGCTGGTCGAGGCCGGGGTTTCGTCGCTGACGTGATGGTAGAGAAGGATGACGCCGTGGGGCGCGCTCGCGGCGGCAAGCTGGGAAAATCCGGCAACGAGCAACGCGGTGATCACCCCGACGATACGATCCATCAAAGCGTCTCCCGCACCTGAGCGATGATCGGACGATTGACCCTGATGACGGTCTTGATCTCGTCGACATATTCTTCCCGGCGTTCCGAATAGAGCAGCAAGCCGTCCGCCAGGGCCATGGCCGTCGGCGATTCACCCTGCCGCCGCAATCTCGCCCGGATCGCGCGCAGCGGCGCGTATGCCGCGTGCGTGTTGAGATTGTATAGATAGCGCGAAACCGAATCGGAAACGCTGTCGAATGCCGCCACCTCGTGCGCGGCGTCCTGATTTCGGCGTGCCGGCACCAGGCCGCAGCCCGGCTCATAGCACCAGTGTCCAAAAAGATTGTTGCCCTCGGTGGCAAACCGCGAGCGCCCCCATCCGGATTCGGTGGCCGCCTGAACCAATGCCAGCGGAATCGGTACCGCATCCACGCGCCGCTCCAGCATCGCGATTGCGTCCAGTCGCTCAGGCTCGGAGAGATCGGAATTCCAGGGGACCTCGTATTCCTCGGCCAGGCTGGCAAGCCAGCGCCGGTCCAGCCAACCCGGCGTCTCCCCGGCACGAACTTTCGGGGCCAGTGCCAGCAGCCGCTGACGCTGTTCGAGAACGCGCTCGTTCTCGGCATCCACTATCGGCGCCAGGAATTCGAAAAACGCCTGCTTGCGCGCCGGAATGTCGGATATCGTGGAAAAGTCAGGCAGTCGCTGCGGCGAGTGCAAGACAAGCACGCCCAACAACGCGCCAAGCCCGACGAAAATACCGCCGGCAACCACGGCCGGCCAAATGCGGCCCATGACGGATTTCACTTTCGGTTGTGACTCTTGCGGCGGTTGTTCGACTTGGCTCATTCTTCGTCATGTCCTTTCGGCTTCGGTGAGATTGCGCCTAGAGCAGACAGCGTCTCCGGATCGGGGTAGCCATCTGCCACTCGACCGTTAACCTGTTGCCACGCCCGTAGCGCGGTGCGGGTCGCGGGGCCAAGCATGCCATCCGGTTCGCCCGGATCGAATCCTGCGCCGATCAGACCATTCTGCAATGCACGTATCTGCGATCGCGACGGCGCGGATTCAACCTTCGGAAGGGGAGCCTCAAGGCGCCCGCCGCCGGAAATCCGGTCCGCCAGGTGCCCGACCGCAATCGCGTATGACTGCGACCGGTTCCAGGCCATGATGACTTCAAAATTCGCGTAAACCATGAATGCCGGACCACGATGCCCCATCGGCACGATGATCGAGGCCTGCATATCGGCCGACGGCAGTGTCGTTCCGTCGCTACGGCTGACCCCCAGCGCCCGCCAGTCTGAAAGCGGTGCCGAATGTGCGAGACCCGTTTCCATGTATGGAAACCCTTCAGGCAGGCGCACCTCGCGCCCCCACCGCTCGCCGCGCTGCCAGCCCAGCCGGGCCAGGTAGTTGGCGGCGGAAGCAAGCGCGTCGACTTCGCTGGTCCACAAATCGATTCTGCCGTCTTTGTCGCCGTCGACGGCGTATGTCAGGTAAGCCGAGGGCATGAACTGCGTATGCCCCATCGCGCCGGCCCAGGAGCCGCGCATTGTCTCGACCTCGAATCCTTCCCGCGAAAGCAACTGCAGGGCGGTGATCAGCTCGTCGGTGAAAAATTCGCCTCTTCTCGGGTCACATGCCAGCGTGGCGAGAGAATCCAGCGTCGGCATGCCGCCCAGGTAAGAGCCGAAGTTCGTTTCCATGCCCCAGAACGAGACCAGATAATGACCCGGAACCCCGTACTCGCGCGTCAGCCGGGATAGCAACGGACGATGCACGTCGAGCAGTTCGCGACCGCGACGAACCCTGGCTTGACTGACCCTGGCGCTCAAGTAGGCCGAAAACGACTGGCGAAATTCCGGCTGCGATCTGTCGAGTTCGATGACCCTTGCCTGATGCGTAAGCGTTCCCAATACGTCTCTCACCAGCGGCTCGGGCACCGAACGTTCCCGTGCCACAGCTTGCAACCGCTCGAGGCAGGCCTGGAAACCGGCCTCCTCTTGGGCACCGACCGGAAGGGCCTGCGTCAAAATCCAGAGCAGCGCCAGCAATGACGTCGCGCGCAGTGAGTAAATGGGCATACGAATGCGATACCTCGATTTGGGAAAATTGTCAGGAATGAAGCGAAAAGAAACGCCGGGGGCTGGAATACAACTGCCTTTCCAGACCCTCTACCGGCCCCGTGGCGAGAATTATAGACTGTTTACTTTCAATGAGTTGCAATACTCTATTGACAGACTCAAGAGTCTCGATCTCATATGGTAGCCTTTTAAAGGATGGTTATGAAACGATCGTCATCTATACGCATTCAGGAGGGAAAGTCATGAGAAACCTGTCTCTACTAATCCTAATTCTGACCGCATCGGTCCTTGCCGGCGGTTGCGCCATCGGCGTGGCCGCGGGTGCCGGCGCAGTGGCCGCAGACGAATATGACGAAGCCAAGGAGTGCGGCGACGATTTTGATCCGCTTGAGGAGGTTCGCGGCCAGGAAGACGGCTGCAACTGATCTGCAGTCTGCAGGAAAACCAGTCGCGGCCTTGAAGCCTTGCTGAAAAGCAGGTCGGAAGATGTGGAACCGCCTTGAGTCGCGTTACCATGCGCGCTTTGATCCGGGAGCCGATTCAGGGCATGACGATAACCGAAGCAATCGAGGCTGCAGCGGCTACCGCTCGCCCTGTCGCCGCGCGCGGGCGCGTCGCCGACTACATTCCGCAACTGGCCGAAGTCGACGCCAAGCAGTTCGGTCTGGCGGTCGTCGAACTGGACGGCACCGAGCACATGGTCGGCGACGTGGAC
>Ga0209943_1001034_pt1 | contig 17910 bp, 11 predicted proteins | sample SalPonR1_B_D2_MG_FD_185698 | JGI IMG/M metagenome (GOLD analysis project Ga0209943, IMG submission 185698) | Salt pond soil microbial communities from South San Francisco under conditions of wetland restoration - Salt Pond MetaG R1_B_D2_MG... ... | reverse complement strand
TGCAGCGTCGCCTGGCGGACATCCGGATCGCTTCGGCCATCCGATGCCTCCTTTTGGTTTAACCGCCGGAATTTGGCGATGATATCACCCTTTTCGCCGAGCCCCCCGGCCACCACGTCGAAAACGGTGCCGTCAAATTCCGCCGGCACGTCCTGCGCGAGTTCGGCCACGGTCACGCCCTGCTGTCGCCAGATTTCGCCGCCGTCCGGCGACATTTTGCCCTGCAGCAGCTTAAAAAGGCTCGATTTGCCGGCGCCGTTTCGGCCCAGCAGGCAGACCCGCTGGCCCCTTTCAATGTGGAAGGTGACGCCGTCGATCAATGGTGTTCCGCCAAAGCCCCAGGAGACGTCCTTCATCCCGATCAATGCCATAGTTTACTTCGCTTACCGCTCTCAGTCCCTTAGTCCCTTAGTGCCTTAGTGCCTCAGTCCCTTCCCCCTACTCAAATTCCGCCTTGAACGCTCGAAATTCCTCGGCCAATTGCCGCAGTTGTTCGGAAAGCTCGCTGACCTGCTGCTCCAGTGCTTCTATGCGAGCGTTGTCGCCGGCGGAAACGGCCTGGACGTCGGGGGCGGCCACAGAAGCCTCGGCGGCGGAATCGGTCTCTTCGTCGACTTCGGCGAACAGGTGGGCGTAGCGATTTTCCTTGTGCCCGGGTCGGCGGGGCAATTGGGTAACAAAGGGCCCTTTTTCGTGTTCCATTAACTTTGTCAAGGTATACTCGACTGCCTGCACCCCCTGAAATTCAATCAATCGGGAAGCCCGGGTGCGCAACTCGCCCGGGGTCTGGGGGCCGCGCAGCAGCAGTTCGCAGATCAGGGCCAGCTGCCGCCTGGAAAAATCGGCGAAATCATTGAGGTTTTGTTCGTATTTCGGTGCGCGGCTTCCATGCGTCCGGACCTGCCAGACCAGGCGCTGCTCCCGGAGCGAATTTAGGGCGCGCTCCACTTCCGAAGAATCCAGACTCAAGACCGGGTTCCGGTTGTTTTTCTGGTTGCAGGCATTGACCAGGGCATTCAAGGTCAGCGGATAGTAGTCCGGCGTGGCCATCTGTTTTTCGATCAATGCCCCGAGAATTCGACATTCAACGGGATTTAACGTTACTTCCATGGATTTTGTCCGTGTTCGGATTTACGATTCTCAACTGAGAATTCACCATTCATTAGTGGCTTTTATTACGCTGCCGAAAAAAATTGCCGATTGTGAATTTTCGATCCGGCATCAGTGGGATCTCTGGTCGGACCCAGCTAAAAATTTCAATACAAGTATTGCTGGAATTCCACAAACACTTCCCGGATGTTATCCGGCGGCCCGAGTTCGGCCACCGCATCGCCGACGCTGTGGTATTTGAGTTCAATCAGCTGCGGCAGTTTGGCAGTATCCAGTTCCTCCACCCCGCGCGCCACATAGTGACCCAGGACAAAATTCAAAAATTCCTGCTGCCGGTAATCGCGGCCTTTGAAGATATCCGCCCGGTGCGTTTCCACGCGCTCAGCCCGTGTGACCGGGGGCAGCGCAAAAGCGATGTAGGCCAGCACGTCATAGAGGTCTGAATTTTCAGCTTCGATCAATTTTCCGATCTCTTGCAGCTGCTCCGTGCCATAGCCTTTTTCCGCCAGCCCGTCAAGCAGGGCCTTGCGGGTATCCGGCCGGCTCCACAGGGCGCGCAGCTCGTCTTCGTCGCGAAACAGCTCGGGCAGGTCTCCAAACAACTGCTCGATAAACTGGGCGGCGGACATGGGCTTTCCATCAGGACTCCAGAAAGTGGTGGCGGATATATGCTGGATGGTGCGCTCCTTGCCGTCTGCCAGTTTTACCCTTACTTTTCGATTTTTCCGGCAAATGCAGGGGTGCTCACCGCATACCGGACATGGCTTAGGCGGTTCCTTTTCGCATATGCACGGTCTTTGGCCGCATACCGGGCAAGGCTCGGGCGGTTCCTTCGCGCAGGTGCAGGGGATATTCCCGCAGCGCGGGCACGGCTCAGGCGGCAGCGGCTCGCCGTCCCACTCCGGATCGCTGAAGTGTTCATAGGCTTTCACAAAATCATAAATGGTGAAATAATCCTTGCCCTCAAACAAACGGGTGCCGCGGCCGATGATCTGCTTGAACTCAATCATGGTGTTGACCGGCCGCATGAGCACAATATTTCGCACGTTCCGCGCATCCACGCCTGTGGAGAGTTTCTGCGAGGTGGTGAGAATGGTGGGGATGGTCTTTTCATTGTCCCTAAACATTAAAAGAAACCGGTCGCCCTCTTTGCCGTCATTGGCGGTCACCCGCACGCAGTAGTAGGGATCACGGCTCGCCTTGAACTGGTTGATCAAATCGCGCACCGCCAGGGCGTGCTCTTGAGTGGCGCAGAACACCAGGGTCTTCTCCCGCTGATCGATCTGATCCATAAAAAGCTGCACCCGGTAGCGCTCGCGTTCGCGGATCTCAATCACGCGGTTAAAATCATCTTCGGTATATCGCCGGCCTTCCTCGATTTCGCCTTCAATCACCTGATCATCCGGGGTATACACGTAATCATCCAGGGTGGTGGCGATCTGTTTGACCTTAAACGGCGTTAAAAATCCGTCATTGATGCCGTCTTTTAGTGAATAGATATACACCGGTTCGCCAAAGTAGGCGTAAGTGTCCACATTGTGCTGCCGCTTGGGCGTGGCCGTCAGGCCAAGCTGAACCGCCGGGCTGAAATAGTCAAGGATGCCGCGCCAGTTGCTCTCGTCATTGGCCCCGCCCCGGTGGCATTCGTCAATCACAATAAAGTCGAAAAAGTTCGGGGGGTAGTCGCCGAAACTGGGCGAGGGATTTCCGTCCGCATCCCGGCCGGTCATAAAGGTCTGGAAGATGGTGAAAAAGATACTGCCGTTTTTGGGCACCCGGCCTTTTTTGCGGATGATCTCCGGGTCAATTCGCACCAGCGCATCCTCCGGAAATGCCGAAAAGTCGTTGAAGGCCTGATCCGCCAGATTATTGCGGTCCGCAAGAAACAGCACCCTGGGTCGGCGCCCAGGTTCCCCTGACTCCCTTGCCGCAAGACTCCAGCGCGCGTGAAACAGCTTCCATGCAATCTGAAAGGCAATGGCGGTTTTGCCGGTGCCCGTGGCCAGGGTCAGCAGAATCCTGTCCCGGCCTGCGGCAATGGCCTCCAGGGCCTTGTTGATGGCATTGTGCTGGTAATACCGCGCCTGCCAGAAGCCGCCCCGGTCCTCAAACGGCACCGCGCCAAACCGCTCCCGCCAGACATTTGACTCGGCAAAGGTCTCCGCCCATATCTCACCTGGCGTGGGATAGGCATCCACATAACCTTCCGCGCCGGTCTGCATGTCCACCCGGTAGATGCCGCGGCCGTTTGTGGAAAACGCAAACCGCGCCTGCAAAAGTTCGGCATAGCGTTTGGCCTGGGCCAGGCCCTCGGTATCGGCCAAATCAACGCGCTTGGCCTCAATCACCGCCAGTTTCTGGCCTTGATACATCAACACATAATCGGCAATATCCGGCCGGGCGCGCTTTCCCGCGCCCTGGAGCCGGCCCGGCGCAATCACCTCCCGCCGCACCCGGCTGCCGTCTACCACGCCCCAGCCTGCTTCACGCAGGGCCGGATCGATTAATTCGGCGCGGGTTTCAGCTTCATTCATGCGGTATTTTCCTGTGCAAGCATGTTCATGATCAAGCGGATCATCACTTCTTTGTTTGCCGGAGCGGACTCCGCTACTAATAATGTAAGGGCGGCAAGACCAATGTCATTTACCACCTGCTCGCCCTGATCATTTAACAACCGGCCGTTGCGATGAAGAAAGTCCACAAAGAGAAAGGCCGCGCTGCGCTTGTTGCCATCAATAAACGGATGGTTTTTGACCACAAAATAGAGCAGGTGGGCCGCTTTGGATTCAATCGTTGGATAGGCCGCGTCGCCTAACACGGTTTGATCCAGATTGCCCAGCAAGGCATCAAGACCATCCCCCCGTTCCCGCGCGAAAAGCTCCGTCGCTGTGCCGCGCTGCACCATGTCGGCTTTCAACTCGGCCAAAGCCGCGCGGGCCTCTTCAGTCGTTGGCAGCTGTCCGCCCGGCTGGGCTTTCGGTTCTGCCAGCAGCCCTTCGTCATACCGATGCAGCAGCAGGAAGGTCTGTGTATAACGGGTAACAATGTCCACCAATCCACGCCCGCTCTCAGTATTCAATTCCGGGTTTTGGGCCGTTTTGCGCACCAGTGCCATGGCGGCCTCAAGTTCGCGGGCATTTTCCTCAAAGCGTCGTCGGCTTAACGTCCAGCCCTGAATCAGGTGTTCGCGCAGCACACGGGTGGCCCACTGGCGGAACTGCACGGCCCGCCGGGAGTTGACCCGGTAGCCCACGGAAATGATAGCGTCCAGATTGTAATGCTTTATTTGTCGCGTTACCCTGCGCCGGCCCTCCTGACGAACTACCGAGGATTCCTCGGTAGTTGCCATTTCCTCTAACTCGCCGACGCTATATATGTTTTTAAGGTGCAGGCCGATATTATCGGCTGATGTATCAAAAACCTCCGCCATCTGACGTTGGCTAAGCCAAACGGTTTCCCTGCCCGCATCAAGCCAAACTTCAACCGGTTTTTCGGCTTTCTGATAGATAACAATAGCGTTTTGGCCTGGGGCCTCATTCATGCGGCAGCCTCTTTGCGCTTGTTATTTGCGTTTGCCGTCAGTTCCCCGGAAAAGGCTTTTTGCAGCAGGGGTTGTTTGAGTTCGGTAAGGGCGGTGGATTTTTGTTGATAGATGGATTCGAGGTTCCGGCTGTGTTCAGACAATTCTTCTAATTTTACAACAATCATATCCTGTTCTTGTTTTGCCGGCAGCTTAATTTTAAGATCCGATAAGGCTTTATTGCTGAGATTTTTCATCGTAGTGCCAGTCGATTGTTTTTCTAATGCTTTTCGATATTTGTAAGATTTTATCATTCTTGCCAAGAAATACGGATTGACTTCAGGCTTAGGCCGAATAAAAAAACAACCCGTTCCGCAAACCCATCCGTTCTGCTTTTCAGTAACAACAGCGCAACGACCGATCTCACCGCGACGGGCAATAACGATATCGCCTTCGCGCAGTATATAAGCCCTTAAACGCCCCTTGGTTTCAGCGCTGATACGCTTATTATCATCTGGCAATATTTCAGCCCCGGCTATATTGATTGGGTTTACCAACGGCACACCCTCTGTAACATAGTCGGATTTATGCAGCAGCGATCCGAAAGGGCCTGTGGAAATTAATGTTGCACAATCGGAAAGGCATGTTTCTGTCCAGTCAGCATCATGATGGCTCAGAAGCGAGTTCAGGCGGCTCTCAAACAACTCCCGGGCATTGGCGAGGTTCTTTTCGGCGTTGGCAACCGCCTTTTCGATTCCCGCGAAAGCTTCATCTAAAATGGCGACAATGCGTTTTTGTTCATTGAGAGGGGGCAGTGGGATTTTGACTTGCTTCAGCTTACTAGCCGCAAGCTCCTTAAAAGTCGTTCCATTGCCTAAATCGTTGAGAAGTTCAGAATTACCATAAAGGAAGTAATATAAATACTTGTAGTTAAGATTTTCACATGGAACGAGTCCACGACAACCTTGGTTAAATGACATCGCTTCAGTGTTAATTATCACATGACCAATGGGCGCTCTGGTTGAAAGTATTACTGAGTGCGGGGGAACCAATGATGCAGAACTATGTCTTAAGCCTTCATCAGTTATCTTTCTTCGGCTATTAGATAGATAGGGTGTGCTTAGACCACCCATTTCCGCCGGAGTGATCCATAACAAATCTCCACCCCAGTATTCAGAAACCCTTGTCTTTGGAGTTCCCCCGTTTACTATTGTAGAGACGTCTCCCAACGGTAAAGATTTCCACCCTTCCCTCATAACATCCCCCGAATCTCTTCCAGAATCTCCTCGCTCTCTTTATCCAGGGTCTGGATCTCGTTGATGATCACCTCAGGCTCCCGGAGCGGCCGTTCCTCCGCTTTGTTGGGATTTTTGACCGACAGATCAAGCGTCTCCGGGTCAATGTCATTCACATCCACGGTCCAGGATTGCTCGGAATCGGAAAAACCTGCCTGAAGCTCCACAAACTCCTTCAAATCCTCGTCATTCAAAGGGTTGGTCTTACCCAGGCTGCGGCCGGGGTCAAGCTGGTAAAACCAGATTCTGCGAGTGGGCGCGCCTTTTTCAAAAAACAGCACCACCGTCTTAACCCCTGCACCCAAAAACGTGCCGCCCGGGCAGTCAAGCACCGTATGCAGGTTGCAGGTCTCAAGAAGCTCCCGGCGCAGCGCCCTGGATGCATTGTCCGAGTTTGAAAGAAAAGTGTTCTTTATCACCACCGCGGCCCGGCCGCCGGCTTTTAGATATTTCATAAAGTGCTGCAGAAACAGGAACGCAGTCTCGCCCGTCTTGATGGGAAAATTCTGCTGCACCTCCTTCCGCTCCTTGCCGCCAAACGGCGGATTGGCCAGGATCACGTCAAACCGGTCCTTTTCTTGGATATCGCTGATATTTTCCGTAAGGCTGTTGGTATGCACAATGTTGGGGGCCTCTATTCCATGCAGAATCATGTTCATAATGCCAATCACATAGGGCAGGCTCTTTTTTTCCTTGGCATAGAAGGTGTGGTGCTGCAGGAAGTCCAGATCCTTCGTGGACAGGCGGCTGCTGTTTCCGTTTCCGTTGTCATAGCCATTCGGCCCGTAGCGGAGATAGTCGTGGGCTTCGCACAAAAACCCGGCAGACCCGGCCGCGCCGTCATAAATGCGCTCACCGATCTTCGGGCGGGTGACCCGGATCATGGCCCGGATTAAAGGCCGCGGGGTATAGTATTCGCCCCCGTTTCGGCCGGCATTCCCCATATTCCGGATCTTGGCCTCATATAGGTGGGAAAGCTCGTGCTTTTCCTGCTGCGACCGAAAACTCAGGCTGTCAATCAGCTCCAGGGCGTCGCGCAGGCTGTAGCCGCTCTGGAACTTGTTCCGGATCTCGCCGAAAATCTCCCCGATCTTGTATTCAATGGTATCCGGGCTGGCGGCCCGCTCCTTAAATCCCTGCAGATAGGGAAACAGCCGGTTGTTTACGAAAAGGATCAGGTCATCGCCGGTAAGCGCGGTATCATGATCAAAGCTTCCATCCGCCTTTTTGGGCGCAGCCCAGCTTGACCAGCGGTATTCCGCCTCTATGATAAACTCATAGGATTTGCCCAAAAGCTCGGCTTCCATGGACCGCTCATGCTCCAGGTCCTCCAGGTATTTCAAAAACAGCATCCACGAGGTCTGTTCGGTATAATCAAGCTCTGTGGCGCATCCGGCCTCTTTCCACAGCACATCATCAATATTCTTGAATGTTTGTTCAAACATCAGCCCCTGCAATCCGTTGGTCTGCCTTATGTTCTGCTGATAATGGGTGTCACCAAAGCGCGTAAAGCCTGAGAAGACAGCTCCTTTTTTGCGTTGGTCCAAACTAATGGTCCCTAATTTCTGCGCATATTATCATTTTAGGGGGTGAGATGCAAATTGATTGCTCTGGCGTGCCTTATTGCAATAAGCGGCGATGAAAGTGTTCCCGATGTCATTTCAAACGGCAGTGAAAATTGTTTTACAAACACGTCGGTCTGGAGTCGGAACTGCCTTGGTTCGGGCCACGGTAAACGACTGATAAGACCATAACGGCCTGCTCACCTGCCGGTGGTCGAGTAGCCCGTGGGAACCGCCCCCACAGGCCCTCACGGAACCGTACGTGAATCTCTCGATTCATACGGCTCTTATTATCCAACCAATCTCGAATACAGACGCCAATGTGCAAATTGGTCAGGGCACGTCTTCCGAACAAGCCGAAGCCATTTTACCGCACGGGCTCTCCTGTGCAAGCGCTTGTACTTACGTTGCGCCCACCGGATAATGTGTTCATCCAGATGGAACAGGACCCGCCTTAATTCCCCTATCCCAAACTTGCCATAGTAATTGATCCATCCTTGCACCCTTGATCGAACGACTTCCGACAAATCCTTCAAACATAAAGCTTGCTTCCTCGGTAATTCCCATTCATTTATGGACTCCCGGATGCGTTTGGCTGATTTCCTGCTGATTGCAGGTGTGAAGCCTACCATCCAGTTACCGCGAAAACTCCGGGTCGACCGGGGCCTGAAGGTAAAGCCCAAAAAATCGAAGCTGATTTCAGCGTACGTTTGTTTAAAGTAGCTGCTTTTACAGTATACAATCTTTGTCTTGTCCGGGTGAAGCGCCAGTCCACAGGAGTCAAAACGTTCCGTCAATTCCTGCCTTAGCCGTCCGGCCTGCTTCTCACTGTTGCAATGGCATATGATATCATCAGCATACCGTTCAAATTCAGTGCCTGGCCAGTGTTTCTTCATCCACACATCAAATGCGTAATGCAAAAACAGATTCGCCAAAAGCGGACTGATCACGCCCCCTTGCGGGGTGCCTCTTTCCCGCGCTTCAAGCCTTCCATCAGGATGTTTAACCGGAACTTTCAACCATCGCTCAATGTACAGCAGCTGCCATTTTACCTTAACGTGCTTGCTTACCGCCTTCATGAGCAAATCATGTTCTATGGTATCAAAGAAGGCCTTGATATCCATATCCAACACCCACGGGCGCCGCCAGCAGCGCTTCCTGGCTTTGGATAAAGCATGATGCGCCGACTTGCCAGGGCGATACCCGTAGGAATCCGGGTGAAATATCCGGTCCATGTCCGGCTCGATTGCCTCTTTAACAACCATCTGTGCGATTCGATCCGATACCGTTGGAATACCCAAAGCCCTTACAGCTCCGTTTCCCTTGGGTATCTCGACCCGTCGCACCGGTGGTGGATGGTAACTACCTGAGGCCATACGGTTCCATAGCTTATAGCGATTGCCGCCAAGATTCTCGTCGAACTCTTTCAGGCTTTGACGATCCACCCCGGCACCGCCCCTATTTGCCTTGACCCGCTTGTACGCCTCAAACACTTGCCGTTTTGTGATCTCAAAAGGTTTTGCCTGACCATCCGGATTCCTCCCGACTCGCGGTTGACCCGTAACAGCAGACTGGATAATGCCACCCCTTTGCTCCGGTGCCATTACAGCACCTTCCTTGCTACTACGGGTGACTCCGTCCCTGTGCTTCGCATCGGTACTCTCATTCTTGTGGTGCCTCCACTTGAATTTCTCCCTTGTCATCGAAGCGACAGGTTCCCAAGTTCCGTACAAGAGCCTGTACCCAGTTCATGCCACCTCTATGCCGGTTGCCACCTGGACAGTAAGAAGGTTCCTTCCAGGTTAATCCCTGCGACGCTCCAGCCCTCAGGTTTTGACAACATATGTCCGCTTTTCGACACCTCATCAGTGGTTCACTTTCGTTCATCTCCTGGATACTCACCTGATCCTGTCTCGCAGGACCTTTTCCTTAACGCTCACCACCATGGCTCTTAACCACAGCAGCTTAAGGTGGTTTGAAACCCACGCCTTCACGTCGATCCCGAGGGGCCTACCCTCATCTCTTATACAGCATGAACCGATATCGGTTCTTCTTGGCACACTGGAGCGGCAGCGGAACACCGGTCAGAGTGAAGCAGGGAGGTTATGTCGCCCTGCGGCTTTTTTTTATTCATATTCTTTGCAATTAGTACCCGATGAAATCATTTTTCTTCTCCCGCTCTATCTGAGCGCGCAGCGACTGAATGTGACGTTCGACATACTGTTTGTGCGGCAGGAGATCTACTGTGTTCATGATCGGTAGCAAAAGCTCCCAGTAGTTCACTCGCCCTTGCAGTACAGGCACCTCACTGCCACTCCAAGACCAACTGCTGGGCTCCAAGGGAAGGCGCTTGAATGCTTCGAAACTTTTGTTTCGCTGGACAAACCTTTCAACGAATATCCATCTCCTTTCGGGAGAGAAATCCGCGATGACCCCAAACAGGTACGCCATGAAGTCCGCGTCGCTGTTACGTTCGTCGATGAGGCCCAAGAGGTATGCATCCTGCCTACCTCGCGCTTCCTCACCTACCTCACCGCCGCCCCTGGTTTGAAAGAACGTCTTCAGATAGGGATCTATGGGAATGAAAGTGTCCTTCTCGTGACGGTAGACACTCTCGACCACCCTGTCCATGATGTCTTGGTAGTCAGGCCGCGCCCAAATGAAGGTATAGTCCCTGTGATCATCATGGCTGCTCAACCAGCCGTGATTTGCGTTTTCGTACTTCCACGCGATGAACTCTTTGATGAAGGCAGGGTCTATGTCTAAGAGGCGATCGAACACTTGCCCTTTTGAATCGCTGTGCTGCCGTGTTCCTTCAACTATCAAGTATGCCTCCTTGAGGAGATCAAGGTCGTCGGCGAAGATCTCGTGCAGCCGCTTGGCTACTTCCGTATGGGGGTTGAAAATCATTGTGAGGGGGTAGGCGAAGTTGAGATCTTCCTCAGCCTTCTCAATCACTTTCGACACGACATTGGCAACAACCCGCGCGTCCAGGGGGAGGTACTTGAGCAGGTAGTCTAATCTGTGGGGCAGATTACCCTGCTCTGCTAATTCGTAGAGCTCATATAGGTGAGCGAGCCCCACTTCGTCTGCGTCTTCGGCCGGTATTACTTCATGAACGTGGAACAACCAGTTCATTTTTGTGGGGAACTCTGACTCACGCAGGCGCTTAAGCGAGCCGTCACGGCCTCGCTGCTCTACAAGTTTCTGGACAAGGGCGTAGCCGTTCAGTCGAAGCGGGTCTCCGCGTTCGAGGTAATGCTTCAGCACCCGGACGTACAATTCAGGGTCACGGTCCGCCAATGACAGAAGAACCATCACTATTCCCCATTGGAGTTGATACTCGTTCCTCCCTTCATCCATCGCCTCCCAAATCTCAAGGCAGTGCTCGAAAAAGCGAGCATAATCTTCAAGCGTGTAACTCGCTGTGTGCTCTTCCAAACGGTCCCGCTTGTACTGCTCGTACTCCTCGTAGGACAAGTCCAATGTCCCCTGCTCCCCCCATTCCGGAAGGATGATCTCCGCAAGCGCATAGGTGTCGTTGCGAAAGCGGTCTCGCAAGCCTTCAGGGACTTCTCCACCATGTTTTTCAAGGAGGTCGAGGTAGTCGTGCATCACGGCGCAATGCAAGTAGCTGCTCGGATCGAGCGCAGACTCAAGGAAATGCAAAACTTGATCGGAGTCCGCTCTCACCACCTCGCTATTCGCGACCCTTAAAGAAGACGTACTGTAGTGACGAATTACTCCCAAAACGTCGTCCTGCAAACCCTCTTCTTCGTAAAGGGCGAACAACCGTTGCCAGATCGCCTCGCGCATAGCATTAAGGGCCGGGGAAGCAGGAAGTTCGAAGCGCGTGATCTGAAGCACCCAGGTATTTTTCATCCCATGGTTCTCGAAGTGGGTGCCGAGGTAATTGCTGGCAACAGCGAAAAACATCCGCGAAAAAATTGGATCTCCGCTCTCTGCACGGCTCCACAGTTCGTCGATTACTGCATACTGGACCTCGAACCGCCTGAGGTAGGAGTCGGGATTAAAGCCATAGTCTTCGATAAGAACCCGGAGCAGAAGAGGTGCCTCCGCAGGTCGTTTGGAGAGGTAGCGCGATAGAAGGTCGAGCGCCATCTTGACCTCGTCCTCTCTGACGAAAGCAAAAGGCCTTAATACACTTAAAATGGAGGGCGATGGAACGGCGTTTGAATCCTTCTTGAAGTTGATGCTGGTAATCTCTATCGGCTCAAAATCCAATTCGTCAATTCGATCGCGGGCCCACAGCAACGTGTCGGTCCGCTTGGTAAACCAGAAGACATCGATTAGGTGGAAGAGAACTTCTTCATCATCTTCCTCTTCAAGTTTCGCCCATACCCGCTCGACGTGCGGACGCATCGCGTCGATGATCTGTCTACTGTCAAAGGCGTTTAGGACTGGATTAATAGAATCTATGAGCCGCTGCCGCTGCTCGGGAAAGAATTGATCAATTAATGTGCCAAAGTCGAGGACCCCCTCTTTAAAAAAGGCCAAGTAGAAGAGATAAGTACCGAGAACCTGATCAGATACCCGAACCACCTCGTCCTCGTGCATGTCGAGCACCTCCATATCGTGTAGGCGATCGGCCGCCTCCCATAAAACGGCCGGAGTGATGCCAAACGCCCCCTCAATGGCGCTCATCATTTCTTCGTTAGTTCGGTCTACTGCCTTGAAGAACGAAACAATGGCCGCAACTCGCAAGTGATATGGACTTGCTGGGTCAGCACCCTCACTACTCAGATCCTCGCGTATAGAGAAGAAATAGCTATCGTAAAGGGCCGACACATCGTGGATGCTGCTTAGGGAACTCTCCTTCGCAACACCGGCCGCCATCACGGCCAGCCGTGGGTTCCCTCGCGCGATCTCAGCAATACGTTCCAGGTAGTGGTAGTTGCAGATTTCGTACTCGTCGGTTACCAACTGCTTGATTTGCTCGTCTGTGAAGGGCTCCAGTTTCACCTCTGCGTTTCTCTCCAGCGGTCGCGAAGCATCTCGGACCTGTGTGAGCGCATAATCCCGCACGGTAGCCACGACTTTGATATCTTGGTCCTCGCGCTGGTGTAGGAGGAGATCTATGACATACTCGAAACGGCTCACCCTGTTTGCATCATCCACTAAGATGAGGAATTGACCGGACCTCGTGAATCGAGCCTGCAGGTCTTCCCACAGATCTCTGTTACGCCCGAAGACACACAGCACCTCATACTCGGGGTGTGCTTCACTGAACCTCCCACACGCCTCCAAGGCCAGCCGCGACTTACCTATACCTGCCGGGCCCGATATGATAACGAGCCTCTCATCTTCGAACGTATCAAGCAGGCAGCCCAGTTCCTCCTCACGAAAGTGGAAGCCGAGGTCAAGGCGGGTCGCCAGCTTATTATCGTTGTAGAGCGAAACAAAGCGTTCGGGGGGAACGATCTGGCCCGTGTCTATGGGAATTCCGAGGAAGTCACGAGCGAGCGCTGGATACTTGCTGTAGAGATCAAAGGTGAAAGTATCAATGCCGAATAAGTCGAGGTTTACACCATTCTCTTGGCAAACTTCTGCCAATTCGTTCTCCTCTGCAGCATCTATCTTTCCCGTAAAACAAAAGATCACCCTCTCAATTCTATCAACAGGTACACCTGTCTTGGATTCGTCAAAGCACTTCTCGAGATCGGCTTTCACCTTGCCCTGCGTATTCCGGCGAAGTCGGCCACCCATTCCGGACGATTCCGGCCGCCTGTTCCGGACGAAGTCGGCCATCTGTTCCGATTGATTCCGGCCACTCATTCCGGATGATGTCGGCCACTTTTTCGGAGCAAAGCGACGCTGTTTTTTACTTCACAAATTACCCGGTTTAAGTCAACTTTCTTTTCTTCTTCCGCATAGAGTCTCCTTTCAAATTGATTTTGTAAGCATTGTGAACGAGGCGATCGAGGATGGCATCGGCCAATGTCGGATCATCGATTACCTCATGCCAATGCGATACCGGCAGCTGGCTGGTGATAACAGTTGAGTGTATCTCACAGCGGTCCTCTATGATTTCAAGAAAATCCCGCTGCTGCTCCTTGGTCAGTTTTGACAAACCCCAGTCATCAAGGACCAATAAGTGCGTTTTGGCAAAGCCGGCCAGAAGTTTTCCGTAACGGCCGTCACCTTTTGCCAGACTCAGTTCGGAGAACAACTTCGGCAGCCGCAGATACAACGCACTGTATCCTTCCAAACAAGCCTTGTGGGCAAGTGCGCAGGCCAGGTATGATTTTCCGATCCCAGTCGGCCCGGTGATAAAGACATTGTGACGGGCTTTTAACCATTCGCAGCCGGCAAGCGATAACATGAACTGCTTATCCAGCCCCCGGGCATGAGTATAATCAATATCCTCCATACTGGCTTGGTGCCGCAGCCTGGCTTTTTTCAGCCGGGTTTTTAGCCGCCTGTCCTGCCTTTCCATATGTTCACGGTCCACAAGCAGTCCCAGGCGCTCATCAAAAGAGAGCTTCTCGATATCCGCCGTCTGCAGCTGCTCCTCAAACGCCTTTCGCATGCCATAGAACTTCATTGCCTGTAATTTATCGATGATCGGATGGGTCAACATGATATATTTTCCTTTCTTGGCTTTTCAAATTTTACTCAATAGGCTATAGTGACAACCGCCTTTGTCGGAGGATAGGGCAACGCTGGGGAGCGACCCGAGCGCCGGCCAGGGCGACCGAAGTATGAGGGCCGTACTCCGTGTGCGGCCTCTCTCTCATACTTTGGTCCATAATGCGATAACCCCCGGGGGCTTGGGGGCAGCGCCCCCAATTAAAATCAGATTCATACCTTTTACCCATAATATTTGCCGCCCCTGATGTTGGCGTGGTTAATCGGCTCCCCCGAAGATTCTTCTTCTGCCAGGGGCTTGCGATCCAGCCCGTTCTTCAGGATGGACTCCACACTTTTATAGCTTCTGCCGCCGATTTGATTGGCCCGCCGGGCAGCGGCTTCAAGCCGATCCTCCCCATAGCTTTTACCCAGCCGAAGAATGCCCAGGCAGCTGCGGAAGCCCTGCTGGGGATGGATACGAACAGCCATCACCTTCTCGATCAACTCTGCCGTATGAGGGCCGATTTTACCGGCCCAGCGCACCAGACGCTCAGGCGTCCATTCCGCATATTGCTGGTGCTTTTTGGGCATATGTTCCTTGAGCGTGGTATGCCGGCCCATCCGATCGCTTGAGGCATGGCTGGCCACCCGCTTGCCCTTATAAAAGCATTCCACGGTATTGGCGGTTATCCTGACGTCGAGCTCCTTTTTCATCAGCTGATAAGGCACGCTGTAAAAATGGCCGTCGACTTCCACATGATAATCAATATGGACCCGGGCTTTTTTCCATCGGGCAAACTGATACCGGGCCATGGGCAACGGTTTTAACGCCGGCTTGTCCATAGTCTCGAACACGCTTCTCCGGGTTCCCGGCAATTTCTGGAAGGGCTTGTTATTTAGCTCAACCAAGAGATCACCAATCGCCCGGTTTAACTCGGGGATACTGAAGAACCTCCGGTTGCGAAGTCTGGCCAAAATCCAGCGCTCGACTATCTGGACCCCGACCTCGGCCTTGGCTTTATCCTTGGGCGCCCGGACCCGGGCCGGGATCACAGCGGTGTCATAGTGGTTGGCCATATCCAGATATGTGGGGTTTAAATCCGGCTCATATCGACAGGCCTTGTTAACACCGCTTTTAAGGTTGTCGGGGATGACCAGCTCCGGCACACCGCCTAAAAATTCAAACGCCCGGACATGGGAGGCAATCCAGTCCGAGAGGTTTTGGGTCAGGCTTGCCTCGGCATAGGTGTAATTGGAAGCGCCCATGCAGGCGGTAAAGATCTGGGCCTCGCAGACGTTGCCGCTGCTCGGGTCGGTAATCGGCACTGTCATGCCGCTGTAGTCGACAAAGAGCTTTTCCCCTGCCCGGTGGTCCTGGCGCATGACCGGGTCCAGTTTGTTTCGCCACTGCCGGTAGAGATGACAGAACTGGCTGTATTGATATCCTTGGGGGGTTTGGGCTTTATATTCATGCCATAACAGCATGAGGGTCACGCCCTTGCGTTTGAGCTCCTGATGGATATGAGAGAAGTCTAAAGGCGGCCGCTGGCCCTTAATCGTGCGTGGCACTTGGTCAAACAGGATCTTTTCCAATTGCGCATCATCCATATCCTCCGGAAGCGGCCAGCCAAGGCCCGCAGCCTTGGCCCGCTGGATGTAATCGCCTACCGTGCTCCGGGCCACGGAAGTACTGTTGGCAATCTTTCGGTTACTGAGTCTGCATTCGAATTTGAGACGTAAAACTTCTTTGATTTTTCGCATGGTGATTCGCTCCGCTGGCATTTGCACCTCCCTTGAATGATTAAAAGAGGCACAACTTACCGCTAATAATTTTTGTTCACCAGCGAAGCTTTACTCAGAAAATTACTTATGATGGGTGGCCGAAATGAATCGGAATCACCGGCCGACTTCCGTCGGAATTGGTGGCCGACATCAATCGGAATCACTGGCCGGAATCATCCGGAATTGGTGGCCGAGATGAATCGGAATCGGTGGCCGAAATCATCCGGAATATGCAGTTTTGGAGAATACTCCAGTATTTTGTAGTCGCTCATAAATACAATAGAGCATTTAAAAAACGCGTGGCTCATAGTCAAAAATACTTGGATTACCCATAAATATCATAGGTTTTTTAAATAGGAAAGGTATTCTTCAGAAATGAGTTTTGGACATAATCAAAGAGACTTGCCAGATTCCTTCCCAATTGTTCCAAGCAGGAAGTCAGGAATATAAAAAGTTGTACGCAAACATATTATTGAAATTAGACATACAGTATGTTGTGGTTTACAGTAATAATCTTCGTTTACTTTAATTGATGTTATAAAAGGCAGATCTATCCCGCCCGTTACACTGTGATGATAATCGCCAAAACAGAGCTCAGTTACCTTGTTGTGGTATCATAATTTTTGTGGTCAAACATAATGATCACAAATGATAAATAATGATATATAATGACAAAGGCAGAAAGTGATGCTTTTTTAATTTTTAAATAACTTATTGAAATATTTTATAATAAATTTAAATTTTACTGCAAGCCCTCATGGGTTCGACTCCCGCCGCCTCCACCATTTTATCTATGATTTCAAATAACAGTTGGATTCATTAAAATCAACCAGTTATCACCGATCAAAGCGCCATACTTTATCACAAAGCATGACAAATTTTGTGTAGTAAAATAATTTTTCCTACTCTTGTATAAACTTTTATGTCTTCGATTTCACTATATTTTCATGACAGCGTGGCCGTTCTAAATCTTTTAAGAGAACGCTTGCCAGCTTGGATTTTTTCTGATAAAGTATTGCATAAAAATGGGGCTTATGATCATTTATGCAATACTTTATCAGGAGCGCATTATGTCATCACCGCCAAAAGCAATCGGAGACATGCTCACTTTATTCCAGCAGCAGCCCTGCTGGAAGATCAGCCCACTGGCAGAAGCACTGCAGTACGCTGTGCCATCGGTTCGGCGGTTTCTGGCGCAAACCGGTTATTACAGCAGCTTCACGCACAACGGGGCATGGTACACGCTCGGCTCGATCCCCCGCTTCAATCGCAGGGGGCTGTGGTTTTACCAGGATATCGGCTTTTCCAAAGCCGGCCCGTTAACCGCCACCATTGTCGCCCTGATCCAGCAAAGCCAGGCCGGGATGACCGCCGACGACCTTGGCGATATTCTCCAATGCCGCTGCCATTCAGTACTGGTCAGCCTTTATCGCCAGGGAAAACTTCAGCGGCAAAAGCAGGGACGGTCATACATTTATTTTGCCGGCGACCCGCAAACGGCAAACAACCAGCGCAGGGCAAAAACGCTTCAGCAAGCACCGGCAAAGCAGTTGCCGGCCGAGATCGCCGTTTATATCCTGGCCGAGTATATCAAACACCCGGAGGCAGATTTCCCGGAGCTGGCCCAAAGGATCTCGGCAAAAGGGGTGTCTGTCAGCCCGATGCAGATCGAAAATCTCTTTGCCCAGCACGGCATAAAAAAAAAGGCGTAAACGGCCCCGGCAAAGCCCTGCAAGCCCTGAAGGTCAGCATGGAGCGGATGGCCGAGGAAGCGTCTCCGGCTGCATTGTTCGGCAAGCCGCCCGTTATCCCGTTTTTTGCGGAAAAAAATGCCTGCTCGTGCGGACAAAAATACGTTGTCCAAAAAACAAGACAAAAAACCGTCTTGAGCATGACAGGCCCTTTTATTGCGCATGAGACACTCCTTCAATGCCCAAAATGCCGGGTTGTCAGCAGCTCAGAGCAATTGCAGGGGATCGTTTCACCCCGCTGCAATACGGCCTACGATGTTTTGGTATTTGTGGGCCGCTCCCTTTTTCAGCGGTTTCGT
>Ga0209943_1001021_pt1 | contig 18066 bp, 15 predicted proteins | sample SalPonR1_B_D2_MG_FD_185698 | JGI IMG/M metagenome (GOLD analysis project Ga0209943, IMG submission 185698) | Salt pond soil microbial communities from South San Francisco under conditions of wetland restoration - Salt Pond MetaG R1_B_D2_MG... ... | reverse complement strand
ATCATCATAAAACCAATCCGATTCACTCACATCTTCAAAAACTATGGTATCTGTTTCTTCAGGTTCCTCTGGTTCTTCAGGTTCCTCTGGTTCTTCTGGTTCTTCTGGTTCTTCTGGTTCTTCTGGGGTTTCAATATACTTGAAAACGGCTAATAGTCTTCGTTGACCATAAATACTGAAAACATTAAGGGGAGATGCACTTGTTAAATCATAACCAGTAATCACAGGAGCATCCACTGTGTCGTCCTCAGGGTAAGGTGCTTGAAATTCAGGAAATAACAACATTCCTTCATCATCCTGGGTACGAATCGTTAATGACTCAACGCTATATTCTAGTGTTTCATAATTAGCTCTATCTTCGTAAACGTTACCAAAAATAGGTATAACCACACCGCCTCCTAAATTATTTTCGCCAATTTTTTCTAATTTATATGCATCTTCCGTCCAGGCAGAAGCTATTACAGTTGAATCTCCAAATCCATTCTCTATTACTTTGAATTTAACTTGAGCAATAATCTTATCCACTATGTCATCACTATTGTGGGCTTGATCCATACGAACTTTAAAAGAAGCTTCGACAATACCATTATCTTCATCTATTGTGTCATATGTCTCATCACCTATCATACTAAAGGCATTATTAACTAAAATTTGATCTATTTCGACCATATTCTTGTTGTAACGATAAGTAAATTCAATTATTCCATCGCTTTCTATTCCGTCATAAGGCAAATCTAAATCTCCAGGTGCTGATATCATTTTTGCTGTAACATAAAATAAGTCATTTGTATATAAACCATTAATTACAGCAGGATCTATAGCTTTAATCGTGAAGTCTAATCCCATGCTAGGTGTTAAAAGAATAGGATTTATTGGCATTATAGTGTCAAAGTCTGGAACATCTAATTCAAATTCAGTAATATATGGATTTTGAAAATCACCTGGTGACAAAGCACTTACTTCTAATTGCATTGGAGCCAGTACTAATATTAAAACAATTACTAAAAACATAATTCTTTTATACACGTTTATTCACTCTCCTTTTTATTTTCTACAAAACTAATTCTTCAATACCATTAAATGATTTTCTCTTTTTTATAAAAGTAGTTGAGAATTTTATTTTTTATATGAAAAATCATATACCCCCTTTATTAATTATTGCTTTTATACTTCTGAACTCTACAAAGACAAAAAGATACTTACATAAAGTAAATATCTTCTATAATCTGTATATTTAATTTTAAGCCCAAATATTCACTATGTTGCCTTCAAAACATAAATATTTTTTTAAAAATCTCACTACTTTTAATATTTATTATATATATACCCTATTTCGAATATATAAAACAAGATTATCTAGCTTTTATTAAAATTTTAAAAGACAAGGGGACGTTTCGTCTGTCTTGCTTTGTCATTGCATTGAAAGACAAGGGGACGTTTCGTCTGTCTTGCTTTGTCATTGCATTCACTTTTCGCTAATCAAATCTATTTTCTCCAATGTCTTTTTAATAACTGTCATTTCTTTATTAAAGTGTTTTTTCATTCTTGCAATAAATGCATCTTTTTCACTTTCAGTATTATAGTTTTTTAAAAGATTTTGAACCCATTGAATATTATCTTCAACTTCAAAAGGTATTCTTTCTGAATCATGTCTTACAGCATCCTGAGGACAAACATCATGACATACACCGCAACGTATGCATTCATTTTCATTAATGTAAGCCTTCTCATCGTCGAATTCTATTGCATCTACGCTACATTTTTCTACACATATTCCGCAACCTATACAATCTTCTTTTTTAATCCATGGCATAATAAAATACTCCTTATCATAATTTATTATGGGTATTATCCCATTACTATTAGGAAGATTATATTATCTTTAATGGCATATGTCAAAAATAAATGTTTGAAGTTCACTTTAGGTTATTTTAAAAAACTCCAAGTTGTTTTTTTTTACTTTAACTTGGGGTTTTTCATAAACAAACTATTTCAAAGTCTCTGCCTACTTTTTCTAGATGTCTTAGTTTTATTTAATATAAATGTTACCATCCATAATTCTTCTTGCTGTTCTAACAACTCCAACTTTTTTTACTTTTTCATCTTCAATAATTGTTTCTATTTTTCCTATTCCACTTGCATGTCCTATTTTTACAATATTATTTTTATCATTTATTTCTGATATTTCCTGTACTAGTGTTCCTTTTATTTTAGCTGCGGCTCCTGTAGCTACGTAACATGTAACAGGATATGCTTTATGAACACTTCCTACGGAAATTGCTCTTACACACAAATCCATTTCTTCTTTTTTTATTTTATTTTTATCTAAATCTATATAGTTTTGAGGTTTAGATATTATAGAAACTTTTGGTATTGATGTTGATTGGGTTTGTGCTTTTTCCCATAAATCTACAAAGCCTAATTTTACTGCTGCTTTTCCTCTTATTTCTTCTATTAAATTCATTTTTTCTTTATTGCTATTTAGTTCAAGTAGTTCCGTTCCTTTTAGTCCTATATCTCCAGCTTTTACAAATACAAAGGGATTAGCACAATCTATGATTGTCGTTTCTATTGATTTATTATTTGAGATTTTTATTAGGTCTTTTTTGTTCCCTGTTGGAAATGTTGTCCCTGTAACAGATCCTCCTGGGCTTTCAAAATACATGTCTATGCCAGCTCCAGTACCAGGAACACCTGGAATTTTATCAATTCCATATATTTCAGCTTTTCCATCTTTAACTTTTACATATTCTTCTATGATTTTATTCGTATTTGTATTTAGCACTCTTACTTTGGTAACAGGTTCTACAGCTTTCACTAATCCTTCGTCTACTGCAAAGGGTCCTACAGTTGATGAAATATTGCCGCAGTTTCCTGAATCATCTACTCTTGGTATTACAATGTCAACCTGATAGAAGTCATAATATACGTCTATACCTTCTTCTTGAGAAGGTGATATTACAGCGATTTTACTTGTAGAAGATACTGTGCCTCCCATACCGTCTATTTGCTTAACATCTGGAGTACCCATAACTTTCAGAAATATATCTTTCCATTCTTTTTTATCTTCGGGCAAGTCTTTTTTATGAAATATAACCGCTTTGCTAGTACCACCACGCATATAAACACATGGATATTTTTTTATATTCATTTTACTCTCCTAACTATTTTTCTATTTCTTCCTGAGGATTATTATTATAATAATAATCCATTATCGATTTAGCTTCTCTTAAACCAAAACCAGTTGAATAATCTTATAGTTTATTTGTTTAGTTTTTTAATAATTAGATATTAAAAAAAGAGTACTTTGAACTACTCTAACCTTTTTATGAAAATAAATCCTATACTAAAATATATAATGTCCTTATTTATTCCAATTGTTTAATAACTACAATTTAGCGATATTCAATAAACCCTAAAAAATTTAGAATATCGCTAAAAAGTGTGAAACTATTCTTTCTTTAACATAAATAATTTCTTATTATTTAAATAGCTCCATTTTCAAAACTAAATCAATCGAGCCACTATTTTCTTCTGTTTCAATATCAAATCTTAAAACTGTATCGAGAATCATTTCACTATTTAAATCATTAACTTTACCAGTTAAATCAGCTACTAGATTCATTTCCACATCTTCATTACTTTCTGTAAAATACCCCCTGTCTATATGAATATTTTTACCATTTTGTTCAAGCCTCATTTTCAAGTCACCATGTTTATAAATATAAATATCTCCTTCCTTATAAATATCTACAGATACATCCTCGGATTGACCTATGAATTGTTCAAGTTGCATCCAATCATCATCAACTAAACCTAATGTACTACTAATCTCCATTATAGTTGAGGTTCCATTCCAAGTACCAACTAAATCATCTGTATTATAATCTTCAATAGGTTCTTCTATATCAATTTCATCAGACCAGGTATCATCACTATCATCTGAATAATCTTCCCCTTCTTGAGGAGTATTTTCATCAAGAATTCCAATTGATTCTTCGTCATCTTGGGGTGCATTTTCTGGAGGGTTTTTACTTAAACTATAGAACAGTCTTTCTTTTTCAGCTTTTTTAAATTTATCAAGTTTATTCATTTCTAATTGTATTTTTTCCACAATATTATCAATTTTCTTTTCATAACTTGTATTAACTTTTCTATTCTGTAAAATAGCATTCTCAAGTTCTCTACTTTTTTCATAAAAGAATTTTAAAATTTGAACATCGTCTTTCGTAATTTTCAAATCGTCTACTTTGTAATCGGGTATTCTTTTACGTCCAATTGCTTCGTCTATTGTATCATTGATCTTCATGCTTACTTTATCTTTTACATCGCTTTTCATATCATCTAAAATCTCTTTGGTGATATTGTCGCTTGTGGTGTATTTATATGCTTTCTGCAAAACTCCGAAAGATTCCTTGTAGCTTTCCGTCACAAAATCTGAAGTCACTGTTAATACATCTCCAATTTGTGTGACATAAGTCGCTCCGGATTTCAATATGTTTACAGCAAATGTTTTTCCTTTTCCTATTGAATCATTAATTGTATAACCAGTAAATGCAGCTAATCTTATAGTGCTTTTTATAAGGTTCTTTTTGTGTATAGTGTCTACAGCTTTTTTATAATCTACAAGATCAATATAATTAAGTCTATTAAGCTCTTGATTTGCAGCAGTCTGGTACATCAAACTGTATAGTCTCTCTATTTCCTGCTCTGCCTCTCCATATTTTCTTGCCTCATAGCTTCTTTGATCTAGGGGAATTACAGGAACGATGTCAGAATATTTTTCCCAATTTTTATCAAACACCTCTTGATTTACACTTCCATCTTCATTGTATAGATCAGAAGCATAACCTGGAATAGTCATGGTTAAACCCATCATTGACATACACAATAATAGACTTATTGCTCTCTTCGCTTTTTTGTTTTTTACTAAGGAAATAATAAGTATAATTAACAAAAAAATTCCAGATATAAGTGGTAATGCAACCCAAAATAAAGCTTCCGAAGAAAACTCTCTGGAATATAGGTTATCCCTAAATTCAGCTCCCCTAATATTCATCAAGTCGGATTCTGTAAAAATTTCTTCCCCATCATTAGTAAATGTTGTTTATGAATTCCGAAGACAAGGGAACTTTTCCTCTGTCTTGTTTTATCTATTGTATGACACGGGGATGTTTTATCTATTGTATTTTACTTTATAATTAACAATATCAGCAAAAAAACGTTGATGAAAAATGAAATTAGTCCTCCTATTAAGAACATTCTTTTAAATGATTTAGTAGAAAAAATTTTAATCTTATCAAAATCAGTTTTTTCAACTGCATTATTTAAATCTTTTTCATTTTTTAACTCACTATAAAAACCTGGACTATCTGATGAAAAATGTTGTGAATAAGGAAAACAAACAAGCTCGCTAGGTTTTTCTTTGAATAAACCTGGAAACTAAGAATTTTATACAGAGTTAAGTTTCCAAGTGGAATTCTAAGGTTTCTTTAAACTCTAAGGGATTAAAGGTTAGCGAAAATTTTTCTGAATCTCCATTAGTTTTATATTTGCCATAAGCAACTGATAAGTTTCCTTCTATCCATAATCTTTGATCCAACAAAGTCATTTCTCCAGTAGAAATATCACTTTCAAATTCTAACATTCTTTCAGATTCATTTTTAATATCACAATAAATAATTCCCTTATAGTCAGTAGTCATAATAGAACCAGTAGCATTTGGGTCACTCAAGCCATTTTTCGGATCATAAGTTATTGTATTTGTATCATAATCAATAATAATCCAACTAATCATCCCTGTTTTAGTATCTTCAGCTATAATGTAAAACTCTATCCTAAGTCCCCAAAACTCACTTGTATGAGCATTAAAACAGCCAATTATTCCATAGTATCCTGGTTCTGTATCTTCAAATATTTTAGTCTTAAGAATTTTATATCCTTCTGGAAGGATATATTTGGCTTGTTCTATATCTTTGATTTCATAACATAGGAAGTAACTATAAGGTTCAACAACAAAACCCAATAGTATTTATCACATTATATAATTGTACCATATTAAACAAAAAAAATGTCCTGCTATTTTAATCAAGGTAAGGGATAAAGGGATATATTCACTTTCTTAGAAATTAAAAGATAACTGTTCAGGCATGAGCTTTTGATTGAAAGACAGTTGAAACGTCCCCGTGTCTAGTTAAGACAGATGAAACGTCCCCACGTCTAGTTTTTATTTTTTTATTTTCTAAAAGAATAAAAAATTTACAGTTTTCTCAACACAATTATTTCCTTTTATTAACTAAAAATAAGACTCCTATCGCCCCACCTATTACAACAGCCCCTACAAGGTATTTAAGGATTGATTGTCTTTCAACATGTTTTTCATATTCATCTATTTTTTCTTCAAAATTATAATCTACTTCTTCGTTTCCGTCTGTTTCACTATCATTTTTATTTGTAGTGTCTTCACTTTCAACTACTGTATTTTCTTCTATATTACTATCCGTATCTTCAAAAGTAATTCCTTTTTCTCCAAGGATTTTTATATATTCTTCCTGGGTATCCTTTTCTAAAGAACTCAATTCTTTAGAAATTGAAAATTTCTCTACTTGGCTTGGTATACCATCTGCTATTGATACAGTTTCTTCATCGGTCACAATTATAGCTTCCTTACCGTATGGTGTAAACTCTATAGTTCCTTCAAACACCTTAAGAGTAGACGTATTACCATCTTCCTCTAACATAAAGGTGGTTCCTTTAATTCCTGCGACTGCTTGAGACATCTCTATATTCATAGAACCATCTTTAATCATTTTTTTGACATTTGAAATAATTTTCCCTGCCAATAAAGCTAACTTATTCTCTTTTTCTGACATAGTATCCATAACAATATGTGATTCTTCTTCTATATGAAAGGTTGTCATATCTGATAAACTTAAGACCACACGACTATCATAACTGGTTTTTATGTGATCTCCCGCATAAATGATTGTATCAATTTCAACTGCATCCCATCCTAATAAATCATCTCCCCGTCTAACTAGAACTTCTCCATACATATCACTTATTCTAACACCTGAATCAATGTATTTACCCTCAGGAGTTTTTGGTGTTTTATAAGGAGAACTTTCCGAATCACTTTCTTCTGAAGAATCTTCTTCATCACTTTTTGTTTGATCGGAAGAAACATCTTCTGTTTCTGAAGGTTTATATTCTTCTATTTCTGTTGGTGTCTCATCTATTTTTTTATACTCATATAGATATCTAGTTTCGAGTTTTTGTGTAGAGTATAGATGAAATCGTAATTCAAGAGTGTCACCTTCTTTTCCCTGGGGTGAAGTAGCAGATATCTCTTCATTAAAAGTATCATAATTGTTATTAATGTCGGTTTTAAAGCTGGTTTTTTGATCACTGCTTATGAAATAACCCCATCCTGAACTATTTTTACCTATTTGTCCCCTTGCACTGGCACTTGGACTAAAATAAGAAAGACTGTTTCCTCCTGAAGATAAGGAGAAATTTATGGAAATTTCACTATCAGGTTTTATTTGTTCAGGTGGTTGGCTAAATGATGCATCAAAAGTAATTGATTCACCATTAACTTTATTAGGCTCAGAATTTGAGTCTGATTTACCTACATATGTCCACTTGATACTAAAATTATTACGTCCGTAACTTCCTTCGATATTGTAAATATCCTTATATCCTTCATTATAATCTTCAAAGGCTTTTTTGTTATCAATATCTACTACTTCCACTAATACCCAGCCATAATCTTCACTTTCGGTTGCATTAACTCTAATATGAGCTATTGATGTGGTTATTAAAACAGTAATTATTAATATTACCAATACCTTCTTCATTTGATTCACCTCTTTTTTATTTTTCTTTAATCATATTTTCAACTTCTCCATAATTTTCTTTTGTGCAAAAAACCGCCAGCTTATTATTCAGATTACCTCGAACTATAATAGTATACTCTCTTGGATAATATTTGACTTTTCTTATTTCTTTCCATTTAATCTTTATGACTTGTCTGCTTTGTGCTATCACCCCAGATCCTGGAGCATATTTTTCACCATAAATAATCATGATTATAATATATGTTATTATAAATATTAGGAATATGAGAAAATAGCATATTTTGCATCTGTACCTACAATATCTCCACCAGCCAAAAATATAATAACTATAACAAGTACTCCAAAGGGTACACCTATAGCAAAAAATAAACCTTTTAAAATAAAACTATTTTTAAAAATCTTAATGTATATTTCCCACTGTATTTTTTCCATTTTTGCCTCACTTTAGTAAAGGACATTTACACTTATAACAATAATCGTCTTCTATATCATTTAAATATGCACATGCATTACAAAAAATAATACTATCTTTTGATTTATCATATTTTTCAAAAGTATTTAAACCTGCATGATGTCGTACTTTATCTCCTATTTGGTAGTAATTGTACATAGTATCATCATTTTCAGCAATAATCTCATGGTTTTTACCGCTGTTCCTTCTAATAACTATAGTGAACAAGGTATAATCTTCCCAATAATAATCTTTTATATTTTCACTACCAGCTAATTGTTTTCTTCTATTTTTATTTTCGATTTTTTTATCTGCGACTACCCCATCCCAGGTTTTACTTCTTTTTCTACTTAAATTTTGTAATAATGCAATTAATACAAACATTCCCCCAATTGCTAATCCAATATAAAGGGCCTGAGGATTTTCCATATCAACACTGTGTTCGCCATAGATAAAAAAACCTGATACAGCAACTACTGATAGTATTAAAGAAAATATCAATGACCAACTCTTACTTTGTTTTATATATCTTGTAAAGGCAGGATCCGTTATTTTTTTTGAATAACCTACTCTATCTTTTCTGTAATCAATATTAACCACTTCCCATCATATCTAATAAATTATTTACATATTTTCCTATATTATATCATAATGTAAGTCTAAAATAATAATTTAATAATAGTAATATGACTATAACTTTATCTTTTTTTCTTGTATAGTAAGAGCAAGATGTTTATTTATATTAAAAATAGAAAAGTATAAAAATAGTATCGAAAGAATGACTTAGTGATAAAGAAGCCATCTTAAATTCCAAATGACTTCTTTTTTTATGATTTGTGTTCCTTTCAAAAAACAAATATTTTTATTTAGGAATATATTTTAGCATGGAAAGCAAGTTTTAGAATAAGTCCAAATAAATCAGCATCATCCATCTCACTTCCATCACAAGCACCACCAGCTGCAATATTTATTATCGGCACACCTAATTTTTTAGAAGTAGCATTACTACCTTCAATAGGTGTTAATTCAATTTACATTGCTTTCATGCCGCATTTTTGGTATTCATAAGCTTGTATAAAAATTTTCATAGCATCTTTTGCGTCTTTTTATACTTATTTACTCAAACTTATAGAAATGGTTACAGATGTTTCAAATTCTTTATCCTGTTCATCTTGATTTTTGATCACCGTTACACTCGCATAATCAATGCCGTTTTCTGATTCAAATACATAAACCGCCATCATACCCATATCACTACTACTCTCAGGATTTAAATCCAAATAAAAATTTTTTACATCTTCTATCTTATCTATAGTTAATAATCCCACTGTATAACCTATGAATTCATCATCCTCACTCCTCATGCCCATACTAACCTCGGAGGGCTCGTAAATTGGACACACATCCTCAGGGTAACCATCGGGAATCTCAGCTCCTACAGTATGACTCGCATCATCTGTTCCAAATACAAATTCCTCTTCTTTCGTATCTTGGTCATCGTTCATATCATCTCCAACGTCTAAAAAGATACTTATGTAGTGTGTGTTATTTTCAGCTGGTACTTCATCACCAATATGAATAAATGTATTAAGTCCACCTAAGTCATAAGATAGAACATTAGAAGAATCATTAAAACTATCATCATTTAACCAACCAGCATTTGTCAGATCTTCTTCATAGTCTTTTATTTCATCAAAAGTTGCTGTATATATAATCGTCCAATTACCATCTTCTTTATGCAAAACCGTTTGTAGATGAGTCCCGTAGTCAAACTCAACATATTCACCTGGCACCTCTTTTTTAGGCCATTTAGATGATATGATTTTAACGCTATCATCGTCATTGCTAAACGTTCTATGAGCATGCGCTTCTTCCTTGATAGCCTCATTTTGCTCATCCATGAGTCCTTCAATAGTGTCTTCAACCATGTCTTCTGTTTTTTGGCTTCCGCAACCTGTCAATACTAATAAAAAGCAAGTCCCTAGCAGTAGCAATAGTATAAGCCTTGTTTTCACATTCATCGTCCTTCCTATCAATTTTATCACCTCTTTTTATTGAATTTTAAATAAAAAAAACCAACCTTAATCCAAGGCCGGTTACACTACTGACTCCGTGTAGATTAAGTGTCCTCAATCCATCTACACATCATAGTCTCCTATTCTTTTGTAAGATATTATAGGTATTATTAAATTTATAATATTGCGAGTATATGTTCACTATATGTTATTATTATACACTATTTATATGTATATAACAATAGTAAGCGATATTCGGATAGTGTCAAGTTTTTGTTAGAAAACAAATAAAATTCTAAATTACAACATTAAATGCGCACTTTATTCGGTTAAAAATACTTTAAATATATTATCGCTAAAAAGTATGAAACTATTTTTTTAATTATTGGTGCTAAGCAAATTATTATATAAATATTAACTGGAGTATGGTTTTTATTTTAAAAAATACCAATGAAAAATCGATATAAAAGTTATTAATCTTTAATCTCGAGGAATTTAATTATTTTTTACTAAATTGTATTAGTTATTTTCTCTTAAGCTCCTTAAATTATGAAAGAGATTAATCGGTAAAATATAAAAGAACCTTATCCAATAATTATGATATCTTCTTTTTTATATTAAGGTTGTCCTAACTTTTAGGTGATTTGAGGTAAAAGTAGTTCGGTTGTTTACATCTGTGATACATATCACTTTTTATAAATTAGAATGGACCAAGACCTATTGTGTGAGCTATGTATATCAATCCAAAAGCTACAATATGGAGAATAATAGCTAATTTACCTACATACTTTATCCAAGCTTTATAACTTATAGCAACCATTGCTAATCCGGCCATTAAAGCTCCTGAAGAAGGCCAAACTTGGTTTGTTATACCATCACCAAATTGATACAAGACAACCATAACCTGCTGATTTATTCCTAATAATTGAGCAAGAGGTCCTAAAATAGGCATAAGTATAAGTGCTTTTCCACTAGCTGATACAACAAAGAAGTTAAAAAATACTATTGATAAAAATACTCCTAATAAAGTAACAATTACGCTTTTTCCTACCAAGAAATTCGATAGTCCATATACAGCTGTATCTACTATTTTAGCCTGAGACATGAGTACCATAACTGATCTTGCGAACCCTATAGCTAATCCAGCTGGCAAAATCTGACCTGCACCTTGCCCAAAAGTAAGGGCAGCTTTATCTGGATTTAATTTTAAAATAAATACAAGAGCTACTCCATATACTACAAAGCCACCTGCCATCTCTCCCATCATCCATCCCCACTGCAATGCACCGAATGCAGTAAAGAAGAATGTAAATATAAGTCCAAACAAGGCAATTTTTCTTCTCGTAGTAAATTCTAAATCTTCATCAGTTTTTATATCAATACTTTCTTTATCTCCAAGCTGCTTTATATATTCATCAGCCATAACACTTTTCGAGGGATCTTCTTTTATTTTTTTAGCATATCTTACTAAATAAGAACATGTTATTACAAAGAATACTACTAGAGAAACCGCTCTAAATCCTATACCAGAATAAAGAGGTAACCCTACTGTAAGCTGACTTACACCTGTAGAATAAAAATTAACTAATCCAGTAGTAAATCCTGCTAACATACCAGTCCCAAATACTGCATATCCTGTTACCCTATCGTACCCCATAGCAGTTGTTACAGCTACAATTAAAGGTATGAAAGGTAATCCTCCTTCACCTAATCCCATAGTTCCTAAAACAGCAAATACTGCTGCAAGTAAAATTAATATAAGAGTTTCTTTACCTTTAGCTACTTTTAATAATGCCTGTATCCCGGCTCCCATAGCCCCTGATTTATTTACAATTGCAATAGACCCAGATGCCAATAATAATAGACCTATTATTCCTGCTGATTCAACCACTCCTGTATGCAAAGCTGTGAAATAGTCTAAAAAGCTTATTGGTTTTGATTCTACATCGTATGTGAAATTATTAGGGTCTACCATCATTGCACCGGTATTAGGGTCCTGTACCCTAGCAAATTCTCCTGAAGGTACAATCCATGAAAGCAAAACTACTATTAACATAACAACCATGAAAATTATATACACGTGAGGTAGTTTAAAACCTTCTTTTTTCTTTTTATTTGATTCTTCCTTTTTTATTGATTTTCCCATTTTTATTCCTCCTTTTTATTTAGACTCTTTAAAGTCTTTTTTCATATTTTTTATTATTGATTCATTAAATAAAGATCTTACTATCAAAGCACTTATAGTTTTTGCGCCCTTTTCAATTGCCCATTTTGTTTTGTATGTAAGCATACACTTAGCAAATTCTTCTGTATGAGGTGAAACTTCTTCATCTGAAATTGAGATTGTTGGATGAAAAGCAGGACACTTATAACTTAAGTTTCCTATGTCAGATGAACCTAATGGTACTATTTCTTCTTTGTTTACCTCAACATCTAGCTCTTCATAAATTTCTTTTATTAATTTATCTGTACTTGGTGTTGGTTTAAGATCCGCTAAAGGTCTTCCTGGTGAAGTTATCTTAACTTGTGTTTGTGTAGCTTTAGCACATCCTTCTGCTGCTTCTTTAGACCAGTTTACTACTTCTTCTAAATATGGCATTTCCCTGTATCTAAACATATACATACATGAAGCATAATCTGGGATTGTATTTGCTGAACTTCCTCCTTCAGTTATCATACCGTGGATTCTAGTTCCATCTTTTATCTGCTGTCTCATCATATCAAGGGCATTCATAAACAAAGTCATTCCGTTAACAGCATTTCTTCCATTCCAAGGCGAAGCAGCAGCGTGAGATGGTTTTCCTTTAAATTCAAAAGTATAGCCATCCAATGCTTGAAATTTTGAATGAGTATTGTTTTTATCTAACATATGAATCATAACTACAAAACTAAAATCATCAAATTCACCAGAATTAGCAAGATCTGTTTTTGCACCATTAAATTCCTCTGCTGGTGTTCCAATTAAATATATATTTCCTTTTAGTTTATTTTTATTTTTAAATAAACTTAAGGCCGCTAAAAAACTCAATGCTCCGCTAGCACTATGTCCACAGGCATGCCCTATTTTTGGCAGGGCATCATATTCCGCTAATATACCAATTTTAATGTCAGAATTATTGTCTTCATTAATTGTAGCTTTAAAAGCTGTTTTTATACCTAAATACTTCTCTTCAACCTTAATCTTTTCATCTTTCAACATTTTTAGATACTTCTCGTAAGCCTTATACTCTTTATAAGCTGTTTCTGGGTTACGGTAGATATATTCGTTTAAATTATAGGCTTTCTCTTTTTCCAAATCTACTTTATTTAAAATTTTTTTTTCTAGCTTTTCAATATCCATTAAATTCTCTCCTCTCTAAATATTTATATTGTTTTACTTCATATATCTTTATAAAGCAAAAAATATGCCAATTAAAACAATACATATTTATTTTTTTATATAAATCTTTTATATACTGCTATTAGAAGGATATATGTTTTTTAAATTATTTATGTATATATAAGTTGCTATCTGGAATATATTGCTCCGTAAATATTTTTTTACTATATATTATGTTTTTTTACAAATTTATTTACTATATCTTACAGTGATGATAAACTATTCTTAAGAGGTGAGATAATGATTGAAGATTTTTACAATATTATTACAAAGATTGAGAATTTCGTAGATGGATTGATGATAGTGGACGAAAAAGGAGATATTATTTATAACAAAAACTTTTCAGAATTTTTATCAGACTTTGATGAAAAAAATTCTATCGGTAAAAAACCTTGGGAAGTATGGACAAATTTATCTCAAGAAAGTTCTACATGCTATAGAGCCCTTAGATATGGTGAAACAACAAAAAATAAATCACAAATATTAAAACTTTCTAACGGAGATGAATTAGACACTTTGGATACAACATTTCCCATATATGAAAAGGAAAGAATAATAGGAGCCGTCAGCACAACTAGATTTTTATCAAATGCAAAAGACAGAAACTATATAGATTTATCAAATATGACTACTTCCAAAAGTGATGATTTATACACAATAAATGATATTATTGGTGATTCCGAATCAATTAAAATGCTTAAATATAAAATCCATAAAATTGCCAATGAAGAAGTAGGTGTTTTAATACACGGCGAAACAGGAGTTGGCAAAGAAATGGTAGCACAGGCAATTCACAGCAATTCTAATAGAAAAGATAAGATTTTTATTTCTCAAAACTGCGCCGCTATACCGGAGAACCTCTTGGAAAGTATTTTTTTTGGTACTGAAAAAGGTAGTTATACAGGAGCCTTATCTAAACCTGGAATTTTTGAAATAGCAGACGGAGGGACTATATTTTTAGACGAATTAAATTCAATGGATTTAAATATGCAGGCAAAACTTTTAAAGGCTATCGAGGAAAAAAAGATAACAAGAATAGGTGGAGAAAGATACAAAAAAGTCGATGTAAGAATCCTTGCAGCCTTAAACGAATCTCCTGTAAAGTGTATGGAAAAAGATATTATGAGAGCCGATTTATACTACAGGTTGTCAAGTGTCCAAATAGAAGTGCCTCCTTTAAGAAGCAGGGGTAAAGATATACTAAATCTTATGGAATACTTTATTGCTTTAAACAATAAAGTAATGAACAAAAAAATCGAAGGTGCATCAGAGGAAGTGTTGAAAATTTTCCTGAATTATCCTTGGCCGGGAAATATAAGAGAATTTATTAATATTATAAAAGCATCATGCATATTTTGTTCTTCTAGAATTATTCAACCAAAAGATCTACCGGAAAATATAAGAGAATACAAAATAAAGGAAAATTACTACCATTCAGGTGGTTATAATTTGAATACAGCTCTAAAGCAATTTGAAATTAATTTTATTTTATCTGAATCAAAAAACACTTCTAGTTTAGCAAGTCTTGCTAAAAATTTAGGTATATCAAGACAAAATCTTAACTATAAGATAAAAAAATACAACTTAAATATCTATTAAAAAAGGGGCATATGATATGACCCTTTAATCTACTTTTTCGATAGACCTTTAAATAATTCTACTCCTAATTCAATAAGTTCATCATTGAAATCGTAGTTATAAGAATGTAAGTTTGGATATTTTTCACCATTACCTAAATAAAATATAGCACCCTTTGTTAGCTTTGTGTAATAACCGAAATCTTCAGAACCTCTAAACGCTTCTTTCATTTCATTTAACTTAATTCTTTTTTCTCTACAAACCTCTTTTATTTTATCGTTACTTTCTTTGTGATTATAGGTTTCAGGGAATATATCATTGTATGTAAAATCAATTTTTAAACCGTAGTCTTCTGCTGTTTTAATCGAAAATTTTTCCATTTTTTTCTGCAGTTTATCTAATTCTTTTTCAAGTTCAGCTCTTATTGTAAGTCTAAGCACTCCTTTGCTTGCTGATATCCCATAAGCCTTCTTCCCTAAATTCACATGTATAATAGTGCAAAGTACATTTCCTTCGTTATTCTCTCCTAGAGTAAACTCGGGAATTTTATTTATAATTTCAGCAACTGCATAGGATGGATTTATACCTTTCTCTGGTTCGCTTGCATGGCTTGGTATTCCTTCGAGAAATATGTTCATTCCCTTAGATGCATACTGAGCAGAATAGTCAATTATATTTACTGATTTGTATTCCATACCGCTCATATTGTGGTATGCAAATATTTCATCTATTTTTTCTTCAAGAATTAACTCTTTGGCTTCGTAGGCTCCATCTCCAGATTCTTCCGCATGTTGAAACAAAAAAAATATATTGTTATCTGATCCATCTTCATCAATTTCCATTGCAAATGCTGCCAAAGTTGCTGAGTGACCGTCATGCCCACATTTATGAGCTACCCCATCTTTTTTCGAAGCATAAGGAAGGTCAATACCTTCATCCATGGCAACAGCATCAAAATCAGCTCTAAAAGCTATATTTCTTTTTCCGACCTTAGATTTGTAAACTGCATAAAACCACTTGCCTTTATCTACTATTTCCAGTTTTGTATTTTCTTTTAAAAATTCTAAAAGATGATTCTTAGTCCATTTTTCTTCATTTGAAACTTCAGGATTTTCATGAAGTTCGTGACGTAGTTTAATTGCCAACTTTAAATTTTTATCATTCATTATAGACTCCTTTATTATTTTATTTAAACATTTTTATATTCTTATAATTGTATATGCAAATTACCTGCCAAATTAAATAAATATATAAAAAACTTCATTTCACAATGGTATAACTACTTTAGAAGACTTAATATATAATACTGCAAATAAGAAAGATTTCCTTTCGTAAAATATTTTTTACTTTCCAAAAACAAATTTATTTTTTTTCCTACACTATTTTTACGCTATGGTAAAGTCTGTCTAATAATTTAAATTTCAACATTAAATGAACGCTTTATTTTAAAAAATAAAGATTCTTATCTCTAAAAAGTGTGAAATTATTTGTTACTGCTGATTATCATGTTATATAAAAAATCGAGATTAAAGTTCATGCATTCTAATCTCGATTCATTTGACTTATGTAAAAAGTTATAACAGCTATTTAATGAACTTTTTATATGAATAACTTAAATATTTACAATTCCTCTTTTTTCAAAATAACTAAAAATGAGTCTTCATCCACTAGCTCTGTATAAATTATAAAGTCAACTATTTTAAACTTGCCCTTCAGCCTTAAAATATCAGCTTCATTATACCTAGTATCTGGAATTCTATTTGGTTTTGATATTTTATTATTCCCCAACCACATAGTATGAAACAATATCCCACCATCATTCAGTATTTCATACTGTTTTCCAAATGATATCTCTAACTGCTTAGGCAATAGATGATGCAATACCTTATTAGAATAAATAACATCATATTTACCACCAACATCCATCGTCAAAGCATTGACTTTCAAAAATTCATCACCTTTAAATTTTTTATGCAACATTTTCAGAAACTCATCCGAGTAATCACTACCCGTTATTTCATAAATTTCTTTAAGAATTTGATAATCTTTACCTGTTCCACTTCCAATTTCTAATATCTTTTTCTCATTGCTAATTCTTGATTTAAATTCATCTATTACAAATGTGTCTTTTGAGAATTTCATCATTATAGAATAAATTTTCGTCAAAATCCACCCATATTCCTTTAATTCTTTTTCCATAGAAGCTCCTTTCTACAAATCATTATAAATAGTATCATTATCGAGTTTAGTTATTATACCCAAACCGTTTATCTTTTGTCAGTAAAAATCTCATCCAGTGATGTTATCTGTTAACTATCTCTTTGTCATCGGTAGTTGATTTGTATCTCTTTCATTTTATACAACCGCTTTATAGACCTTTTTAAACCAGCGTACCAATATAAAAAAACATCTTTGCGTCCCAATAAAAATATTAGAAACATTTCTATTACTCATACTATAATTATTATTATACTTCGTTATTTTCTCTGCCACTTAATATTGAATCTAATAATCTACCTATATCTTTAGCACCTTTTTTAGCAGTTATATCCTCGGAATACTCTTTCGGTCTATTTTGTTCAGCCTGCTCCGGAGTACATTTACCAAGTATTGGATAAACATTACCTACCTTGCAATCATGGCCATATGTACAATCAAAGCATTGATAATTTCCAACGTTGGTAAAAGTATCCACAATAGCCATCTTATTGCTGTTCATCATTTTCTTGATATGTTGTAATGCCGGACCATTTACTTCCCGGTCTAGTCCTACTGCCACTGCTA